>Ga0123355_10013559_pt1 | contig 12697 bp, 9 predicted proteins | sample TergutEmb28metaG_3_FD_89872 | JGI IMG/M metagenome (GOLD analysis project Ga0123355, IMG submission 89872) | Embiratermes neotenicus P1 segment gut microbial communities from Petit-Saut dam, French Guiana - Emb289 P1 | ecosystem: Host-associated > Arthropoda: Insects > Digestive system > Gut ...
CAAGAGACATCCATATCGTATAATAATAATAATAATAATAATAATAATAATAATAATAATAATAATTATTATTATTATTATTATTATTATTATTATTATTATTATTATTATGTTGCACAGTGAGCTGAATCGCCTGGCCAATGTGATAATCTCATTATTTCCATTTTTATTCTTACTCTTCTTACTATCATTGTGCTCATATTTATTACTAAAAATCTTTGGATTTAACAAACCCAGGAAAGTTCTTAAGCATATGAACGTTGTCTCTTCAAGAAATACCCTGTATATGCAATTAATTGCACCTTATAATGGCCACTTAACATGCGGTAGAACTCTGTACGCAGAGCAGAGGATTAAAACAATGTAAACTGTGTGCGCTGAACTCCACAACTCTGTCATGCAGTGACAGAGTGAAACTTGACTTATCTAGTTGTGTGACGGAACATTCATAAAATTTTTCATCTTCTAAGCTTAGATAATGGAAAATTTATTATTGCTTTTGCCATTTATGCGCAACACAGCTGTCACATTTAGAAAGTGCAGACTATAATTAAGCATAGGTTTTTTTTTTCAGAGGACTTTCAGTGTAATTCACAGTTCAGGATTCACAAATACAGCGGTTCAGTTTGTTGTTTGCATTGAATCACATACAGGCTCATTGCACCTGTTAGAGGCTCACATGAACTGAGGAGGAGACTGAGGGGTGAGGGACATGGCGGCCTGTGAGCGAGGTGCTGTGCTACCTACACCGAAGGCAGGAGGGAAAATATAGAAACAAAGATGGAGGGATGAAATAAATACATAGACAAAATGTAAATAAAGAGAATATTGGGTATAAGGTAAAGGTAAAGGTAAAGTTCACTCTAGAAGAAGCCACGAAGGGCGAGAGCGGGAGTAGAGTTATACGTAGCTTACTCTTTCTTTAACCTCGGCATTAGATGGGGTGTGTGGTCAACGCCACACCCCGGCCGCTTTACTCCCGGGAAAAAGACCCGTTGTATAAGAGGCTGGGTGGGCCCCAGGGCCGGTCTGAACGGGTGCGGAAAATCTCGCCCCCACTGGAATTCGATCCCCGAACTGTCCAGACCGTAGCGAGTCGCTATACCGACTGAGGTATCCCAGCCCGAATATTGGGTATAAAAGAAAGGAAGAGGAGGAAAATGAAAAGAACTGCGTGAAAAAGGATAAGAGATAAAAAGAAGGAACATAGAGAAGAAAGGCCGTAAGCAAATAAGCAGGAGAAACATGGATGATGAAGAAATACGTCACACAGTCTAGTTTCTCGGAGGTATCGCTTTATGCTTTAGACCGGAGGTGGATGGCAACACCCAGGCAATAGCTCCAGACTGTCTGTTTCAGATGTCTGACACGGAGTAAAAATTGTATCATGTTTTTACCCACGGCACTGAACTGTACCCATGTTGACCAGAATTACGCAATTACTGCATATAGTTAGCTTCATTGTTAGGAGATGGCCAGCTGGATTGCTTTTTTTCACTGGTGTCACACAAAAAAATATGTTCTGCGACGGATGGGATTTTAAAATGATGCATCACATTCCTAACATGGACAGTGTTAAAGTCAATGCGATAATTGTACTTACAGCTGCCAATAAGTAGAGGGCAGCTCTGGGAATCGAGCGGGAATTTCCTCAAGTGCATGGGACATCTGGCTTTGATCGTCAGTCTGCAATGGAATGTGAAATACAGCAAGACTGGGCACAATAGCACAGTACACAAAATCCTGTAAAATACAAGCGTAAGATAAAAAGAGGAAAAGGTCTGGGGAAGGAAATTATGATGATAACGTCCCTCGAAACATTCGAACATACTGCTATGTGCACATACATACAAAAGTATCCCATTGGGCACGATCCAGAGACGGCTCGATTAACCACACAAACTTACGAGGTGCGAGCAAAAGGTACCGGACTGGGCAAAATAATTTTACCTTAATTACAGGTCGGTACTATCCCCTTTGACGTTGTCTACCTCGGAGTTTATACACCGAGCACAGCGTCTCTGGCACTGCTGGAAGCATCTCTGGGACGCCTGTTTCGTGATGTTGTTCAGCTTTAATCTCCGTGATAAGGCCAAATCTTTGTCTATTTGATTGGATTTTAATTTGTGGGAAAAGGACGAAGTCCCTGGATCGTAGAAACGAAGTTTCTGTCCTTTGTGATGTGATCTTGCACGCAAATCGGTTTTGTTTCGGTTTGCCATTGAGCAGACGGGGCAGGAACTTTGCAGCCGTCCGCTTCATGTTTAAATATTCAGTTAAAATGCTTCCACACATGGAGTCTAATAGGTCTAAAACGTCAAAAACGTTCTTGTTTTTAAGCTTTTGCCGTGTTCTAAATGTAATTTGTTCCTTTTTGGGTAATTCCCCGGCGTCTGAGTTCTAATTGCCGACGTTTCGGAACTCACTACCGGTTCCATCTTCATAGGCAGGTGAATGAAGTATGTCAGATACCCCGCACAATCCTGCCACTGACATACTTCATTCACCTGCCTATGAAAATGGAACCGATAGTGAGTTCCGAAATGTCGGCAATTAGAACTCAGACGCCAGGGAATTACCCAAAAAGGAACAAATTACGTCACAAACGTTGTTAATCGTAAGACTTTTTCCTTAAGGAAGACCCTCCCTACTTTTTAACACACTTACGTCAGTCCGACTTGATGATGGGTGACCTGAATATTCCAAATCCTCAACTTCTGAAAAGTGAATAACATTCGAATGTTTAAATTTTATTCATCGTGAAGGACATTTTAAAGAATTCTGTTAGACCCAGACGCCGTTTTGTAAGGTCAAGACAACACTTGAAGCAAATTCTCTTGTCCTAAACATCTGTCAATTCACTGGGCCACAACAATCGCAGAACATACTCAACACCAACACATTTAAAAGTCAAATGCACAAACACACAACGGTCTGTTACAGCGACACTCACCACATTAACTCGCAAGAAATCAACTCTGCGGTACCTAGCGGCATTTCTAACTTTGTTGGAACGTAAGGTTTTAGGTTATATTCATATTCGTAAAGGCCCTATAAGGTTGGATTTGTTGGTATTTTTCAACCTTTTAGAGATGCCATTAAGTTGTTTACTAGGGAACAATATTTTTCTTTGGTTTCTAACTATTTGATCTATTATTTTTCTCCTATTTTTGGGGTTTTTCTTTCTTTGTTAGTTTGGTTGTTGATTCCTTATTTGAGTGGAGTTGTTTCCTTTGAGTTCGGCCTGCTGTTGTTTCTGGCTTGTACTAGACTTGGTGTTTATACTGTTATGATTGCTGGGTGATCTTCTAATTCTGGTTATTCTTTATTAGGTGGTATTCGTGCTCTGGCTCAGACTATTTCTTATGAGGTTAGATTGGCTTTTATTTTACTTTCTTTTGTTGTTTTGGTTAGAAGATATAATTTGTCTTATTTTTATTCTTTTCAGGTTTATTTGTGGCTAATTTTTCTTTCTCTTCCCTTATCATTTATTTGATTTATTTCTTGTTTGCCTGAGACTAATCGTACTCCTTTTGATTTTGCTGAAGAGGAGTCTGAGCTTTTTTCTGGTTTTAATGTTGATTATGGTGGTGGTGGATTTGCTTTGATTTTTTTTTGGCGGAATATGCAAGTATTCTTTTTATGCGTTTATTGTTTTGTATTATTTTCTTGGGTAGTGATCTTTATTCTTTCCTTTTTTTATTTTAGGCTTGCTCTTATTTCTTTTGTGTTTGTGTGGGTTCGCGGTACTTTACCTCGTTTCCGTTATGATAAGTTGATGTATTTGGCTTGGAAGGGATTTTTGCGTCTTTCATTAAATTATCTTTTGTTCTTTGTTGGTGTTAGGTGCTTTATTTTCTCTGCATTATATCCGGTTACCGCTCCACGCGGCTAGTGCGGGAACTTCTGGATCGCATCGTACTTCTATTATACCTTCATTTTATCGACACGCCTACTTTTGGGATTTCCAAATGATCGTTTTACAAGGGATTTTTCCCAGCGACTTCCTGTATTTTCTTCGCTTGTTAGGTCCCAATACGTATCCACCCAGTTGTAACCTCTTTTATTGCACTGTTGTAACAATACCTGGCACATACAAATCCCACAGGTGCTTACCTCGTGGAATACATGAGAAATCCGTCAGAACGCAGGCGTAAAAACTTGTTTGGAACAGTAATGCGATGCAGGTGGGACTTTTTTCCGTTTAAGAAGAAAGTGTCTGGCTTCCAAACGCGGTCTAGGATCAGCCAGGACAGTGAAAATTCGTCGAGACCAGGAAAGCTGAATACCAACCTGCGGTCATACCACGCCTGTCTGAAGTAGCAGTCCATCACGTATTCCTGGAATAAAAACACAGACAATGTACCTAAACGCAAAATTGAGTCGCGTTTGCGAATCCATTGTTTCAGTGGAAAAGCATCAAGAATTACATATTCTCAGTGTGTATCTGTAGCCTTAGTTATCCAGCACGCAAAGCGCATGCAGCGTTTTATATTGTCATCTGTGGCCTGTCTGGCTGTACCATATTTTTCCACATTGTCTCATAAACGGCACGATTTTTGGAAGAAATTATTGGATATAAACATAAATTTCTCTGCCAGTTCTGTCTGAAACATCTCTCATTTAAGAAGAATTGAGTGAGACATTGCCATAAATGTAATAAATCTTCATGTAAAGTACCCTTTATCCTCGTCATGTTTTAATGAGAATGGAATTTTCCCCATATGTTTTCGAAAAATACTCAAATACAAAATTTCGTGCAAATCCGTACAGTGGGATCAGAGTTGTTTCAAGCGCACGGGCAACAGACATGACGAAGCTAATACTCGCTTTTTGCAATTTTGCGAACGCGCCTAAAAACACAACCACTTCAGTCCATCCGTGACGTAGAGCTGAAAAAAAATTACAAATATTTTTGTCCGTTAATCGCACAGATGTTCGATCAAGCAAAAGTACTTCTTTAAATGCCACGGCGTACAACTGGAACTACTACTACTCCTAACTGCAACTGAGTTGTCACTCGGTGGCAATAGTCCTTACACTAGTGCAGACAAAACAAATAAGAATAAACATACATAAACGAAACAGTAAAAAAACACAGTACAAACAATACAAAACACAGTAAATACAAATATACATATTACCAAACACCCACCCGTTACAAAACCCACACACACACACAAGCCCACACATTACAAAAAAAGTTGCAACAACCACAATACAAGTTAAAACAAACACAGTACAAGATATACCCAAACGAAATAGTCACAATACAATCGAGTACCCTCAGTACAAGATCACCCTAATGTACATGGCAGTTTTATACCCGAGAACTTCGCCATAACTCACTTCACTTCACTGAACTTCAAAATAAAACCACTTCACATAAATCACGTCAGTTCATTCCACATCACCACACTTCACATCACTTCACTCATTTACACTCAATCCCAACTTGAATTCCCTTGCTTGTAATTAGATTCTTAACCCTCTTTCTAAATGTGTTTAGTTTACAAGGGAAAGACGCTAGGAAGCTTGCAGGTAACTAAAGCGTTTACATATGATTTTTTAATTGACGGACCGATCATTGCATAGCGGACAGCATCATCGTTCCCTGTGCAGCAACGATGTCTTCCGCTCTACGGCGAGCAATTTGGGGACAGAAAGAATTCACTGCACTTCAGTCAGTCTCTTACGTGGAACAAAACGCGAGCACGTCAGTCAGGCTGTCATGTATAATTGGGATAAAGGCACAAAGATTTGTCTGAGGATTACATGGAGACGGGCAAAACAGTACAAATGGGTTATACCTGTCAGTTATTCAAGCAGAAGCCGAAATAATATAGAGTAGGGTCTCGTTTGACGGCGGGGTTGCGTTCTCGAATATTTGGTTGTAAATCGAATCGTCGTAAAACGAGTACTATTTAAATTGAGATAGGTTCATGGGCCAAACAAATTAGTCAAATGATTTTATAATTTACAATATTTCTTTATATTATGACATACAATTTTCATTTACTGTATTAGGTATATAGAAAATTACACAGATAATTGAAAAAAATCAATTAAATCACTTTTCATTTTGCTGAAGAAAGCCCAGGCCGTAGTTTGGAAGACATCAAGAAAGAATGTAACGTCAACTGTTTTGATTTTTTCTTCTTTTCTGTCTTTTTGATGGACGTCATGGGTGGAAAAATCACAATCAACTTAAAGGAGCTGCACTAAAATAGAATAAGAAGAAACACGCACACCGGAAAAGAGCTAGAAGCGCAGTAAGTACAGAAAAGACGCTTGAGTTTCGACAGTGATGCACCACAAGTCGGCAGTGCTCGGTTCGACTCGACAAGGGTCGTAAAAGTGAATCGTCTTAAAACGAATCTTCGCAAAACGAGACCCTACTGTATTTCAGTCGATTCGTCACGTATAACTGAACTACATATGAAGATCTTCGAAGTTAAAGAAAGAACACGGCCAATAAAAGAGAAAAACAGGGATAGGAGCAAATAAAATAAAAAGATTACTGTTCATATAAGGAAGCTGGAACAGCACATAGAACGAGTGAACAGAAGATAGCATGTAATGAAAATACTAGACGGCGTGTGATACAAGAAAAACCAAGTAGACGATGGAAAGGAAAATTTTTAAAACAATACTCATATTAAATTGCTTTGTTCGTAGGTAAGAAGTAGAAGAAGGAGGAGGAGAAGAAGAGAAACAAGGCGCAAGCCCTGTCTTTCAAAAACCCTGATATTTAACATAAGAAGATAAACAGAACGTGTCTGAGAAGTACAATGTCTTGATCTTCAACTACTGAATTGTCGTACTGGTTTCCACTTGATTTCAGAACATACGTAGCATAAATATTTGGAATTTCTTACGTACCTGATCTGTTTCCGAAACTGAGCCCATGCTTTTGATGTGCATGTTTACTGTGATAGTCACTGGAGGTCCTGCAACCACAAAGAATGCCATAAAACTCAGTTTTCAGGCATCCAGCTAATCTTCATCGATCGGAAAAATCAATTTTCTCCTTCAAGATGAGTAACGCAACCCGTCCGTCCGTCGCCAGTCTAATATATCCCTGCCCATAACATTAACGTCATTGTTTCCACCCCGAGCTAACAGGGACCGTCCGATGATATTAAAACAACACTTCACACTGTTTCCAGAAAGTATGGTACTGTTTATGGCTGTGATTCGAATCTTTACCCACAGTCTACTATGTGGTTAATCCAGATACGTGAGTACTGACAAGGAAAGCAGTCATGTCCGGGGTGAAGATCGGGTATTATGCCAATGTGTGTACGTACGTAGTGGTATTAATACTGACCAAACAATAAGCTACTAGTTAGTTACTTGACAAAACACACAACAAATCAACCGGCTGCATCGTTGCGTACTTCACTAGCTGCCCCCACAACAGTCACCATAACCAGCTGATCCAAATCCTCAATAACCAGTTGACCCACTACTATTTGTCTGACACTCATCACTGTGTGCCTAATTGAATGACGTAAGCAATAATTAGGATTTAGTGGTGAAGAATTTCATTCCATCGGACCCATCAGATTAGGTCTGTCCCTGCCTGAAGATGGCAGGCAAGTCAGCTACCGAAAGGTCATATTTTTAGTTTATAACAGCAGCGGTGGGTATTAAAATTATGGTCTACTGGGATATGACGCCGTGTAATTTGACACTAACGTAAATATGTTCGTAGTTCATGTATAGAAATGTTTCAACGTTACATTTCTCTCGCAGTACACACGTCTCTTACCATCTATCTAACTATCCACACGGCACCATGTTCCAAAAGAACGCAGTCTTAACTAGTGTGCTTTATTGTGAAGTTATTTTGAAGTTAGCCATTCCGTACATTCCCATATTAAACATCCTGTAATTGTATCTACTAAATGCACAACGTAATTTATTCCTTTTTGGGTAATTCCCCGGCGTCTGAGTTCTAATTGCCGACGTTTCGGAACTCACTATCGGTTCCATCTTCATAGGCAGGTGAATGAAGTATGAAGTGAGTTCCGAAACGTCGGCAATTAGAACTCAGACGCCGGGGAATTACCCAAAAAGGAATAAATTACATTTAGAACACGGCGAAAGCTTAAAAACAATAAATGCACAACGTTTATTCATTACATACATATATTGTATTTCTCCTACATGTTTCGCTGTTACATTCACCATCATCAGGGAGATCATCTGTGTCCGTTACAGATATATTTACGAGTATAAAGCTGCAGTAGTTACGTCGTAAATTGTGAAAGGTACAACTGTTTATGGGTGGGCCGGTAACTCAGTCGGTATAGCGACTGACTACGGGCTGGACGGTCCGGGATCGAATCCTGGTGCGGACGAGATTTTTCGCCCGTCCAGACCGGCCCTGGGGCCTACCCAGTCTTCTGTAAAATGGCTACCGGGTCTTTCCCGTGGGTAAAGTGCGGCCGGGGCGTGTTGCTGACCACTCACCCCCTTCTAGTGCCGCGGTCATGGAAGAGTAGAGCTATACCTCTACCCACCCCCTAGGCCACACCGGGCCTGTAACGGGATCATTTTACCTTTACCTTTTACAACTGTTCATGGGGCACGAGGTGGCGCAGTTGGTTGAGGCATTCAATGACATGACCCTTCCGGCCGCACTATGGCCCTGGTGTTGACTCAGTCTCTAACAGAAATGAGTACCAGGAATATTTCCTGGGGGTAAATGCGGCCGGTGCGTAGGGCTGACAACCTTACCACCTTCATATGCCGATTGTCTTGAAATCTGGGAGACTCATCCTCCTGGAACCCTCAGGGCCTCTCCAGGCCTGTAATGGGATTGCTTTAACTTTACCTTTTACAGCTGTTCATATATTGGAGTTATAATATACGTACGGTAGTTAATATTGTAGATGTGGCACCACAGTGCTATTGTTAAAAACCTAGATAATCTATTGTTAAAATCTCCTACATACTGAAAGTTTAATATTTAATGATGAATATTCTGATTTATGCTAGGCTAAGAAAATTTGCTTCCGAGTTTACCAAATTCATAGGGGGACAATTTGGCTTTTGCTGGTTAAAACCGACTAAAGTTAGATGTAGAAATCGGCAACTGATCTATAACAAAATATGTCATGATTGTTTTCAACGCATTATAAAGTTTCCCCATAAAATTAACTAAAGAAACTTACCTCCAAAATCCGGCCTGATTCTTTTGTCGTATCTACTCCCGTTTAGAAGATTATCGAGGGTCGACGAGATATTTTTGGACAAAAAACGATAATCTCTGAGGACAGCACCACTTGGATTCCAAGGCAGAGTCAAAATCACAACAACCGCCAAGATGGCGACCACTCGTACCGCCATGGCGAATTATCTTGAGAAAGTTCACCAGCGCGTTTGAAGGAGGCAAAATACTACGCTGTAATTTTAACCCTTCGCCAGTAATCACGATGTACAGATGTTTTCTTAGCTACATGTGTAAAAACAGGTAATGGAGTCAATTTAAATCCGTCTGACAATTATGAATAATGTGCAAAGATCCTTCGATTATATTTCATAATTCAGATCATGTAATCGTTCTAGAACATAATTAAGTCAAAATTAAAACTTAATAGCATGTAATAATAATAATAATAATGTAATAATAATAAAATTGGGATAAAGAACAGCAATGACCAACGATCAACTGCAAAGCACAGAGAGATATGCATGTAATTGGTTGATATCTCAGTACATCCGAACAATCGCTTGATAAAGACAAATAATGTGAAAACGACCAAGCAATTTCCGTTGCGCTAGGATGTTCGAGATGTGTGACGTCACTACCAAGATCAAAGAGTGTAAACATATTTCCGCGACACAAGTATTACCAAAATCTGATAAAAGATGAACACTGAAACACAGCAGCTGTTGTTGTGTTTCATATTAGCCTGAACTGGGCCGTTACGAACACTAAGTTGCGCTGTATACTGTTACAGCCTCACAGATGAGTACCACAGCTCTGAAGGAACCTACTGCCTCCAACTTCAGACGGTACGCTCCACCGACACGTTGATAAGGTCCTACCAGAGAACATAACGACAGTTTGAATTTACGCAACCGTTAGAACCCCATATCGTATTTCTGTTGTGGATACAACATAGCACTGACATTGTAATAGCATGGACAACTCATAGGTTTATTTCCAACTGATGGCAGTATCGGATTTAATGCTTCTACACGTTTCGGCTGCAAACTGCAGCCATTTTCAGGTAGCTACAAATTTCACTGTATAGCGTGCTATACATGATGTCGTATATAAAGGGTGATATATATATCTTATTATCATTACATAAACACAAAATATTATTAAAACATATTAAATTGTAACACAAAAGACGTATGAAAGTTACGTAAAATGTAGCATCCAAAAATCTGGTGATAGACGGAATAAACTTGTGCGTATAAGACAGTTACATGGAAAAGAACGATATTAAAAAAAAAACACGGTTACCACTAACCAGATGTAGGTGGATACTGTCTATTAATAAATAATAGATGTTACTGTTACTACTATTACTCTGTTCGGGACTGAATATTCAAAGCTTCACACACAAAATATGAGAATCTGACACGAAACAATTATTACCCTATTAACACGAACTTTATTACCATCACAAGTTAAATTTAGTCAATAAATCTAACAAATAAACACCACTAACGAGATATTATTCGACAAGTCTAACGAAACGCTTGATCAGTTAAGTCACAAAGACACAATTCGGAACACGAACAAGCGACTAAGATATACAGAGATCAGATACCATTCGGCTCTGGGTATCTTTTGCACTGGACTGGAGGAAAATATAAATCTGGGATGTTTTAGAGTGCCCCCACCTCCCCTCAAACGCTACTGTCCATGAAGGACTTCTTGTGGTTTGTAAGAAACGGATAGCGTAGGGGGAGAAACGATATTTTGCCAGCATGAAAATCTCCAAGGCATGCAGCCAAAATACTTCACACAGAAACAGGTGTGCCCTGGGTGTGCAAGAGTCATTCACAGACTTTTGGCTTCTGCTTTCGGAAACCAGAAAAATAAACAAACAGAAAAATACTATGAGAAATAACATCGAGCTTCACTCAAAATTGTTCTATGCCATTTATTTAACACTTTGAAGCATACAAGACAAGCAATGTACGTGTTAATGTAACACTGAGACGCGTTCGCGTAACCACTGTCGCCGTGGGAAAGCAATAAGTATTACATATTCTGAGTGTGTGTTGTAGCCTCAGTTATACATTACACGGAGCGCAAGCGCCGTACTATACTGCCATCTTTGGCTTGTCTGGCTCTGCCTTATATTATTATTATTATTATTATTATTATTATTATTATTGACTGCAAACGGGTTTATACCCGGTGGCAGTGTGCTACAATGTAAGACAGGACAATACAGTACAATACAATACAATACAATAACAACCGCACAAAATAACACACAACACTCAAGACAACTCTCTATACCCAAAATTACAAAAAAAGAACACATTATACACTATTAAGACCAGAAACGAGTAGAACCTGAAGTAGAAGAATCGGTATTAGAAATTACTCATAAACACAAATCTTGAGTACCTAACAAGAGGCACCCGAATCTTGATGCCCTACGCTGCCGGTCCTCTTCGCAGTCTACAGAGCTCGACGCAGCTTCACATCTTGGTTTCAAGGTTGAAAGGTCAGATGTAAGGACCAGTACTGATGTTAGAGCATAAGAAACTTTCTCAGGGATCTAATGGAGTGTTTTGGCCGGCGCTGCCTTTGTAATCGTAAGTAACAACGGCACACTTAGCGGGCAAAGTAGTATTTTGCATTTATTGATAATCCAGGGGTGTACATGTTACACGTGGCGAATACGTCTCAGGTTTCCACACTCTGACTACAGCATGCAATAGAGTTCACATCACTGTTTCCACTTTCTGATCACTCTGATAACCGTCTGATTACTGATTTACAACTTTAGACAACATCCTCTGCACTCCATCTCACCTCGAGTCTAAATTTTAATTCGTCTCGGTTCCTCAAGTAGACTGCGGGCGGTAGCACAGCCCAGCATCTGAGCTCTCTACATGGTCGAACAAACTATGTAAAATATTTCCCCCTTTCTCATGCAGAGAGGTGGTCTGACTGCGATTCGAACCCAATACGATTTTCGGCTACAACCTACAGCTCCATGTTACGTCTGTGTTTCTGTCTACCGAGAAGTTAAATCACTTCTTGCGCACAACGCGAACGTCAGCTCTGCCGCTATCAGACTGACCGTAATCAAAACGTTAAACAAGAAATTATTTTTTTAAAATCTTGTAAAATGACAAACAAATGCACAATTATTTCACAAATCATCACACTCCTACATGTTTCGCCACTATCGTGTCATCCTCAGGGAACTTTTAATCAATACCTTCCCAAGTTACACAATTATTTCAAATGCAGCTGTTGGTAATACAATTTACAATTAAGGTATTTCACATAGGTTTTATGCAAGTTCTCATATTATAGTCGTTAAAATCTCAATATTATAAAATCACAGACCCAGTACATACCGGGTCACCACGACAGTAGCATCAACATACAGATTGCATATACGGCCACCACACAGACTGACTACATGAGAACTGTAGCAACAAAATGATTTGAGCCCATTTTGTTGTGGATAGGACAATTTTA
>Ga0123355_10013560_pt1 | contig 12696 bp, 7 predicted proteins | sample TergutEmb28metaG_3_FD_89872 | JGI IMG/M metagenome (GOLD analysis project Ga0123355, IMG submission 89872) | Embiratermes neotenicus P1 segment gut microbial communities from Petit-Saut dam, French Guiana - Emb289 P1 | ecosystem: Host-associated > Arthropoda: Insects > Digestive system > Gut ...
ATTTTTGTAAAAATGAGGCAAAGTCACCATCCGGAGATCTATACACGCATACAACAACCAAATTATATTCCACTATCTCCACTGCCGATACCTCAAAATCCTTTTCTTCACTAATGCCTTGGACATCTTTAAGTCACTGCCGTGGGAACTTGATGTCTCGTACTTACAGTTCTTTACGTTTTTTAATTAATTCCCCGAATATGTAATTGGTTTTTACAGTTCACTCCTACGCCAACAGAATGATGTGCTAATTCTTTGCAATTGAATAATGGGCACTGTATGTTTAGGGCAGATGCCCAATGAGATTTTTGGATGTGGCAAAAGCTAACTAATATTTTCCCGTTATGTTTACAATCTCGAAATGTTTGAAGTATAGAAATAAAAGAAAGGATCAGAACAAACACAACAGTATTTTATAAAGTTCTTGTTACTAATATACTTTAAGAACTTTATAAAATACTGTTGTGATTCTTTCCTTTATTTCTGATATTTTCCCACTATCATTTCTAATTTGATATTGATTGGTTGGTTGATTTGAAACTATTCTCCATGACCAGCATTGAAACCTTGTACAAAATGTTTAATGTGGTATCTTCTGAATTGGTCATATTCCTTCTCCAAGCTATTCTTTACCATATTGTGTAATCTGTGACTGAGACATGCACATGTTCAATAGTAAATCACACCACTGACAATAATGGGTTTGGATATCACTTCATTTATGAACTGTATTTTTAACTGCAGATTTATGAACCAGTACCCAGTTTGATTTTAAAATAATCAGTGAGGTAATTTGTCTTTTAAGAAGATATTTATTCCACAGACGAAAATTGTTAGAATTATGGTTGCTGCAAAGCTTAGAAATTCAGGTAGAGGTCTGTTTGAGAGGTTTGATATTTTACATCTGCCACATAAATACAGATTTTCATTAATGAAGTTCAGTGTAAATACCAAGAAAAATTTCAAACACATTCATCTGTACATAATATTAATACAAAGAATTAATACTGTTTTCATAGACAAATTGCAAGCCTTCATATTTTCAGAAAAGTACATGCTGTACTGACGTAAAAATATTCACCGGTCTGCTACATTGACTGACAGGTCTGATGAAAGAAAGGCTCAAATGAAACCAGCATTAAGAATATTCTTAAACACATACTCATTTTATTTGGGTAATGAATTTCTAATGTTTAAAAATACTTGTAATCTTGTACAGTGAATTTGGTGTAACATTTGAATATTGTGTGTGTGTGTGTGTGAAATACTTATAATATTTTTGTATTGGACTGGCTGTGTATATTTTGTATGTTTTGCGACTTCTGCCACTTCCTGCTGTTACTTTGACTATATTGTGGATCCATGGAATGAATAATATATAATCTGTATGTATGTGAATGTGTATATGTGTGTGTGTGTGTGTGTGTACATATGCATGTTCCCCTCATCCCATCCAGCTGTTTGTCCACACGTCCAGCTATCCATCCACCCATCTGTCAGTGCTGTATAATCTTAGATTGCATGGTAGAATAAACTGCATAAAAATGACATAAGTTGACTCTTTGTAAATATGTTTTCCTAAACAGGATAACTACATAATTGGCATTGGAAGTGGTTCTACAATTGTATATGCAGTTGAGAGGTTAGGTGAGTACTGGTGACTGGTATCATATTTGTAATTGGAACGCAATTAATATTAACAAATTGAATTGCAATTTGATCACAATGTTTAAATGCAACAGAGGTTGATTTTTTTTTTTCCCCCAGCACAAAGAGTGAAAGATGAAAATCTTCATGTTGTTTGTGTTCCAACATCATACCAAGCAAGACAACTCATTTTGAGCCACAAGCTTCAGCTGGGAAGTTTGGATGTGTATCCCAAGGTAAAATAACTTTCATTGTAGTTATTCTTGTGAATATGAACTAATATTTGCTTATTTCTAAGGAGATATTTGGACGAAATGAAGATGGAGTAATAGAGAAATGGAGGAACTTACATAATGATGAGCTTTATTTTTCATACTCCCAGTCTCAAATTTTAAGGGAGATTTATCATTATGCTGAGGTAAGCACTATGAGATGAAGACATGGAGGAGAGCAGGTATAGCTTCACAGATTATTAACTGTGACACTAGATGTAGGTTTGTGGTTGTCATCATGTGCCATCTGTTTTGTCCCCAGTACCTGTTATATAGGGGGTTGGATGGGCCAAAGTGATGGCTTGGATTTGATGGAAAGTAAAGAGGCCTCCAACTTTGTTTGGAATTTAATTCAACTATGTAATTCATGTTTTTACTGTGTTGAATCACTTTTATAGTGTGATTGAGTAATGGAGAAAAACAAGAGAGGAAAGACATGTAGTATGCATGGGAAAATAAGACATGTACACAGTTTTGGAGAGGATAAGAACTTCAGTGGAGAGAGATGGTGGTCTGGACTGAACTTGCTTAGAATTAAGTTAAGTCTTCTGCAAATTTGCTGACAAGTCGTTGGGTTTCATAAAAAGGCAGGGAATTTCTTGAACAGCACTGAAATTGACTTTCTTGAGGAATTGTTTGAAAAGTATATTGCTGTTGAGTGATTGTCAATCCTGCTGTGTATTCAGGATGTAGTGGGTTCAGATCTCAGTCCACATTCTGGCTCTCCTGACTGAGGTTTTTGTGGGCTTGCTGAGCCCTTCAAAGAAAATAGATAATGCTTCAAATCAGGGTATGACTGCTTAGTATGACCATTTTCAGCTACATCACATCCAGTCCACTATTCACTGTTCATTGTACCTTTCAGCATTTTGAATCGGAGTTCAAGTATGGTCCTGTACCATGTAAACATTCTTCCATATTCATCAGTTTGATGTCTTGTGTATCACATGTCATAGTTGATTTGTTAACACTTGTACTTTGTGTTTGAGGAGTTCCAGCTTCAAATTCTGCTGTTTAGGAATTTTTTTGGCTTTCCTCAGTCCTATACCAGTAGATATTGGAATAGTAATGGAATAATTGCAATTGGAAATGTTATTTAAATGCATTGAACTGTCATTCACTACATCAGTTTAGTGAAGATGTAACCGTCTGGAAGGCCCAGCAAGGATGAAAACAACAAATTAAATTGAGGAAGAATAATGTATTGTTGAATGTGTGCTAGCAAATGTGTGAAAAGCATAGATTATTAAAGGTCTTGAAGTGTGTGTAGTACAGATGCCTCAATCAGCTTGAACTACTAGCTAGAGAAATCAATATATATAATATCTTGTGAAGTGTGGCATAAAATAGTAAAGTAACAAGAGTGCATTTAATATGGTGATTTTAATATATCATTTCGCCTTGATTACTTTCTGTCTCATGCGTTGCACAATATTAGATCTTACTCCTTTATAATTTTTCCTGTCAAGCGGTAGGTAGGATGAGATGGTAGGGATTGTGTGGCGTGCATGGAGGGTAAGAAAATTCATACAGGGTTTTGGTGGCAAAACCAGATGAGAAGAGACTACTTTGAAGACCTAATTATAGGTGGGAGATTAATATTATGATGGATCTTGAAGCAGTAAGAAGGGGTAGTGTCTTAGGAATGGAACCAGTGGTGGACTGTTGTGAACTTGGTAATGAACAGTAAGGTTCATAAAATGTGGAGAATTTTTTGGATATCTGAGAACCCATTAGCTCATTAGCTACTCAGTAAGGTCCCTGCTCCATGGTGTTAAGTTAAGCAGTAAGTTTGACAAATACTATCATAGCATCATCCTCAAATTTGTTTGTAATTGGAGGGAATTGAGTTGTGAATTGAATGCTTTCTTTTGTTGGTATGGTACGGAATGGGCACACCAGCAGCTTTGGAGGAATAATGCCAGTTTTCTGCAGGAAGGAGGGAGATGGATTTTTTAAATGACAAAACATGATTGATTTGGTAGTATCTTTGTTTTGTAAGTTTTATTACCGTTGTTATTCATTGTATCATATGTGAGAGGCAGTGAGAGTGATGCAGTGTATTTTTATGTTTAAAGTTGGATTGTGCCATTGATGGTGCGGATGAAGTGGATGCCAATATGACACTCATCAAGGGAGGAGGAGGGTGTCTCACACAAGAAAAGATTGTGGCATCTTGCGCAGAGCACCTTATTATTATTGGAGATGAATCGTAAGACATTCCTGTCAAGAAGCATTTCATTAAGTTCAAGATATTTTATGTGTGCTGTATCAAGATCTGTTGCTATACATAATTTTAGGAGCCCAGATTGTCACTTGTGTTGCAATGATCTCTCAATTTTGTTTATGTGCAATGTTGTTATTACCAGCTGCATGAAATTAAAATATATGAGGCAGTGGTAGTCTGCAGTCATATCCTGTTGACTCTGCATTTCATAAAAATTGGTCATTAGATCAATAGTTTTAAGGGAGGCACACACATAATGATATCATAAGCCTCCATTTTTGCTTAAGGAATGAAAATAGTCCGAAAATCAGTATCATTTAATTGTGTTTCTAATAGGGCATTCCTTTTGTTATTGTAACATATTATTGTTTTTTTATTGCTATTTCATAATTTTGTTCTTACTTTCAAGAAAAGAATCTCATAAACTTGGTGAAAAGTACAAGAAGGGGATTCCTGTTGAAGTAATTCCCATGGCTTATTGCCCTGTGCAGCAGAAAATTGAAGCATTGTATGGAGGGTTGGCCGAACTCCGAATGGGAAAGATGAAGGCAGTATGTTGTTTTATATATTTCGGTATTTGTGAATTGATGCATGTTACATGGACCGTATCTCTGAATGCCTGATGGACACCTTGCCGTTTTGTAGAACATTATGCTGAAATTCAAAACATGTATGTGAATACATTCATTGGAGATTTTCCATTAAGACAAATGAGGTACTGTGAGTGGCATATATTTTCTTTTGTAGGGACCTCTAGTCACTGATAATGGTAACTTCATTTTGGACTGGAAATTTCCTGCATTAGACTTTGACTGGGCTTCTGTCAACACTGCCATTAAAATGATTCCTGGTATGTACATTTTTAGTTGTTATGGACGGAAAAATGAAATCACGGTAACTGCAGATGGAGGAAGCAGGTTACACTGAATGATTACTACATTTTTGCCAGACCACACAGAATCATGTTCCAGAATTTCCCAGAAACTTCAAAGTCAACTTGTATGAAAACCTGAGATGTTACATTGTAAGACTGATGTAGCACAAAACTGAAATGTTCAGGTGTATGTAACATATGATTTGAAAGTGTTTAAAATTATATGTATCTGGCTGTAACAGTAAGCAAGCAAAACAGTGAAATTGAGAGAATAAGAATATTTAGGAAATTCTTGGTATTATGAGTTTCAGAAACTAATGTGATCCTGTCAGCAGTGGCAAACATTGAAGGTTAAGGTGCATGTAGACATGATGGTTCTACCAGTTGATTTTGATTGATTGCAAGAAATGGTCTCTTGAGTTGAGGTTGTTACATAAATGACAAGTGATTGAAAATAAATTGTTGAGGAAGGTATTTATACCAATGAAGGGTGGAGCATTTAGGATACTTCATAGTGGCACATGTTGGATTTTGTGCAGATCACCTGGTATTTTATGTATTGGTAAAGTTGTCCCTGTGCATGCCTTCAAGGCATGGGGGTAATAGAGGTATAGTTCCCATCATTCTTAACCTCTGCACTAGATGGAAGTATGTGGTCAGGTTTATTCCCAATCACTTTACCCCCAGGGTAAGCATCCTGGGCATCCACTGAATAGAAAGCTGGGTGAGCCCCAAAGCCAGCCTGGATGCTTTGGTGAAGATAAAGGTGTCTTATTCCTGCTGGAAATTGAACCACAGTTCCTTGATGTAGTCAGTATTCCAGCTACACTAGGACATGTAGCTTGGGTGGAGGAGACAAAATTTACATAGACAATTTTGGTGGCGAGCACCAAGGAGGTCAAGGATAACATTGAAATGGCTCCTAGGGAAATAGGCATGAAGCAGGATACCCACGACTAGCTTTGGGCTGGAAGATAGGTTAAATTTCCGGCAGAGGTGGGACCTGTTTGCTGCTTCATGTGTAAACCAGGTCTGGTGCCCACCCTCCGTTTTAGCCAGAAAGTTCTTTGACTCTTTACTAAGGGGTAAATTAACTGGAGCATCAAGCGTACCATTCATCTTCAAGTAGTGTGGAATTATACCTCCACTCTTCATGGCATGATGGTTAGGCATGGCAAACTTAACAAGGGGATATAAATAATAATAATGATGGGAGGTGAATGAAGCAATTTCAGGATTGTGTCTATTGGGAAAGTTAATACTCATGGTGTTGATGCTTCAGATTGAGCTGTCAGAGAGTTGGTTACATAGAAATTGAATTTGTTAGTCTTTATAAAATGCAGTAGTTTAGCATTTTCTTTCTCCTTTGCAGGTGTGGTGGAGACAGGCTTGTTTGTCAACATGGCCACCAAAGTGTTTTATGGCACTGCAGATGGAGCAGTAAAGGAACACAAGATTATCAGAGACTAGGACTGGTTGGCTGGTAGTAATCTGAAATGTGATGTGTTCTTAATTATAATGTACCTGTTTTATTTTGTAAATTTTGGTACTTTTCTTATGAATTGTGACTGCTTTCTTATGTCTCCCTTCTCACCCCTTAGTTTCAAATCATGGATGTTTTGTGTTCAATTTTTTATGTCCATGTGCCACACATTAGTGCCAAATGCTTTGGTTTGTCCAGATGTGTAGATATGTATGTATAGGCACACACATCAGTTCCCTGCCTACTGCAGGGGTTACATTCCTAAAAAACACCACACTTGGCAGGACCATGGCTTTCTGCGGAGTGATATCATGGGAGCTGTACCTACCATGAATGCTCATTAAAGCCTCACTAAGTTACTTGTTCCTTTACTGACCACAAAACATACCATACAGTATAACATGTTGTGACATAGGTAACATCTCAGGGTTAGTCTGGAAGCTGTAAAACTTCGTTCAGATACCGGTAGTCATTCCTGCAGGAGACGTGGATCTCATGGTGTGCAAGCCATTATTTTCTTCTTGTGTGCATAAGTTAAAATAGGTGGATGTATAAACAAAATAGTGCTGTTGGAAAAACTGAGGATTGTTGGTGTCTGCAGTTGACAAGGGATTACTCTATTTGGGAAATTTGTGTTGAGACCTGGGAAGCAGTTTCTGTTGGCAAGGTGAAACAGGATCGCATTATGTAACTGTGTGTATATTTAACAGATTTCTTACAGTTTTCGTACAGTTATGAAGATAATTCTTTTAGGTATATCAAATGTTGATGTGTTGAAAAGCATACTTGTAAAACCATGGAGTAGAAAAAGTGGGCATTGTTTCAGTTTTTATAGAAATTAGGCTTATGCAAGAATCACTTTTTCACTTTAGTGTGAGAATTAAAGGGGAATTGAAATCACAGTCATAACAATTAATAAACCTCATCTGGAAACATCTATTTATGGAACCAGTTCATCACAAATATTTGTAGGAATAAGGGACTTAAGAATGGGAATAAGATTTGCATGGCTGAGAGCTTGTGTAATAACATAGTATTAAAAAAACCTGCAGTGGAACATATTTCACCTGTACTTTTAACAAAAGCTAAGTGGGATGCTTTGAAAAGGATACTCAGAAGGAAAGGTTAAGAAAGGCAGAGTTATCCTGTTCTTGCCTGTAACTTGTGTGTTTGTTGTTAAGCAGCTGAAAACAGGTAAATTAATCTGTATGAATCAAACTTCAATCCTAATGAAATATAATGTAGCCTTTGTTATTTATTTTGCAGGAAAATTATACAGTTTACCGTTAAAACGCCAGGTTATGAACAATACAAGCTGAGTGTTGTTTGGACATTCTTATCAACAACAGCTGATGTCAGTAAGGTATTCCTTTTCAGCCATTTCATACAAGCACATAGGGATAGGTGTATGCGTACCCTGCAATCAGAACATACCAATTTAAACAGAATTTTTTTCATTGTATTATTTACAAATGGAGTGTGGGTTAGCATAGTCTGTATAGTGACTAGGCTATGGGCTGGACGATCTGGTGTTTGTATACAGGCAGGAGCAAGAAATTTATCTGTTTTCTGAAATGTCCAGACTGGCTTCGGGACCTACCCAGCCTCCTGTTCAGTGGGTACCGGGGCTCTTTCCTCAGAGGTGAAGCAGCCGGGGTGTGAGGCTGACCACTCAGCTACATCTAATGCTGGGGGAAAGAATGAGTGGAGCTATACTCCATTCCACCTATTTATGATTTATGGCATATGTAGGTACAACTGTACCTTTTTATTGTTTTCAAATATCTGATGGTCTTGAAGAATGTAATGTCAATAAAATATACAGGTAAAGTTGCCTCCATGTTGAAATAAGCACATGTCCTGAAAGTTATAAAGGAGTGGGGGCATGGCTCAGTGCATCCTTAACCTTGGCTTGAGGTAACATGAAATTCCAGTCCTGTTGAACAAGAGGCTGTTTGGGCTCCAAAAGTAGCCTGGGTGTAATTATTGAAATATTCCAGGTTCTGCTTTTAATTGAATTCTGGTTGTACCAAACAGGTTGGTGTAGTGTTAATGCCCCACATGTGTATTTAGGAGATGCATGGTTGAACACTTGGCCAGGTAATTGGTTATCTGGAATGAGGGTTTTTGTGGTCGTCCCCTCTCTCTCTCTCTCTCTCTCTCTCTCTCTCTCTTCAGGGCACAGCTTCTTGCAAATCCTTTCATATTTGTCATTCAACAGTAATCCTTTAATTTGATGCTGTGTAGCCTTCAATACTGATAGTGTCATTAAGTAGCCTTCCTTCCCCCAGCCAAAGAAAAGTATGATGGTTTTCCAACCCATAGTGAGTCTTTACTGTACTGATTATCATGGGTCACTATTTAGAACCTCAGAACTGTTCTTAACACAAGTGGCAACATGTTGATGTCCGTGTACTCTTTTATTCACGTTGATTTTAACTTCTTGAAAGCTTTCCCATTTTCACGTCACAGACCACAAACACTAGCATATTTAGTGTCTATAATTTATGCTCTTGCAGGCTTTAAACACATAACTCCAAGCATGCACATCATACAAATTGCAAGTGGTATATAAAATAGCTAACATCATGAACCATTACCACCTCTCATCACCTTGGCTTTCCAAGAGGTTTTCCTGTAAACATTATATCTGTATTTTTCATGTACTATATTTCCTGCACACTAAAACCTCTTTGCTTTTTAACAAACTAAACAGGAATAAATATGCATTTTAAGTTCTTTCAACATACTAACCTAGGCTTGAGTAGCCATATGAATAGGGTGAAACGTAGCCTGTATAATAAGGTGATGCATATGTGCTGTAAGTGAATGCAGATGGGTAGCTGTAGACAGGGACGACACTTGGTCTGGGCCCTGGTGCTGGCCCTGGCCCTGGCACTGGCACTGGTGCAGGAGCCGGAGCAGCGCTGATCACAGCTAGAACTGCAGCCAGCAGTACAAACTGAAATAGAGAAAATACGTTTGCAAGTTGATGTGAACAGGGGAGCAGATGTTTAGCACCACTCATTTCTAAACTACACACTAGATGGAGGTGAGTGGTGGGTTTCACACATCCTCTGTTTTACCCTCGGTACACATTGGGTAGGAGGCTGAGTAGGCCCTAGAGCCAGTCTGGGCTTTTGGAGAATTTGAATTTGAATTTTATGTTACATTCAGTAAATACAGTAAGTTTAGCAAAACCACTGGATATGGAACATGTCAGACAGAATATCATTGTAAAATATAAATATACAGTAGACATGTCAAGAATATTAGTATAAAATATAAATACACAAGAGACAACAAAGGATTGTTGATGAACATATTACGACGAAGGCAGCTATAAGAAAGATGAATATCTCAGTGTCCAGTTGACACATCTCACAGTATTACCAAAATGTATATTTTAAACTTTAAATTTAATAAAATTTGCTAATATTAAATCCACCTTAAATAAACATCAAATAAAACGTTGAATTAATATAACCTTGAATAAAAATGAATAAATTGAGTAAACGTTGATGAATAAATAGATAAATAGAGAAGAGAGAAAAATGCTCTGCCTGCGGGAATCAAAATGTGATGTTTCGAGCATCCAGGCTGTACCCTAGTACTGACTACACTGTCAAGTAAAGTTGACAAGTTTGACTTGCTGGGCTACAGAAACTTGAACTGTCATTGCATGTCAAATGAACTTGCACAAAATCTGTGCTGAGTTAATATCCAAAACCCCCTCCTATAGAGCACACATCAATTTGTGGCACAGGGACTTGATCCCCCTGGATCTGAAACATCTACATTAGATGTCAGTACACATATAACTACATTAAACAATGGTATATCAGTGAATTTTAACCAAGGATATATTAATATTGTACTAGCCGTAGTACCGTATTATTATATTTATAGCTGACATATATTTTTAACATTGTACATGTAAACTTGATGTATTAACATTATATATTCTGTTGTATTGGATTCTTTCTGAGGATGGCGATTTATCGCTGAAACTTGTAGGAGGGTTCATGTTTATGGATAACTTATCATTTTACTGTGACCAGATGTTGGGGTACAGGAATGATTAAATGATCTGTGTTGAGTGTCCAGCACTACCGCTGTGTACGTAGGAGGTTCCTGGCTCATACCTTGACCTGGGGACAGGTTGTACTGACAGGGTTCTTGTGGTTCCTCTCTTTTCCTGCGGGTGGTTGCCAGAATATCTGAGTGTAGGCCACAACCACTTCCTCTCCATTATGCTGTTCACTAATCATTGTATAGTTTGAGGTCCCGACAGTGTCATTAAATATAACTGCATTTATAAGCTGACAGTTGTCTGTCTGATCAAAGTTTCTGCCTTTATGGGATACGAATGTTCATTATCATGCTCACAAGAACTTTACCTGTGCATAATTTGTAGATTATGTAAAACAACCTGACTGTAAGTTCCGGCAGCCTTTGTACACATTATGTCCTTCATTTACCAGTTATGTGTGTTTCGATGCTTATATTCGCGTAATCCTCAGAGCCTGCTGTGTTACCGTAACGTGTATTTGGCAATTTGTTAATATCACAAAGTTATACCGTTTAATAGGGGCCGCGATGACACAATGGTTAAGGTGCTGTGCTACAAACCGGAAGATCGCTGGTTCGATCCCATCTGGTGTCATTGGAATTTTTCGTTGACATAAAAATCCTTCCGATCGCACTGTGGCTCTGCGGTCGACTCAGCCTCTGACAGAAATGAGTACCAGGAGCATTTCCTGGAGGCAAAGGCGGCCGGTGCATAAGGCTGACAACCTTACCACCATCCTGTGCCGTTGTCATGAAATCTAGGAACCTTAACTTCCTGGAACCCTCTGGGCCACTCCAGGCCTGTAACGGGACTGCTTTACCTTTTTACCTTTTACACCGTTTAATATTGTGTATTATTTTGAGTCCTTTTTTAGGCTTGTTCGCAAAACTGTGAACAACGTCTGTTAGCTTCGTCATATCTCTCCGTCCATCCGTCCGTCTGCTTGGAACAACTCAGCTCTCACTGGACGGGTTTTCATGAATTTTACACCTGAATATCAAAACTTTGTCAAGAAAATTAAAGTTTATTAACATGTGACGAGAATTGGGGGTATTTTACATGAAGACGTTTGTGCATTTAGGATTACATCTCGCTGAATTAATGTTAGAATGAGAAATGTTTGAGACAGAAATTGTAGAAAAAATTAAAACGTCTTTTCTTTAATAATTATTTCAAGAAAATCGCATGGGTTATGAAATAATGTGGAAAAATGTGGTCTTGTCAGACAGGCCACGCGTGGCATTATAATACGGCGCATGCGCCTTTCATGCTTGATAATTAAGGCTACAGACACACACAGAATGTGTAATATTAGTTGCTTCTCCACTACAACAATGTTTCGGCGAACGCTCCTCGGTGTTTCGATTCTACGTTTCTTGTTTCAGTTATTTTTAAAACGAAGTATTACGTTTATTGTGCACTCGCCATACTGTTCATAATGGACACTTTTCTTGGTAGCTTAGCACCAGTTAACATCGTTTAGGAATAGCTTAAAATCGCGTTCTGCTTCTTTGGAGTTTCCAATTTTTTTTTTTTTTGTACAACATGGGACGTGTAGAAGCCATGCGTTTTGCACGCTAGGCGGATTCCCCTATTCATGCCTATCCGCTACTGGATGTTTGGTGATTGCCTTCGAAGTGCTTGTTGACTCTAAACTCGGTCGTACATATCGGTATAGTGGCCGGCTAGCGGCTTTTCATCCAGCATAGTGTCGGTCCCCTACTGGGGCTTCTGTTTTAACCGGACACTTGGCTGGATTCTGAAGAAATAAGTTAACTTTAACAATTTGCTTTACGTGTATGTATCTGAGTACTAAACTCTTGTCAGCATATGGTTAGTAGTCTGCGTCCAGAATAGTTCATCCTGGCAGTGATATATATATATATATATGGAGGAACGTAGGCTGAGGGTGTTTGAGAACAGGGTGTTGAGGAGAGTATTTGGGCCTAAGAGGGACGAGATAACAAGGGAATGGAGAAAATTACGTAATGAGCTTAGGGATCTTTACTCCTTACCCAATATTGTGCGGGTGGTAAAATCGAGAAGAATGAGATGGGCGGGGCATGTGGCGCGTACGGGGGAGGGGAGAGGTGTGCACAGGGTTCTAGTGGGGAAACCTGA
>Ga0123355_10013561_pt1 | contig 12695 bp, 16 predicted proteins | sample TergutEmb28metaG_3_FD_89872 | JGI IMG/M metagenome (GOLD analysis project Ga0123355, IMG submission 89872) | Embiratermes neotenicus P1 segment gut microbial communities from Petit-Saut dam, French Guiana - Emb289 P1 | ecosystem: Host-associated > Arthropoda: Insects > Digestive system > Gut ...
TCCGCAAAACGCCGTTCGGGCTTCGCCCTCTGCGGCATTTTGCTCCACCACATTTTGCCTGCCCTGCAAAACCTACGGTTTCGCTTATTCGGGCAGGCAAAACGTCGCCAACCTTAAACGTTAACCGAAATAAAAACCTAGAAATTTCTGGGAAAAAGTATGTGCCACCATCCGTGGCGGCACGGTTAAAGTTTTCTGGAAATAATAGTTTTTATATATTTTTTTAGGAGGCAGTTTATGAAAAAAACTGTATTTTTAGGCTTGCTGGTAATTTTATTGGCATTTGGTTTTATTGGTTGTGACAATGGAAATGGAACAACAACTTATACAGTAAGCATTGGTACATTAACAAACGGATCAATTTCAGCAAACCCGATAAGAGGTGTTGAAGGTACAGAAATTACTTTAACCATAGTTCCAGATAGTGGTTATCGTTTAAAATCGAACACTCTAAGGTTTGGTACAACTGCTATTAACGAAGAAACATTAAAATTCAATCTTCCCGCTGAAAATGTAATTGTTACAGCAGAATTTGAATTGATACAAATAAGCAACGAACCTAAAAAGATTATAATTACTGGTCTTACAGGAAAAAGCGGCGAGGCCGTTGTTGGATTATTTGATAGCTTTTACGATGAAGGACCTATTGCATCTGGACGCGGAACAATTTTTAATGACTCTGTTACAATAGAATTATTAACAGGTGATATTTTTGGAGTTACCGGCGATGAGTGGACAGGTCATGGCGAATTCCGCATTATACTTGGGGCAGGTACCGAAGAGTATATGTTTACAAATGGGTATACATTTGAAGAACTTGAGATTTTTACAGATGGAGATTTTGATAATGCTCCAAGATTCAACATTGTTGTCACAATCTCGGAAATTGATTTTGCAAAATTTCAATTAGGGGATTTTGACTCGGACGGACAACCTATGCCATAAGGTTATATGCTTTTGATTTTGACAGTGGTGGTGTTGCAATAAACCCGTAAATAATTAGCCCGCCCGCGTCCATGCGGGCGGCTTCGTAGCGGTTTTTACTTCGGTTAACAAACAGTATACGCTCCGGCGGCTATTCGCCGCCTCCGGGCTACGTTTTTTGCTAGGTCAGTCGCTTCGCTCGTTCCCACGCAAAAAACTCCGCCACATTGGGTTCGCCCCCGTTGGGCTCACCAAACGTCGTATACTTAGAACGTTATGTGCAATAGGGGCTCAAATTGAATGTTTGTTTGTGTGAAAAATGATACAGCATGGAAACTATTGACAAAATTAAAAATAAAGGTTTATCATTGAAAAATATTTCAGAGTCATAATTGTTATGCCAAAATATCGACATAGCAAAATATGTCTGACTTTATTAACAGGGGTAATTAGGTGATTAACAATAAATTGATTGAAATTGATAATTATTTATCAAATCCACATTTTTTTGATTTTCTTAAATCATTAGAGATTGATAATGCTTTAGATTTGAGAGATGAGTCTGAATTTGATGATTGCTGGATGAATGAATTTAATTCACTAAAAAATGAAGTTTTTCAGGCTGATGATATTAAGTTTATAGACTCTTTGCGAGAGAAGGCGTTCAAAAATTCATATCCAGCAACAGGAGGTTCTGAATTATCAGCATACATATCTGATGATATAGAGATAATTGCCAAGAGTTTTGTTGCTGGAAAGGAAAATAGTTGGGCAATAACCTATCTGTGGTCATCTTACAAGAATGGACGATTTCCTAATTGTGTTGAAAATGGATAACATTTATTCAAAAATTAAGAAAAAATAATGGGGTACGCCCCTACTGCACATAACAAACGGTAACTGCTCCCTCCCTTTCGGTCGGTCGGGCTACGAAAAATTGCAGTCGGGCGTTGCCCTTTGTGCAATTTTTCTCCGCCACAGAGTAAAACAACTTGTGTTTGTCTGTTATCCCTTGTGTCTACCTGTTATAAGTATACACTACATAAGGAATTAGTCAATACCTCTTGTGTTTATTTGTGCTTGGTTGTTATTCCTTGTTATCATAAGTTAGATTATATTGCTGTCATAACTGCTGTCAATTTGTTGTAGTTGCACCTAACGTTTTACGAAAACATGAAAAAATCACATCACAGACTATAAAATAAATACCTTCCAGAAGGCACGCAGAAGCCCGTAAAACAATCCAAACACCAATTGCCGTATCATTCCACCCTTAGCACTTCCAAAGCCCTCTGCAAGCCGTTTTTCGCTTTTCTAATAGTGTCGTATAACATATTTTGCTCCTTTGTTAAAATAATCGCCAAAAATGACAAGGGCAGGTTATTCATCTTGCCCCTCGCCGCCGCCTCCCACTTTTATTTTCGTGCAAGAATTATTCATCTCGACCCACCCGCCCGGCTGCGGCGAGGGGAGCACGTTCTCGGTTAAAGTGGCTGGTTAATTCTTGGCGGCAAGTATTCAAGAAGTAAAAATTGTTCCGCTCCGCTTCGCTCCACTACACAATTTTTCCAAGAGAAGCAGCCCTTTTTGCGTTGCAGTTATTCAAGGGCAAACAAACATTTTTTTCTTGGCGTCCTGCCAAGAAAAAAGGAAAATGGGTGCTAATCCATCACGCACCCATTTTCCAGTTATCTCTCAGGGTGTAAAACAAAAGCAACACAAAAACCCCTGCACCCCGCCCCTCGCCATAAAAGTGTTTATTTGCATTTTGAAACCAGTGGGATCTACTGGCTTTCCATCAAGCAAAGCGTTATACGCTACGGCGAAACAGCGGATTTTCAAATTATCGTTCATGTAAGCAATCAATCGCAAAGACCCAACAGCACATATCCGACGGTATGCGGTTCGGTCGGCTTCGCCGCCCTCTCCTACATTCCAGCCTGCAATCATTCAAAAATAAAAGTGTTAATCCAAAAAGCAGGCTGGAACGTCGCATACCTTGCGGATATGCGCCATTGGGCAAACAAAAAAAATGAAAAGTTTATCGGCAAAAGAAAATCCGCTGTTTCGCCTAAGCCCCCCGATATTCGCCCACCGCTGACGTAGTGATAGTCGTCTCCCCAATTCCGTCTTTGCATACATTCTCGGTAATGATGTGAACCGATGGCTCTCGCCCCGCCACGGACTCAAAAAATAAAAAGCAAAACCGCTTGATGATAATATCTTGAACGTGAAGCGAGAGCCGCATTTATGCGGCGTTATAAATAAATTTCCTTACGCTCGCCGACCGCAGGGAGATATAGCAGCCGTCAGTCTTTGGCGGGGCAAAATGTAGCTTGCCGATAATGTATGCAAAATTCGGTAAAGTCCTATATAATATTTATAATATTATAGATTTCCTTTTTTTCATGACATAAGATACATAGAAAAAAAGTATATAACAAATATGAATTTGTAATAACAGGCAAGCACGGGAAAACACAAGTATTTTGTGTAGCATAATTTCAAATTATGATACATTTATGCTGCATTGATGATACATTCCGAGAAATATTTTTATATCAGGGAGTGTGTGCGTTCGCTTTCAGCGTTCAAAAATTGCCATTTTTTGCAAGAATAAAAATAAATCAATGTCAAAAATGAAAAACATCATTTTTCAAGGGGAAAATAATAACAACCATAAACAACAGAACACACTTTTTTCAAAGATATTTTATCTGTTATGCTGTTTTGCAGACCCAACCCAATGGGGGCAAGGGGGACGCCCCTACGCTTTCAAAACAACACCCAACCAGTACCGCCCGTCAGCATTACGCTTTTGAGTTAAACCAATTTCTTTTAACCGCAAACCTAAAAAACGCTCGCTTACAGCGTGTTCGTTATGCTCAACACACCAATCTTGATAACATTTAAAAAATTCTCTCGCCTTTATCTGTCCGTCAGGTTTCAAAATACATTGTTCTTTGATAAAGTTTCCGATAACATCCATTTCCCCTCTATACTCATCAGTAGCGTCAGTGATAATATTTGGAGTATTCAAACCTTCATTACACCAGCGGACAGCACCCTCGATAATCCAATTCAAGATACCAGAGCTTTCTTGTAACAGTTTTTTTTCAAGGTGTTTATCCTGTTTTTCTTCTGGAATTCTTGTCGTAAAAGGAATAAGTTTAATTCTCCGCCAGATACCGTAATCAGTACCCTTAATAACAGGTTTATGATTAGAAGCCATAAAAATCTTAAACGTAGGAATAAAATTAAAAAATTCTCCGTATAAAAATCGTGCAGTCATACGGTCGTTTCCAGTTATTTGTTTTATCAGCGGTTCTGATAACCTTCTGCCCTGTTCGGCTTCCGTAGTAGTAACAAACCGAGTACCTCTCAAACGTGCAATATCATTGCCAATCTGATCGCCGTTCCGTTTCATAAAAGTTTCCGTAGGCGTAGCAATCGAATAATCACCAAGCAAAGACATAATTGTATTTAAAAACGTACTCTTGCCATTAGCCCCTGTGCCGTAGAGAATAAACATGGACTGTTCAGAAGTATCGCCTGTAACAGCCCACTCGGCAGCAGTTTGAATATAACGTATCAATTCATTATCAAAATTCATAATCTCCATTATAAATTTCTTCCAAACAGGACAATCAGCGTTTTTATCATATTCGACATTAGCAATTTTTGTTATAAAATCTTCCTGTTTATGTTCTTGTAATAGTCCAGTCTGCAAATCTACAGTTCCGTTTTTAACATTCAAGTGCCAGGGATTAGTGTCAAGGTTATCAGTTTTTACATTTAATTCAGGTATCCAGCTTGCCGCTTCTATAAACGCTTTTCTGCGTCTTACCGCCTCACTCTGCATGGCGTATTTTTCAATTTCAATACGTTCTCTAAAATCCGCAGTCTTTAACAATTCCGCATAAATACCGCGTACCATTTTTAAACCCTTATCATGTATTTGATAACCCTCATCAAGTTCCCACTGTTTTCCGTTCCAGACAAGCCATTTTTTCCACAGCGCATTATAACGTATATCTTTCCCATACTCCGTCATCAGACGATATGCGTTAGTAGTATCAGTAAATTGAATAAGACCGCTTTGTAATTGTTGCAGCCGCAAATAAACACATTCATCTGTTAGCTGTTCCTTCATCCGAAACTCCTTATTTTATAGTCCTTTAATTTTACTTATTGTACAAGGAATTGATTAATTCCTTGTACAATAAGTATTTACAATCGGAAATAGTCAATTAATAAAATTAATTGACTATAGTTTGCGTGAGCAAACAATATAATCGGAATTCTTGACTTGTAAAAGTCAAGAAAAACCTCCATTTGCTAAAACAGCGGCATACATCTTGTAACGAAACCTGACCAGGTCAAAAGCATTTTCTTTTGTTCCCTGCGGCAATTCCGCTTCGCACCGTAAATAAGTTTGATACAGCAAAGTCAAAGAACCAATTTTTTTCTTGTATTCATTATTCAAAAAATAACTGACACCACGATACTCGTCATCAGGCATATCAAGTTTTTTACACCTGTACCACAAAATTAAATCATTAGCCCATTCGGTTTCATGTGATGTAAAGTTTTCAAGTATTCTTTGTTGTTTGAGAATTTTATCTTGGTATTTTTCCTCAACAGTTTTTCTTTTACCCATAACCCTCCTCCGCCATGATAAGCAAACTCCAAGCTAAAAAATCAACAAGGATGTTGATTTTTTAGCAGCCCTCATTCCAAATAAACACCTTTGCCGTTTCACCAGCGGCAGAACGCCCGTCAGCGAAAGTAACAAAAGCCCAAAACGACCACCAGCCCGATAAATCTATTTCTCCCTCAATACATTCATGAAAAATAACACCATTTGCAACATCACCAACGGCAGCAGAAAATTCCCCGGCCTTGCCATTCGGCTTTCTATACCTGATAACCGCACTCAATACACCTTCCAAATCCACAAAAGTCCTGAGCGTTATCCGCAACGCCGACTGCCCTTTAAATACTTTATTCATTTTTTTTACCTTTTCTTTCTTTTCGGTTAGTTTATTCTGCTTTCAAGCGTTAATTCCCTCGTTACCCTTGATTTCAAAACGAGTTCTTTTCTCGTAATAAAAAATCTTCGAATAACAAAATCACGAACAAACGAAGTAGAAGCCAGTTTGATAAAAACAAACAAATGCCGTAAACTAAAGCCTTGAGCTTGCACAGTATCTTTATGCGTTCTGTAAAAATTTCCCCGGCGTTCGGTTTCTGCTGTACTACTGCCGACAGTCATTAAACATTGACGCAAAAAAGTAAAAAATACCTTTGGCATGGTATTGTTAATAACAATTTGCGATATATCACGTTTATAATTTGCAGTCAATTTATTTGTATCTGCCAAGCCTGTTATTTGCGGAGTTGTTCTTTTATAATTCCCTGCAAGCCTTCTTGTGTCTGACAGTCTGACTCCTTGCGTTAAAGTCCGAACATAATTTTGTGCCAAGGAATAAGTAAAATACACAGACAGCCTAAAATTGTAAAAAAAGTTAGGGCTTCTTATAGGGTAAAAATCGGGAATCCGGCCAAAATCGTTACCATGCCATTCTGAGTAACATTTTGCTCCAAAGTCAAAACGAGGATACCAAAAATATTCACAAAACATACCAAACCAAATATGTGAACCGGCAGTTATATTTGTATTTGTGTTAAAATTACCGGAACGCCAACCGGCATGGCGACCGGAAATAACTCTTAAATCAATTAACTGTTCATTAATTGATCTTTTATCAAGCGGAATATCAAAGTTATCTGAATATAATACAGGTCTTCCAAATGCTTCATGATCATTTTGGTTAGTATAAAAATGAGCGGTACATAAACCGTTAACAGGCTGTGTAACAAGAAACCGATTAACAGGTATTTGAATTTCAAACAGTAAAGCCTGTTCGTCCCAAATTGTCTGTGAACCTGTCGTCGTAGTGCCTATAACAGGATCAACCACAACAGGATATTTCGCAGACGCAAGCCACTCTTGCGGTATCGTTATCCGCAACTCATTTCCAGTCACGGATAAATCACCCCAACACTTACGACCTCCAGCGTCAATAATCTGTGGTCTGTGAATATGACAAAGTTTTCCTGTTCCCTCACCTATAAAAGTTTCTTTTTTATAAACCGCATAACTGCCTTTCAAGAAGGGATCAGGCACAAAATCAGGCTGCCTGAAAAAATCAAAGTTTTCAGCCCCTTCCATTTGCAAAGTAACAACATTACTTTCAGGCTCACGATTTAAAATACAATCATACTCAAAAGCTCCATCGCCCAAGATAGTAAACCGATGAGAACGCCTGCGCCCCTTGTAAACAAGCCGCCTTTTATCCCCACGCAGAGAAAAACCTTCCTCATCAAACGGAACAAATCGCAAACCCTTGTCGCCTTGCCAGCGGTGTAAATCAAAATACGGCTCTTTTTTGCCAAGAACAACATCAAGAGGAAAATCAGTTGCAGACTGAATAAACTTAACCATTTTTCAAAACTCCGCCATGGATGGCAATTAAGACAAAAACTCCATGCTAAAAAAATGGCATGGAGTCCATTTTTTTAGCATTATTGCCCGAGTATTGTAATTTCCCATAGTATTTGTAAAGTATCGCTGGAAGTAACATTAACAGACGGATTGATCTGTGCATAAGCCAGACAATTAGAAGCCGCAACATTGCCATTCAACAAACACGCTTCATTTATACCGTTAGCGTTTAACGTTCCGGCGGCAAATGTAGCACGATACGTAACAGTAGTATCTCCCAAATTTCCCCATGACGCTTCCAGTGCAGGGAAGCCGCTATCCAAAGCTCTCATACTTCCAGTTGGAGTATTACACCTTGTATTAGTTTTTGTAGAGTTACCAGTCCAACCAGTACCCACTTGAATAAACCCGCTTGCGCTTGTTACCTTCGTTCTCGCAGGCGAAGCCAAAAGAGCGTCAGCAATTAAAGCGTCACCCTGCCTTGTAACAATATTATGAAACACCTGCGTCATCAGACTTCCTTGCAAACCAAACAGCCGTTGAAACCAGTTAGATTTTTTGCGTTTAACCTTTCCGTCATTATCCAAAACACTAACCGTAACCTTCCCTTTAATCCTGATTCTGTCTAACATATTATCTCCTTCGCATGATCAAAGTGCCGGTAACACCGGCAATAAAACAAATTGCTCCCACAATAAAATTATTTCTAATCCCTGCAGCTCGTAAAACTTCCGCTTCCTGTTTCCAGCGTTGTATTTCTCTTAATGCTTCCGCTTCACGTTCAAGACTTGCCAAAAATGCCGCCCTCGCCGCTTCGCCTGCAGCCAGCTCAATCGCTTCAAGAGCGGCAGTTGTCAAATCATCTATCAACAATTCCAGCTCTAAATCGCTGTAAAATCTCGTCTCTTGTTCGGATAAACTCGTCGGCTGCTCCGTCAGCGGCTCTGCGAACATCGGGAATATCCAAAAACTCATCAACATCACGACCAAGATAATTTTCACGTAACACCTCAATTTCAACTTGTTTTTCCACATATCTTAAAGCCTCCCCGGTTTTATAATTTACATATACAAGCCACACGATAGTCCCGCAAATAACCACCGCCATTAAAAACCCGACAATTATCCCCCACGCAAATTCCGTCAACCTTTTCATTTCTCATTCCACCTTGATACAACCCTCAAGCCGACAATCCCAAACAAAACAATCACGACAATACAAAACCAAATCCAGTCTCGAATATGCCCCTTCGTTAAAAGCCAGGTAGCGGCGTACAAACAAAACGGTTTAAAACCAAATAATTTAGACGGAAGCGAAACAATACGCTTCCCCAAAATCACAAACAACTCTTTGAATGTATGCTCCCATGTCGGCTTATCAGATATTTGAATACCATCCGTTTTACTCATGCACTCATATCCTCAAATTGTTTGCACACAGGTTTAGTAACCCGGTTTCTTGGTCTAAAAAATCCAAGAACATTATTGTAATTATGCCGAACCACAGTAACGACCAACGGTTTCCAATTACTTTCAATTGAATAAAAATATCTGACTGTTTGATCATCTCCGTAAATAATTGCAACATGACCAAAACCTCCACCCATATTTTTATTCCAGAAAACAATATCACCCTCTTTAGGAATGAAATCTGGTGTGTCAGGTATCCTTTCCCAATACTTGTTTATTGCAGGGTCTTTATCGTAAGCAAACCAAAAGTCTGCAGCACCCGGATTTGCTTTCCATTGCGGTAATTTTAGATATTTCTGTAGCACCCAACGGATAAACTGTACACAGTGTCCTTGTAATTTATGCGGATCAGGTACTGGAAATGGTACAGTTTTATTTAACCACGTTTTACTTATTTCCTTTAAAAATTCAAATTTCATTAATTCTCCTTCCTCCATGTTAATTACCATTCTTGATAAAATTTACAATTATCGACACAAGCAACGCTGTAAATGCGATAATCACGCTAAATAAAGAAGTACGTTCTTTTCTCCGTTCCTTTTCTTTATCCTCAAGTTTAATTACACGCCCGATAACGTGTTCCTTAAACTCTTTCATCTCGCCTTTTAACTCTCTCATTTCGCCAAGCGTCTCGACAATCAAACGCCTTTCCTCATTTGTCATTTTCCATTCCTCCTGTCCGTTGATTCATTTTTTCCCTCTCTGTTTTCAAATATCCTGAAACTTGCAACAAAAGCCCTTTCACGTTTATACCTAAACGAAAACCTGTTAATCGTTCCCGACAATTCTTCATTTTTAATTTTTATTTTTACTTTCGCTCCAACCCTCGCATGAAACAAAGCACGATGAGTTTTTACAGTAAACTCTCCGGCTCTCTGAACACGCTCCCCAAGCTCACGAATAACCCAATCCTCATATTGAGGTCTGCCGTCTATGTCATGTTCAGAAAAATAGGAACCTGTAACATTCAAGGCGACAGTCCCAAAATTGGCAACTGCTTCATCATCACGCACAAAACTGGATCTGTTCAAATCAAGCACAATCGGTCTGCCATGTATTGAGGCATTAAACAAATCCACGTCAGCTTTTCTCTGCAAAGTCAAACTTGCTTTATCAAAATTTGTCGTAACATCATAATGAGAGTATCCAATACTTTTTTCATTTTTCTCTTTTAATTTTTCATTTGTGACATATTCAATACGCCTCTCCGCTTCCTCCTGGGTGTCTATCTCGTCAGCAAAGACAACATTGCGTTCCCTGCCAACACCTTGTGTCGAATTAGCCTCAATTACTTTATATTTTGCTTCATATTTTCCAACTTCTATTTCACGCTCTAACGGAGATTTAAAAGGATAATACGGAATAAAATTGTCATCAAAAAAAACGGGCGGCTCGTCATAATGCCATATCTCCTGCCGTTCCAAAGAAACAGGCATATTCACTTTTAAACGCACAGTGTTACGGTAATAATCAGTCCTCTCCGTTTTACGAAAATAAAAAATATCTTCGCCTCTAAAAGTAAACAAGTTATCAAAACTTTCTTCATTTTTAATTTTTAATTCTTCTTTTTGATACGGTGAATGAGCGAATACCAAAGGTTTTTCAGGAGCGCACTCCAAATGACAACGATACGCAGTTGCAAGGCTGGACAACTCTGCCCAGATATTTCTTCGCAATCTTGCAAAAGGCAGAGTTACGGGAATAGTCGAACAGTCAATATCGTTAGCCGACAATCCGGCTCGCCCCGCAATCCCGTGTACCAAAGATTTTTCTGGCTGCGTCTTGTCGCAAACAACAGAGTAAGTAAAAACCGCAGGCGCAGTCCAATCCCTCGCTTCTTCTGTTTTGCGTAACCTTGCAGATAAATCTTGCAATCCCGTATAAACAGTTCTCTTGCGCCCGTTTCCCTTAATATCTTGAATCCCTTTCTCGTCAATATAAAAAACAAACCTTTGGAAATACGGCAATCCGTCGCCAAGCGAAAACGAAACCCTAACTTGTGAACCCGAACTTGCACTATGAAAACTGTAAACGCCATGAAAATTATCAAGCAAAAGTTCACCCCTTGCAGACGTACCTCCAGCCGCTTCTTTCAAACCCCAAAAGTTCGCCTCAATAATATCCTGTTCTAAAACTCTGTGGAAAAACCCGTTCCCGCAGTCAATCTCAACACGCACCTTCACAGGTTTATCTGCGGCACTAATAGCCTCTTTCAAAGCTTCATCAACATCATAAAACTTCATGTTAAACCCCTTCCATTAGAGGCAAACACTTCTGTTGAGACAGTCCCGGAAACATAAAACCTGAGAGGCGCAATAACAGCGTCAACACTATTTACATTCGTTTCATCAGAAATCAAAACAAGTTTTTTTAATGTAATTCTAAATAAGCCGTAATGCCCTGGTTCGTATTTTTCTCTTGCAAGTTGAGCAGTTATAACTAATTCCTCCATGTTATGCGGTAAATCAGCGCTTTTTTCCAAAGACCTTTTTATCCATAATTCAGTCCTCGTTCCGCCTTCTTTTTTTACAGAAAGAGTAAGACCATATATATTTTTGTATTCCTTTCCGTTAATCAGGCAGGAAACATTATCACCGCTAAACCGCTCTCCATTTTCTCTTTCAAAAGTATCTGTATTGGAAAAAACGGCAGGCGGCTTTTCACTTGTTATGTCCAGCTTTAACTTGACGGTTTCATTACGCAAAAAACGCAATTCAAAACCAATAACACCACAGCCGTCAAAAAGCCGGCGTACGCCAGAGTCGCCATTTCCTCTGCTTTGTATCAAACCAAACCTGTCAGCATCTTCTAACGGTGAAAGTGTTAAATCATATTTATATAAATCTCTTGTTTCAGAAACAAACATCGGAACTCCGTTTCGCATAAGCCCGGCAGACCCCATAGCAAGATATAACAAAAGCGGAGCAGTCCCAATCGTCAACGGAGTAACTACACAACCTGTAACCCCGCTTTTTTTGACTGTCGCCCTGCAAACGCCATCCCCCTCAATAGACGCTTCCTCATGCAGTAGCGATATCGCCTCTCTGACAGTTTCTTCTGCGTACGGTATATCGTATTCTTTATGAGCTGTTTTAATTACAATGGAACAATCACAGCCTTGTACTTTCATTTTTCTTTCATCTCTTTTATTTTTTCATTTGTTCAACAGTAATCCGCAATGATAAAACAATTTCCCAATTCATGCCGCAATTAAGTATTTTCGGAGGAACATATTTTTTACTGATAACAACAGCCCTGTCAGCAATGCCGCCTAAAGTAATATCTTCACCTAACGCTTTTTCAAAAGCATTTGCATAACCATAACAAAATAATTCACTCTCGGGATTTTCTGCAACAGAAATCGAAATTGTCATTAAATATGTATCAAGTTTTATAATCCTTTCCTTTTCTGTTTGCTCACATGAAGAAAGAAAAATTACAGGCGTAACAGACGACAATCCGCCATAATCGCCAAACTCAAACAAAGGAATTACCATATTCCAGCCATTAAGAATTTCATTAACTCTTTTCAAAAAAAGTTCTTTAACGGCAGAGATTATTTCTTGCTCAACAAAATCTTTTTTCATTTTTCCCTTTTCTTTTAAATCGTTTTTCGTTTGTACGGTTCAAGTAATGCCCTGACATTTTCCGGCATAACCAATTCAAAACCTTCATCTTTATTTCCAGTCACCCCAATTCGCCGACCTCTATACCTGTTCATATTCCATGCCGCCAGCTCCAAACAGGCAGAAGCCAAATCAGCAGGCACGTCACCAGCCTTATACCCCGACCA
>Ga0123355_10013562_pt1 | contig 12693 bp, 11 predicted proteins | sample TergutEmb28metaG_3_FD_89872 | JGI IMG/M metagenome (GOLD analysis project Ga0123355, IMG submission 89872) | Embiratermes neotenicus P1 segment gut microbial communities from Petit-Saut dam, French Guiana - Emb289 P1 | ecosystem: Host-associated > Arthropoda: Insects > Digestive system > Gut ...
GGTATATCTGCCCTTATAAGACCCATCAGTCATAGATATTGGTTTCGCGCCGCGATCCACGGCTATGGGTGGCCTCATCGGCCCAGCCACTTCATGTGACGGCACAATGGGCGCCGCCCGAAGTGGGGCCTTCAGGAGGTCTTCTCGTGGACAGACAAGCTGTCGTCAAAACCGACGCCCTAGCGCGGCTAGACCACATGCCATGGACTGGTTTTCATACGGCGGTGATTGCCGCGCTTGGCGTCGGCTGGGCGCTGGACTCCTTCGAGACCAACATCATTGGCAGTATTTTCGGTGTTCTCAAGTCTCAATGGCACTTGACCGCGTCCCAAGGCTCCTTGGCGGTCAGCGTTTGGGTAGGCGGCATGCTGATCGGCGCGATCGGCTTCGGTTATCTGGCAGATCGCTTTGGTCGCAAGCGTCTGTGTCTCGCCACTCTGTTATGGTACGCAGCCTTCAGCACGGCAACAGTGCTCTCCTGGAGCTGGGATTCCTTCCTCTGCTTTCGATTGATGGCTGCGCTTGCAGTCGGCGGCGAGTATTCGGCAGTTACTGCCGCGATGGGCGAGTTCATTCCCCGTAAGAATCGGGGGCGCACGGACTCTCTGATACTGTCCGGCTTTCCGATTGGCGCGTTGTTGTCGGCCGTTGTCTCCTACTTCTTGCTCAACAACCTGCCACCGGCCATCGCTTGGCGCGTCGGGTTTGGCCTCGGAGCGCTGATGGCAGTCGTGTTCGTCTGGATACGAAAAGTGGTCCCCGAGTCGCCTCGTTGGCTTCTTCAGCATGGACGTGTCGCTGAAGCGGAGGCGATCGTCGACAAAATTGCCGCGACCGCCAAAGGCCGACTGAGCGCGCAGGGACAGAAGCGCTACGAACCTACTTCCTTTACGCCATCAGAGCCTGCTTTCTTCCGGAACATTGCACAGCTTTTCAGCAAGTACAGCGCGGAGATGTCTCTCGCGAGCGCCACGAACTTCTCGCAGGCTGTTGTCGTCTACGGAACCCTGTCGTTGATGGCACTCGTCGTCCTGCCGTTCATGAAGGTCCCCGCTGCCTCCATGCCGCTCTACTATGCTCTCGGTAATGGCGCTGCGCTCCTCGGCGGGCTGTTCGCCGCATTCCTCGTCGAGGCATGGGGCCGGCGCGCGTCACTCTTCGCGAGCTACACTTTCACGGTCTGTGCGATTGTTGGGCTCTATATGGCGCAGCAACTGCCCCATATGGTGCTTGGTTATTGCTTGATCCAATTTGGCGTCACTTGGGCGTATATAACGGCTTACGTGGTGTCAGCTGAGATTTTGCCGACGCGCGTTCGCGCCTCCGGGCTCGGCATCTCTGTCGCGGTCGGCCGCGTAGGCGCTATGGTAACGCCCGTCCTGCTGACGAACGCCTTCATGGTGACCGGCAACCCATCGGGGGCGCTTCTGGTTTTGCTGGTGCTCGCGGCGCCGGGTCCCATTGCAGCTCTGCTGTGGTGGCTGAGAGGGCGCGAGACCCGCGGTGTCTCTCTCGAACAAGGCAGCGTCGACCCGCTTGTCGGAGAACTGCTGCATCCGCAGCCGGCAGTTGTCGCGGCCGGGTGACGAGACTCGCGCCTCGCCTGGCCAGGCGCCAGTCCCCTGGGTACCTCAGCATTTAAGGAGTCATCGATCATGACCACGGTCGCGTCATCGTCCTCACGCGGCGACTGGATGCGCTACTGGACCAGCGTGCCGGCCGACCGGGTTCGCGAACTCGCCCGCCGCTTCGTTGCGCAATACCAAGTCGAAGATTTGGAGATTCCGCAGTCTGGGCTTGCTCTCGTGCCACTGGTCGATGGAGCCCTCGGTGAGCGCTACTACCTTGGCGAGATCCCCCTCTCAAAAGCGCATGTGCGCTTGACGAACCAAAAAGGCAGTGCCGTTGAGGGTGCAGCCATCGTCATGGACGACAGAGCGAACCTAACCCGAGCACTCGCGATCCTGGACGGCGTGTTAGCAGCCGAATGGCCCGGGCACGAGCAAGCCTCCGAGTTGCTTCGCGAAGGCGAGATGGCCCTTCGCGCAACTTATGCGGATCGCAAGAAGCTGCTGGCCGCAACCCGCGTCGATTTCTCGGCGCTTGGCACCGAGGAAAATGATGATGACTAGTACCGCGCCCTTCATCGCATCAGATCCGGCCGATTGGTCTCCGTTGGCTCAGCAGCAGGCATTCCGTCGAATTCTAAATGCGTTCTCCTATCCCGGTCGCATCGTCGCGCTCCACACACCGGCGGCCCACGCGCTGCCGATCGTGCTTGCTACGCTACTAGACCCAGCCGCGACGCTCGCAGACCCCTGTGACGTGGTCAGCCCTCGGGATCGCCATCGCCTCGGCGCGCGCAGCGTGGACCCAACTGGTGCGCAGTTCGTGGTTATGCCAGGCAGCCGACTGCCGGATTTCGAGCCTTCGCTCGGCGTGCTGGAGAGTCCCGAGCAGGGGGCGACGCTGCTTCTGGTCGCCGACCGGCTCACCGATAGCAGGGGGCTGCGCCTCAAAGGTCCGGGCATCCCAGACAGCAACACCCTGCATGTGGACGGAGTAAATGAGCAGTGGTGGAAGCTGCGCGAAAGTTGGAACGGCAGCTTTCCGCTCGGCGTCGATATCGTTCTTCTCTGCAGCGATTGCTTAGCCGCCATTCCCCGCACGGTTCAGATCGCGACTGAAGGAGCCCGCTGATGGGATATGTGGCAGTCAAAGGCGGCGGTCGGGCAATCAGGGGCGCCGAGCAAGTCGTAGAGGCGCTGCGCACCGGCGAAGGCGAACGAGGCACACCGCTCACGCTTCAAGCGATTGAGAATCAACTCCGCCTGCTGACGTCCCGCGTGGTTTCGGAGGGCGGGCTCTATCATCCGCGGCTGGCTGCGCTCGCGATCAAGCAGATGCAAGGCGATACGCTTGAGGCGGCATTTGCGCTACGAGCCTACCGTTCGACCAAGCCGCGATTGCTCGAGGCGCCCGTCCAGCACACAGGCGAAATGCGCCTGATCCGTCGCATTTCGAGTGCATTTAAAGACATCCCGGGCGGGCAGATGCTCGGACCGACCGGAGATTACGCGCTACGCCTGATGCACTTCGACCTGGCGAACGAAGCACCCGAGCGGTTCCGTTCGGTCGCGCGCACCTTCCTGGATTCCGTGGACGAGCGTGATCTGCCCGACACGTTCCCAAAGGTCTTGGATGCGCTTTCTGCCGATGGTCTGCTCCGTCGGACCTCACCATCGCAGTTACACCCGTTCGATGTCACCCGGGAACCGTTGATCTTTCCGGTGCCACGCTCGGCAGCGCTTGCCACCATGGCCCGCGCCGAAACGGGCTCGCTCCTCGCGATCGCCTATTCGAACATGCGCGGATATGGCGATATCCACCCGACGATTGCCGAGTTGCGCGTAGGCTACCTGCCGATACGGATACCGCATCCGATCACGGGCGAGTCCGTCGAGGTCGGCGAGGTGTTGATGACGGAATGCGAGGTGGTCGCGATGTACGAGGGCGGTGACGCGGAGGGGCCTCCGGTGTTCACGCTCGGTTACGGCGCATGTTTTGGTCACAACGAGATCAAGGCAATTTCGATGGCAATCCTCGACCGGTCGCTGCAACACGGCGCGCGCCACGGCCCCAGCAATCCATCGGAAGATTCCGAGTTCGTTCTGTTGCATATCGACGGCGTCGATTCGATGGGGTTTGCGAGCCACTACAAGATGCCCCACTACGTAACGTTCCAGTCGGACATGGATCGTCTCCGTGCAACACAGGAAAGGGCCGCCAGCAGGACTGCCCAGCAAGGAGCCGTGGCATGAATGACTGCTATGATCTGCCGGTCGACGAAGCAGGCTATAACTTCGGATTTCTCGACGAATACGCAAAACGCGAAATCCGTCGGACGATCCTCAAAGCGATTTGCGTGCCGGGATACCAGACCCCGTACGCCTCCCGGGAAATGCCGATGGGGCGCGGTTTCGGCACGGGCGGCCTGCAGCTCACACTGTCGTTGATTGGGTCAGACGATACGCTCAAGGTGATCGATCAAGGCTCCGACGACTCGGTGAACGCGGTGAACCTCCGCCATTTCATCGAAATGACCTGCGAGGGCGCGCAGACCACCGAGCACACCGCCGAAGCCACCTTGATCCAATCACGTCACAGGATTCCCGAGGTCCCTCTAACGGAGCAGCAGATTCTCGTATTGCAGGTGCCGTACCCGGACGCGCTCGTGTTGGTAGAACCATCCGAAGCACGCCGCAAGACGATGCACGGTGAGGCCGATTACTCGCGCCTATTGACCAAGCTGTACGAAGATATTGTGCAGTTCGACGAGATAACGATCTCACACCGTTATCCGACCAGGATCGCGGGCCACTACGTGATCGATCCGAGCCCGATCCCGCGTTACGACGTGCCACAGATGCACCTGTCCGCCGCACTCATATTACTCGGCGCCGGACGAGAGAAGAAAATCTACGCCGTGCCGCCTTATACCCGCGCCGAACCACTCGCATTCGACGACGTTCCGTTCCGTACCGAGGACTTTCGTGATGCGTATGGTCGACGCCGCGCCTGCGTGCGATGTGGTTCGACGGAGAGTTTTCTCGACGAGATCATCTCTGACAACGGCGGAAAGGCGTATCAGTGCTCGGATTCCGACTACTGCAACGACCGCCTGACCGGTCGGACCGACGTGGGCCGCATTGCTGATAAGGAAGCCGCCGAGTGAGCACGATTCTTCGAGTCCGCGGCCTAACCAAGTTCTATGGTAGTGGTTGTGATCGCTGCATCGACAGCACCGGGCCCGATCACGACACCAACATCTGCCCCCATTGCAGATCAGTGTTGGCAATGCACGACGTGAGCTTCGACCTGCAGGCCGGGGAGATCCTCGGCATCATGGGTGAGTCGGGAAGTGGCAAGTCGACCATCGTCAGGACGCTTTACTTCGACGAGAAGCCTACGGCCGGAACGGCACGTTTCTTCGACAGGGATGAATGGCATCTTTTCTCGGCGAACGCAGCCAAACAGCGCTGGCTCCGCAACCACCGATTCGGCATGGTGTATCAGAATCCCCATCTCGGCCTGAACTTTAAGGTTTCAGCAGGTGGCAATATCGCAGAGCGCCTGCTGATGAACGACGTCAGCTTGTACGCTGAAATACGCGAACGCGCTCGGACACTTCTCACGCGTACCGAGGTGTTGCCGGAACGCATGGACGAGTCGCCAAAGAAGTTCTCTGGCGGCATGCAACAGCGTGTGCAGATCGCGAAGGCACTCGCGACCCAGCCACCACTGCTATTTCTCGACGAGGTTACGACGGGGCTCGATTTGTCTGTACAGGCGCGGATTCTGGACCTGATCCTCGAGATCCAGCAGGAGCTGGGCACGGCGATGATTGTGGTGACACACGATCTCGGCGTGATCCGCTTGCTGGCCGGCCGGACGATTGTCATGAAATACGGCCGCATCATCGAAACGGGATTGACCGATCAAATCCTCGAAGACCCGCAGCACGCTTACACCCAGCGACTTGTGGCCTCCGCTCTCTGAGGACTCCCCTATGTCTGCGATTCTTACCGTCGAAAATCTCTCCAAGCATTTCGTGCTACACGACCAGCGGAAGACGATCCCTTCATGCGCGAACGTCTCCTTGACTGTGAAGCCCGGTGAACTGTCAGCGCTGATCGGGCCGACCGGTGCAGGCAAGTCATCGGTATTGAAGTGTATATACCGCACCTATCTTCCGACCGGAGGTCGCTTGCTGTTTCGCAACGCGGCCGGTGAACCGATTGACCTTGCACGGGCAACCGAGCATGAAGTGCTTGCGCTGCGCAAGACTGAAATCGGTTTCGTCACGCAGTTCCTGCACTGTCTCCCGCGCAAATCAGCTCTTGATGTCGTCGCGGAACCGCTGCTCGCACGCGGCGCACCGCGCCCCGACGCGCGTGACAAGGCGCGTGAACTGCTTACCGCGCTGCATGTGCCAGAGCGTCTATGGGAAATTCCGCCTGCAACTTTCTCGGGTGGCGAACGACAGCGTGTCAATCTTGCCCGCGGTCTGGTTGCTTGCCCACGCATGTTGCTTCTCGATGAGCCGACGGCCAGCCTTGATCCGCACACCACCGAAACGGTCGTGGATCTTTTGCGCGCGACTAAGACATCGGGCATCGGGATACTCGCGATCTTCCATCATCCCGAACTCGTTGGCCAGCTGGCTGATCAGGTGATCGAGCTAGCTCCTCCGGCCACCCCGACACCTCCCCTGGAAGCGGTTGCACAATGAAGCGCCAATTGTTGACGCACGCCGTAGTCGTCTTGGCCGATGAACTGCGCCCAAACCTCACAGTCCTGATCGAGGGAGATAGGATCGCGGCGCTTGATCCAGACCATACGGCTGGTGCGGTCGAGATCGATCTGGATGGGCAGATTCTGATCCCGGGTATGATAGATCTCCATTGCGATGCACTGGAGAAGGATGTCGAGCCGCGGCCGGGCGTGACCTTCCCGATTGATCTCGCATGCGCGCAGGCCGACAGACGCAATGCTGCGGCCGGCGTCACCACAGTGTTCCATGCTCTGTCATTCGCCAATCGAGAATTTGGCGTGCGCAACAATCAAGTTGCCGCACAGATTGGCCGCGCGATCCACGATTGGCAGCCGCACGCGCTGGTCGACAACAAGTTCCACGCCCGCTTCGAGATCAATGATCCCACCGCCCAGCCAATCCTGTCCAGCCTGCTCGATGAGGGAGTGATCGATTTGATCTCGTTCATGGATCACAGCCCAGGCCAGGGTCAATTCCGCGACGTTGAATCGTTCCGGCGATACATCGCAAGTGCGTACAAAACCGACGATACTGCACTCGACGAAATCATAGCGCAGAAGGCCACAGCCGCGCTGGGCGCGACGGCACGCATGCAGCAGCTTGCCGCCCAGGCTCGTCATTGCAATATCACAATTGCGAGTCACGACGACGACACGGACGCCAAGATCGCAATTGTGGGTGAGCTCGGCGCGACAATTTCGGAGTTCCCCATCAATCTGGAAACTGCGCTCGTTGCCCGCGCTCGCGGCATGTCGACGTTGTTCGGAGCACCCAATATTCTGCGCGGCAAGTCGCAATCGGGAAACATGCGGGCGCTCGATGCCGTAACGGCGGGAGTGGCGGACTGCCTTTGCAGTGACTACTCGCCTGTTGCGCTGCTGCCTGCGGTGATGAAGTTGACAGAGCTCGCCGGGATCTCCCTGGAGCGGGCGGTCGCGTTCGTGACACGCAACCCGGCCCGTGTAGCCGGCTTACATGATCGCGGCGAGATCTCGGCCGGCAAGCGAGCTGATTTGGTTGCGGTGCAACGCATAGGCAACCTGCCGCATCCGGCCCAGGTCTGGTCAGGCGGCAGGCTGGTACTCGCCGTCAGCCATGTGGACCAATGAAGTGATGCGATGCCCATGGCTCTGATCTATGTGACCGGGCCCTCCGGTAGCGGCAAGGACAGCCTCTTGCGCTACGCGCGCGAGCAGTTGTCTGGTCATGCCGGGGTCTGTTTTGCCCACCGATACGTCACACGCGCGGCAGACGCGGGAGGAGAAAACCATATCGCACTCAGCTACGCGGAGTTTGCTTCACGCAGCCGGGCGGGGCTGTTTGCGCTAAGCTGGGTGGGCAACGACCTGCACTACGGCATCGGTATCGAAGTGGACTGTTGGCTGGCCAAGGGTTTAACTGTCGTGATGAACGGCTCGCGCGAATATCTCCCGCAGGCACGCGCGCGCTACCCTTATCTGGTCCTCGTTGGAATTGCCGTATCGGAGCCGGTCTTGCGTGAGCGCCTGCTTGCGCGTGGCCGGGAAACCGCGGAGCACTTAGAGCGGCGCCTCCAGCGCAATCGCGAACTCTCGCCGGTGGCGCCCCACGCACAGGTCATCAGCAACGAGGGCTGTCTTGAGTCGGCCGGTCAGGCACTCGTAGCGTTGATTTGCCGGCACGCTGGGCAACTGCATTGCCAATAACGTTCCCCTGCACCAGCAATGGTGGCCGCGTGCTCGCCGATAATCGATGCGACATCGCATCCGGCGATGCGCCCGGCATGGCCGCTCTGAAGATGCTAAAGTTGTTTTACCAGGCGGGCATGAAGAACCTGGGACGGGATCTCGCCCATTAAGCATTCACTATCGGCGATCTAGGCATCTGGGTAACCTCGTCGGGCTTTGCCGCGATGACCGAAAAGATGATCGGTGACCGGTTCAAGCTCCATTGCAGGCACGTCGCCCGCCGGCAGGAGAGGTGCGATGAAGTCACTGATTAATTCCGGAGCGCCCGCGCTCACGCTCAGCGTGGGTATTGCGAGCGCCGCCTCTGTCGGCAGTTGCGCCAGTCTGGATTACCCGCATAACCAGCAGCAACTCCAGACAACGCCTGGCTACAGCGCTAGAACGGGTGGGGCGTATGTCGGCGACGGCTCCAGTCCCGGATACTATACGCCTGTGGGCTCGGGTGGGTCCGGCGGCTGATAACAGGATCGAGGCCGATTCGACGGCGCGATATTGCGTGTCACGAAACTATTCGCCTCTCCATCGGTGGCCAGCGCCGCCGTGATGGCCGGGTCGATGGTGGGCCGCCGCGGCAGGGTCTCGAGCGTCGTTCCCCACTAGCCGCGTGGTCGCCGGCGCTTGTCAATGTCAGCATGTCCGTCCCGCGAAGCGGGCTCGTTCCACGACTCAAAAGGGTCCGTTTGGTTTCCGGAAAGAATTTCCTGGACAGGTTTAGCCTAGTTAAGCAACGCTGGTCTGACAGGTCGAGGGCTCCCTTGGGGGGACGATGGACGTCGCAAACTGGCTGGGTATGTTGGGGCTTGGCCAATATGAGGCGGCATTCCGCGAGAATTGCGTCACCGTCGATCTGCTACCCAATTTGACCCTGGACGACCTCAAGGACCTCGGCATTACGCTCGTCGGGCATCGTCGCCGGCTGTTGGATGCTATCGCCGCGCTGCGTGTCGACGCAGACCACGCCGGAGATCCGCGGGCGGCGTCCGGTGAACAGCGCCGCCCGGCACGGCGACCCACTGCTGAACGTCGCCAGCTCAGTGTGATGTTCTGCGATCTTATAGACTCCACACCGCTGTCATCGCGCCTGGACCCGGAAGAACTGAGTGCCGTGATTCGCGGCTATCAAGCCCGCGTTGCCGCGATTATCCCGCGCTTCGGGGGTTTCATCGCCCGCTACGTGGGCGATGGCATCCTGATCTACTTCGGCTGGCCCGAGGCGCATGAGGCCAATGCCGAGAGGGCGGTCCGTGCTGCCTTAGGGGTAACAGATGCGATCACCCAGGCTCCCGTGCTCACCGAGCCCCTGCAGGTCCGCATCGGGATCGCGACTGGCCTCGTGGTTGTCGGCGAACCGATCGATACGGACGAGGGGTATCAGCAGACCGCGATCGGCGAGACGCCAAATCTGGCCGCACGCCTGCAAAATCTAGCTGGGCCGAATGGCATCGTGATTGACGCAGCGACTCGTCAGCAGACTGGCAATTTTTTCAAATTCCGGGATCTTGGAACGATCGCGTTGAAGGGTTTGCCCAATCCGGTGCCCGCTTGGGAGGTCGTGGAGGAAGCTGCCGTCGAAAGCCGGTTCGAGGCCCTGCGCGCCGAGATCATGACACCGCTGGTGGGCCGGCAGGAGGAACTCGACCTGTTGCAGCGCCGTTGGGTGCGCGCGACGAGCGGCGAAGGACAGGTGGTGCTGCTTTGCGGCGAGCCGGGCATCGGCAAGTCGCGGCTAATCGTCGAGCTGGAACAGCGCATTGCCGCCGGGACGTATGTCAGTCTGCATTATTCCTGCTCGCCGCTTTATCAGGACAGCCCGCTTTGCCCGGTGATCGCCCGCTTGGAACACGCAGCGAGCTTCGCACGCGACGACGACTCGCAAGAGAAGCTGTGCAAGCTGGAGGCGATGCTTTTGCCGAGTGGGACTTCGACGGAAGACCTCGCGCTGATCGCGGATCTGCTGTCAGTGTCGACGCACGGGCACTATCCGAAGCTCGAATACAGCCCGCAGCGTAAGAAAGAGAAGCTGTTCGAGGCGCTGAACCGCTGGCTCGCGGATCTCTCGCGAACGAACTGCGTCTTGATGCTGTTCGAGGATGCGCACTGGGCCGATGCCAGCACACTCGAACTGCTGGAGACCACGATCGACCGGCTCGCGGAACTTCCTGTCCTGCTGGTGATATCGTTCCGGCCCGAATTCTCCGCGCCCTGGATCGGCCGCGCCGGTGTAAGTCTGATCGCTCTGAGCCGGCTGGACCGGAGCGAGTCTGCAGCACTCGCCACGCGCGTCATGCGAGATCATGCGCTGCCAGAGGGGTTGCTTGATCGCATTGTCGCCCAGACCGACGGCGTGCCGCTGTTCATCGAGGAGCTGACCAAGGCGGTCCTGGAAGCCGCGGCGCGACCCGACGGCACGACGCTCGCGGTGCCCGACACCCTGCAGGCGTCACTGATGGCGCGCCTTGACAGTCTGCCGGTGGCCAAGACGGTGGCACAGCGCGGCGCAGTGATCGGTCGTACCTACCCCTATGAGCTGATCGACGCGATTGCCGGATTGCCGGAGCCCGCGTTGCGGGACGCGCTGGGGCAATTGGTCAGATCGGGACTCGTGTTCGAGCGTGGTGTCCCACCTGATGCGAGCTACACGTTCAAGCATGCGCTGGTGCAGGAGGCGGCTTACAACAGCCTGCTGCGCAGCCGGCGGGCGGCGCTGCATGCGCGCGTAGTGGAGCTCCTGTGTGCCCAGGACCCTGGGATCGCCGAGGGCCACCCTGATTTGCTCGCGTATCATTGTGAGAAGGCCGGATTGATCGAGCAGGCGATCGAGAACTACATGCGCGCGGGCCGACAAGCGCTGCGCCGCTCTGCATATGTGGAGGCGCGTCAGCTGTTCTCCGCCGCCTCGCGTCTCACGGCTGCGTTACCGGAGGGCAACGCACGGGTTGAAGCGGAACTGCACGCCCTCTCCGGCCTCAGTTACGCCCTCTCGTACGGTCTTGGATTTGGGTCTCCGGAAGCTGGACGGGTTGCCATCTCCGCGGGGGATCTGTGCGAGCGGGTGGCCAATCCACTCGATTTTCTGCCTGTGCTACGGACTCGTTGGAATTTCCACATGCACCGATCCGACTTCACGAGTGCGCTGAAGGTGAGCGCGCGCCTGAAGCGGTGGGGGGAGGAGCGAAGCGACGCCAGGGGCTACGTCACGGGACATGTCTTCACCGGAATTACGAAGATCAGCTTTGGCGAGTTTGTTGAGGCACGCCTGGAGCTGGAACTTGCGATACGTATGCTCGAGTCACGTGACACCGATCCCGCCCTCGTCTGGGACCAGGTAAGATCGTTTGGGCGTGAGAGTGTTCTGGCTACGTCGCGCGCGCATCTCGCGCGACCCGTGTGCTTCCTGGGGTATCCGGATGAAGCGCTCGCGCATGCGTCGGCAGCGGTGGAAGGATACGAGCGGCTCGGTGACATGGGCCAGGTGGCTCAAGGTTGCATTCGGCGCCTAAGGCTTTTCGGGACCTTGTGGGAACAATCCGAACTTGATGCACGGGTCGCCGAAGCGCTCCGACTTTGCCGCGAATATGCTATGCCACACATGACCCCGATCGCCAGGATATTCGAGGGATACGCGATCGCGCGTCGTGGCGATCTGCGCAACGGTCGTGCGGCGCTTGGCGCGGGCATCGCGGACTATGAGGCAACTGGGGCCGCCCTCGGTTCCGTCCACTACCGTGCCCTGCTCGCTGAGACGTGCGCGAGGCAAGGCGACGCGGACGAAGCTCTCGCCATCCTGACCGAGGCGCTATCGGAAGTGGAACGAACCGGTGAGCGATGGTGTGCGGCAGAACTGACGCGGCAAGTTGGAGAAGTGCACCGATTGAGAGGTGATCGTGGTGCGGCTGAGGGCCACTTCGCCGAAGCCATCCAGATTGCACGCGGACAATCAGCGAAGCTGTTCGAACTCCGCGCCGCGGTGAGTCTTGCCCACCTTTCGTCAGGGCAAGGCAAATGCGCCGAGGCGTGCGAGCTGCTCGCCCCGATATATGAGTGGTTCACCGAAGGCTTCAACCTGCGTGATCTGAAAGAAGCAAAAGCGCTGCTCGATGAGCTGACGAACTGACCGGCACATTTGACTCCGCTGCTATTTCCGACTGTCCGGCCAATCCGCAAGCCGAACATAGACGCCGCAACATCCTAACCAGAGAGGTGAACTTCCAATCGAGGGTCACTGTCCTTTTTGACGCGTGAGGTCATCGATCGTCCGCGGTGCCGGCGCCCATGTTGCGGCGCAGAAGCGATACACTACGACAGTCACCTGAGGCCCTATCATGACACGGCAAATCCACAGTACGCCCGCGCGATGCACTCCGCTAGCGGTTATCCGCGGCAGGCAATCTAGGCCACGAAACCCTGCGCGATCTACAACCCTTATCTCTAAGAGACTTGGTCATATGTTCGTGGTTTTGATCGGGTTCTCTGCGGCGTCGATCGCGGGGACTGCGGCGGCAGCACTCGTCGAAGACAAAACACCCCCGGGCCTCCAAATCAAACCGGACTGTGACAGACATCCTTGGGACATATCTTGCGTTTGTGAAGATCCTGAACGACCATTCATTGCTCCTGCAACATGCAAGGCAC
>Ga0123355_10013564_pt1 | contig 12693 bp, 7 predicted proteins | sample TergutEmb28metaG_3_FD_89872 | JGI IMG/M metagenome (GOLD analysis project Ga0123355, IMG submission 89872) | Embiratermes neotenicus P1 segment gut microbial communities from Petit-Saut dam, French Guiana - Emb289 P1 | ecosystem: Host-associated > Arthropoda: Insects > Digestive system > Gut ...
ACCCTATTTCCCATCACTCGAGTGCTTAAGTGTGACTGTCGGCGTTTATGGTGAAGTGCCAGCCCCCCGGATTTGACATCTAGTACCCCTATTTGTCAACTTAGGGTACCCGGGTGGCTCAACGTGTTTCTGTTTTATCCAACTTATGTCCCTGTTCAACTGTTTATTTCCTCTCATAACACTTTGGAGTGGAGAATAATATGGACTTGTGTGTGAATATAAGTACCAAACAAAGTAACAAATTCCTGTGCACCATGTATCAGAACTGCAGAATTTATATTGCATGACAATAGTGTAGTACTAATTACAGAAATATGGTTTGTGAATTGTGCTCAAGTGTCTTTATTGTTATTTGGGCAGTTGTGTATCTCTGCTAGTCAGTCATTACTGGATACAGTATTACTTTTGTTTTAAGTTATCCACAGAGAATCATAATATCCATATCCAAACCTCAGTAAAGTTAAAAGCAATAGAAGGGATGTTTTAATTACTATACACTTCATTTTCTTTTGTTAAAATCACCATTGTTCATTGAGTGTTTTTATTACTGGGTGCAAGCTGGAAGTTTCTGGGCTGGCCACATTGAGCACTAACTGGATATAATGCAGTCATGCACTGCTAGGTGCTGCCAAGTTGATTTGTAGTGAAATAGTGTGGTGCCTTTGCAACAGAAAATTGTGTTTTTGTGCATTCTGTGATCATTGCTGCCCAGTGAATTGCATGCCTTAATGTACATAAAGTTTTGTTTTAACACCCAGAAACCAGCTTCTGAGACTTATGAATGCTTTAAAAAGCCTTTCATCATGATGCTTCAAATAGAACACAAACCTTCAAATAGTATTTAAGCTTTAAAAGTGGTCAAACTTGAGTTAAGGATTTTGGAGGCTTAATTTGCTCATCATGAAGTCTCATGAATATCTGGAAAGAGTGCCTCAAGTGATCCATAAGGACAGATGACATATGGTTAACAATGTAATATTCTAGGACTGTCATACTTACAGAGGCATTGTAGATGAAGATTTAAGCAAGAGCTTGATTGCTGCAAGTGTGCACTGGCTGCATGATGAACAGAAACAGAACTGGCTTTCTTGACACAAGGACATGGCAGTCAAGACCGAAAAGGGCAGCGAATGCCTGTCTAAGGTACCTGCTCCCAGAGTTGAAAATCAAGTTAAAGAGGATGGTTGGAGGATACTGCAGAGATTCAAGCTGCATCACAGGTGGTGCTGGACTGAATTATGAAACAGGATTTCCAGAGATGTGTACAGAAGTGGAAGAGGCACTGGGTCTGGTGTTTAAATTGTAAAGGGGACAGGACCAGCCTGTAACAAGGGTAAGCCTAAAATTGTTCTGTCCCAATCCAGAAATTTTTGGCTGGCAACTCATATATCAAGCAATTGCCTCCCACATGCCCTGTCTGTCTGTCATCCAACTATGTGTCTGAGAGTATTTGATCTCTGGCTTACATTTAATACTTGTATGCAGAAGGCTGCTGCTTGCTGTTGGTTCATTATGTACATTACTTACAGAATGTACAGTTGTCATCTGCTGCTGATAATGAGGCAGAATACTAGCACAGTCAAAGCAGCAACTTCTAATGGATTAGAATTTATTAATGTGCTGCCATTAATAACTGAGATGAAGTAGCAATTAAATTTTATGTAATTGTTTTACAGCCTAAATCATTTTAATCAAAATATTGTTGACAGTTTGTATATGCATTAGTGTGAGCTGCAGATGTAGCAGCTTGAATGTTCACTGTCTTTTGTTTAATTATCTCAAAAACTGCAAGACTTACAGAAGAGGCTCTTGGACAAATTGTGATTCATTTTTCTTTATAGCTTTTGTTTGTCACATTTTTCACCCGAATATATATTCAGTGAGTCACACTCCATATGGCATATTGGTCTTCATGTAAAGTGCCCATTACTGTTGTACATTTATAATCAGAAATTTGTGATATGGTGTCAGATTGTAGTATAACTTAACAGTATCAAATTTAATGAAAATCTTTGTTGTTGGTTTTTTAGTTGTTACGTGCAACACATGCTAAACAAAGAACATGCATGATAATCTACAATATGTTTCTAAAATTGTTTCAGAATTGTGTTAATGAACTTTATTTTTATCCATACTTCAGCATTTCCACAGAGTAGTCCACCACAGGTCTGATCATATAAATTCTAACATGGTGATGTGTTATCGTTCCAACCTGTTGTGTCGTATTTCCAGCTATGCTTCTTTCTGCACCACAGCTATAGGCTGAAGGGTTGTCATTAATTGAAACTTTGGACATTGTCCATCCTCTTAGGTTTAAAAGATCCACAATGTTTCAGGGTCTGGATCTTCCTCCATTTCCAGGTGTACAGCAGAAAACCAAGCATCTATTCTGATGGGACAGAGTTAGTCTCAGTTCCTGCAATGGCCAAAATTTCACTCACAGCTGTTACCACCCTCATCAGAATCCTTAAAAGTTGAATAAAGTTTGCTTCATGCATGTTTAGGGCAGTAATTTTGTGTTTATTCTGAGAATTATATTCAACACACACACACATATATATATATATATATAGTGTGAGAAAAATGCAGCTTTTCTTAAACTTTAAGCATTACTGCATATGTGCTGAACTTTAAAAGGTTTAATGTCTTTGTCATTCCAAAGATTAGTTGTGTCAGAGACAGGACTTTCACATTCCATGTAGAGAAGAGTGAAACGGATCTTATGTCCAGTGTACTGTCTGTAAGTCTTGCAGTTCGAGATCCAATTGAAAGATATGGAGTGAAAGCACCAGAACTGTTACAATGTGTTTGCGTACCCTGATGTGTTCTACCTTTTGCAGTATCAGATGTGAAGTCTCCGGTACTGTTGAATTTGGTACTTTAACATTTGTAAGACTGTTGGAGGAGTGACTTTGAAGCCAGTTCTGATAATTGTAGCCATAGAAGGATGTTGTAAATATGAAGACAAATGAGTGTTGCTACAGGCAAGTCAGTATTTAAGTAAACAGCGAGCAGTTTTTAACAGACAAGTATCGGTGTGTATTAGTACTGTGACATGAAGAGGTCCCTTCTTCACTGTGTATGTGGTGGGAATTAAAATATGCCAAGACACTGAAAGGTAAGAGGAAGAGGTGGTGGAATAAGAGTAGTGCAGCTGAGGAAGGACATCAGTTCAAGGTAACACATTTTAACATTGTGGTATGTGGTGTTCTTACATGCTGTTAATGGCCTCCTTTATTGACTGTATAACAGAACTGAGTTTTGGGATGAAATGTATAGTGTCTGTAAGTACAGTAGGAACATGAAAAGTTCACACGTATTCAACGTTAATGTGAGATTGACATGACACCTTCAGACAGTTTGTGCTTAAGCAAACAGCCACAAGTATTGATTTGATAGGATGCTGGGTGAGTTCCATCCTGAAGAAGAAACTCCCTCTGCCTCCACCAGAAATTAAACTCCATTTCAGTTTGGTGTAGGAAAATTATTTGTAGTGTACTCTGTTAGGTGTTGAACTGGTTTATAATGGGAAGGTTTCAGGAGCCAGGTATTTGTCACACAGTGTGCTGGTGTTGCTAAAATAATGGATGGCATTGGAATTCTGTTAAAAGAAATTATGATAGGAAAAACGTTGCACCCATTCTATGTTGTAACATGTAGTAATCAGCTGTACATGGATCATGCATTATTAAGTTACCCTACACTAAGAAGCAGTTTTCTTTGTGTATATTCTTGTGTGCTGTAACCTTTTGCAAACTGACACGTATCTAAATTTTGTATAAAAGTTTGGTTCCTGCCTCAAAGGGAACAACTTTGTGCCCTTTATACAGGCCAGTCAATGCTTTTCAGGGAGATATTTTTATTTTTTATTTTTTTATTATTTATTTACAGCATGCTCCATTACATCCTGTAATACTACATGCTTGTAGAAAACTTTGTCGTATATACAGTATTTACATTTTTGTGGATTTGTTTACTGTTTGTGCACTGATTGTTCATTTGTTTACTGTTTATGAACTGATTGTTCATTTACAGTTTTCCATAGCCAATGGAGTTTGTAAAATCGGTAAACTGTTTTAAGTATTTGTTCACTAACTCGTTTTTCTGTACTGGCCAGTTGTCTTCTTTTGAGATGTACGCTATTAGTCTTCCTTTTCGTTGTTTAGTTTGCTGCATTGATACAGTAGATGAGCCACTGTTTGGTTTCCATTTTCTCAGGGGCATTCCAGGGACTCTATAATCTTGAATCGATATAGGTATGATCTTGTCTTTCCATGGGCTGTTATCATTGCCGTGAAGTTGGGTGTTAGGCTGATTTTTGTTTTCAGCCTGTCCTTAATATTCGGGAAAAATTCTTTGGTTACAGATCCTTTAGTAGTGTGGTCCCATTGTTGTTGCCACTTTTCTATGCTTTTCTCTCTTTCTTGATGCTCTGTTTCACTTTTTGGGATTTTGTTGTAGCATATGTCACTGTTTCTGGTGGCCTCCTTAGCAAGTTTGTCAGCAAGCTCATTTCCATAGTGTCTGTGATGTTTAGTTTACTTTTTTTGTGGGCAGTGCTTCTAATTGAGTATGCAAGTGTAAATGTAGATACATTTAGTCACCATCTAATTTTTTGACCTAGAATGATCAGCATTTGTGTTATTGTAGAAGTGTCAGTATGGCCACTCCGCTTGCTGTATCTATCAGTTAGTGCAGTGCACACTGATCCGATGTCTGTGGGATCAAGGCGTATGAGCAGCAGAAATCTATCAAAGACTTGTAGCACAGTATGGGAACAGAGCTCAACCACAAGGAACTGTGTGTGAATACACTGACAAGCTAAAAAACTCTATAACAAGTATGACTGAGGAAGAATAGCTGGGGTATCTGGTCCACTACTGAATAGAATGTCGAAAGAGTCTGTACCATGATTCTGATGAACAGAATGGTGACTATTGTTGAAGTATGAAATCAGTCATGATCTCACCCATGAAACCGTTTAGAACAGACTAAACTTTCATGAAGGTTGTGAAAGATGGGTTTCCAGGAGCTCACAAGAGCACAGTTGCAAATGCTTTAACATCTGCAGTGCATTTTGAGTCACTGTGAAAACAATGATAACAAACTTTTTTTAAGATACAGTGATCCAGTGAGGAAATGCCAGAGTACAGAATGTAAACAATTGCTAGTCAAAAAGAAACTTCCAAGTGCAACCAACATCAATAAAAGTGTTGTTTTTTTTCCCTTTCTTTTTAAGTTTCACAAAAGTGAATGCTGCAACATTATCAAGTGGGGCACAGCAGTAGATAGTGCTTGATGTGAGGTTTGTCACAAGTGGTGGCCAGCCTCTTGTAGCAAAGGCCAAGGGCTACTGTTGAAAGGTGTTTTAATAATGCCTGACATTGCCCTTCCACACACCACCATCCGAATTATCAAAACTGTCCGACAGCTGAACTTGGAGGTGCTGGAACACCCTTCTTATAGCTCTGATATAGCCAGTTTGGGCTGTTACATCATGGGTTCACTCAGACATACTTTAACTGGCCACCAGTTTGCTGGTTACCAAGTAATGAAGGAATGTGCATGGCTTACTGGCTAGCCAAAAACTCTTGCTTTTCCTCGGGGCATACAGACATTTGTTTACATTGGACGAGGTATATTGGAAAGCAGGGGTCTGTGGGAAAATTGTGCTTTTACATGTGTTCTATTGTTTGATTAATTTTAAAAAGTACTCGCTCGCCAAATCACTGTTGATTATGAGAATTGTGCAGAATGCGTAAATATTGCATGGAAAAAGGTAGAGTTGATAAGTGTTACAGTAGGTGGGTAGTACATGTACTTTTCACTGAGCTTTCAAAGGATTAGTGTAGTGTTCCCCATAATTGGTAGCATGAAAGGGAAGTTTTTATTTTAAGGGTGTGTAGATAAAGAGACTGCCCATCTGCAGATGTTTTGCTGCATGATGTATAGAATGGGGTCATTTGTGGTCTATCACACACGTTATTTCCTATTCTCCAGGACTGACTGTGTAACCTGGCTTTACCAATTACAAATGCACATATTGATCATTCTGTCTCAAAGTGTTTCGTCAGACAGCAGTCGAAAAGACCTTCACACTGCAGATATTTCTTACAGTTTGTCTACATGGAATATGTTCTAGAGGCAGCAGGTTGTTTGCAACTTCACAATGTGAGTGAAAGAGTGTCATTAAGGGAACAGGAATTATTTTTGCATCGTTCAGTAACTGAAATTTCATGGCATGTGGAAGAGGAAGTATGTGATGTGGAAGTGACCATATCATTTGAATGTCCTGCCCAGATTGTGTGTAATGTACAGAGTGCAAATACAAGGTGTTTGGGATGGTATCAGCTGAATACACTGATTTGTCTTGATGTGATGTTTGCAATGATCAAGTTGCTCTGATCACGGCATTATGACAGCACCTGTTGGGAGCCACAAGCATCCTATGGCCAAGATCTCACAGATGTTTGGAATGTGTTGCAGTGTTCCACAGAGTGAGCAGGCTGGCTGATGAGTGGCACAGTGGTATGGTGGATTGCCTGATACAAGAACACTGACGGTTATTGTGTCAAGTTGCTGCTAGAGCTGCTGTGATTTTGTGAAGAGTCGCATTTTTTGTAATTACCATGTTGGCAACCTTGATGGTATAACATTTTGTATTTGCTTGTAATGTGAATTGCACACCATAATTAATATGCTTATATTACTGTGTTTTGGGAGTGTTGATGCATGTACAGTGGTATGCGGTTCCTTGTATCAACAAGTTGCCGCCTCCTAATGTGGTATACATCAGTTTCAGCCACACATGCAGACTACCAGTGGCATGTTAGCGTCCACTGCACCTGACATGCCACTGAACTATCACACCAGCACACTTCGTCATCATATTCGGTTTAAACACTGGAGCAATTGGTAGGCACATCTGTTATGGATAGGACATTAATGGAATTTCCCTTGTACATAAATGCTTCGGTTAATGGTGCGGGAAATTTAATGAAACAGCTATTCATGGCAGTGAATGTGGCTGAATGTAAGAAAATTCAGTAAGAAGTATTCCATGATAATAGGGGAGCATTTTAAGCCTACTTCAGCTGTTGGAGCACATGGAGTTGAGCTACATAGCTGGATCGATGCCATACTAGAAAACAGAATCAGGGAATTCTCACCTGTGGGCGATATCCAGATGGTCTCCATGTCTAAGGGATGTCACATTGAAATTTTTACTATATAGGCGAACCTTTTGGTGGAGGGAGCTCACTTGTAATAACTGCTATGCAGTATACAATGTAGAAGATACTAATAAATGATAAATTGCTGGATTGCATCAGAGATGTTACAGATATTTCTGACAGTGGAGGAGTACTATCCTAGCCACATGAAATCAAAATGGTGCTGTTAACCTAAATGCCTTTGCAGGCTGTAAAGAACCAACTTAGTATGATGTCAGCTGAATGATACTGGACAGTATAATAAAGACTACCTGAACCTATAAAGGAACTTTGAATAAAATGGGGATTGAAGCTAAGAGTGTTGCTATTTGGATCTTCACCACAGCAGTCAGCCATCTGACTGGTGGCCGAGAGTGTTACTGCATGTCAGCAGAGCTGTACATGGTAGATGAGGGCTAAATTACATTTGTAACTACAGCTATGAGCTACGAATTGCTCCTGCAACTCCCATTGAACGTTACAGCACTTACTGGAATATATAAACAGACACATGTGTAATGCATTGTAGGATAGAGTAGGGTGTGGACATGCAAGATAGATAGGGACATAAATGTGGAACATATTCTATAATGGGGTGGGTTAAATGGCTAATCTACTGAGCAGGTTCAAATAGTAACATCTGGTTTGAATCTTGGCAAGGGCAGCATCAGTTGTGGCTGACCAATAGGTTTTATTTTGTATGAAGTTTGAGGTTTTTTTTTTTAGTAGTGTTGATTCAAGTCTTCTGGGGTGTTACAATGTGAACTGGTAGCCATGGGCATTTCAATAAAACTCAGCAGGCATGAAGGACCTGTCACAGTGTGGTGTTCTGGATCAGATGTTGCCAGAATATTCATTTACCAAAGCATGCCAATGTCACGCCCACTGTGGAACACCACAAAGAATTGATTTGAATGCAATCATTTAAAATGAAAATAATAACTATTGAAAATTTTATGTCATGCTGGTGAACTGTCAGAGAGATGGTTTGTGTATGAGAGATATTAAAGTTCTATTGCCCATTCTCGAGTGCTTCTCATAGTCATCTTTTGTTGAGACCAATTTGTGAAGGTGCATGTCAGAATATGTATTTCTATCCAGAAACCATTGTTTCCTCCAAAGTGACCATCTGTTCTTATCATTTCCACAAAGCAGTGTTGGCACTACAGCCATAAGTATGACATTCACTGCCTTTTCTGGTACACACAGCCTATTCTCATCAAAACTACAGTCAACTGAATGCTTTGTGCAATATTATTGTGGTGTGTGGTGAAAGACTATCATCAATCATCGTGTTCAAAACAGTGGCACAGATTTAATCCTGTTGCACAGTGTAACTGTACACTGGCCTGACAGGAATGTAGACCAGAAAGCTGGTTGCAGTAGTAGGGCAGTTTGATGTGGACTGTTGGAAGACCCAGGCATAGATGGCAGGGTAGTATAAAATTTAATCTTTAAGAAGTGGGGGTGTGAACTGGATTCACTGTGTTTGGAACAGTGATCATTAAGTTTCTGTGAACACACTAACAAGCCTGCTCCATAGAATTGGTGTAAGGAATCCTAAAGTTTGGATTTTGGTCTTGTGTATATATGGGAATGCTTGTTACTGGTGTGTGGGGACGATGAGATAATTGGGTCATTATTAGAAAAGTACATAGTGAAACATTTATTGAACATTTCATTACCATTTATGGTTTGTGTAATGTGTTCATGCTTAGCAATTCAAGGTAACTGTCAGCCCCAGTTGTAAATGAGCATTGAGACAATATTTGGAGGTCATTTTCTTTTATAAGAACACCACATTCTGTTTTCGCATTTGTGTTTGTATCAGTGTGTTATGGACTTTCACTAATACCATCAGTACACAACTCAGAATTAATTGATTGAAAAATGCATCTCTGTATGTTTCAACATTCAAGAGATCATAAGGAAGACTTTACCCATCTAGTTTTTACTGTCATATGATAACCCTGTAGTCAGTAATTGGTAAATTATAATAGAAAATGGTTATGATAAAATGCAGTTAAACAACGTAGGCAAATCTTTTCTGTTAGTATGTCGAAATGGTATGTAAGCGGTGGGTATGTGGGGATGTTCTGGTAGCCCTAGCAAATGTACTTGTTTATTGTTATGTGAACCTGTAGGTATTTTTATAGAGTTTTAGGTTCATTTTCTTAAATTCATATAAAGTATAATAGTACTCCACAAAATATTTTTGGTAATTGTATTGTGCCAGTGCATTGTGTGTCCTTGGTGTGATTGTATAGCACTGCAATACTGGATTGAGTGGTTGAGTGTAAAAGGGCTGGGTTAGCATTGTTACTTGTCTGCACTGAACTTTGAGAGAAAGAGATCTTTATTATGCAGTGAACAAGCAAATTTAAGTAGTAGGTTAGTATCTTCTGCTTCTTGTGCTCTGTTAGTCTATCTTCCTTTTCTACAATATAGGTGTCCTGTTTTTTGTCATTTTACCCATGTTCATAGTACAAAATTTTTTTCATATCACTTTTACCAAAGGTGGGATCACTGATCAGACCGTGTAACATATGTTGAGTGTCTGCCTCTTTGACCAGCAAAGGAAGTTGAAAAGATAAGGTAACACCAAGTCTCACATGAAGTAGCATCATGTAACAGGCATACGTACTGGAAAGAAGATAAAAAATCAATGTATGCAATGGGATTTGATTTAGGCATGTGAAGCATCTTGCACTGGTGGGAGGTACACAAAGCATAATGTTATGAAGACAGTTGTGGATGTGGTGTCATGCTGTCAATAATGGCAGGACATGTTCACAAGCAGCAACAAGGATATGCAAGCATGCCCACTATGAATGACCATGGTGTGCACATGCCATTACCAGAGAGGATGGACACATAAAGTTGCCCAACTATGCCCAAGAGCTGGACACATACAGCATTGTGATGACCAACTGGATTACAGAAAGCATGTGCAAGGTGGGTGCTAATTAACCTCACATACAGTGGCAAAGCTCATTGTGTTGTATTTACTCTTGTGCATTTGACACATGCCTGTCATGGAGAGCAGTTTCTGCAGTACAGTGTTACAGCAGATGAAACATTGGTTAATTACACAACACTCAAAACCAAAATAGTGTCCCTGATGTGGAAACAGCCATCATCCGCTAAAGAAAAGAGATTCAAAGGAATGCCATCAATGAGGGAATGAGGGAACTGTCTCCTGTAACCTTGAATGTGTACTTGTGGTGACACTGTAACTGCTGAGCTGTATTGTGGTGCTATGTCAAGCCATTTCTTACAGAACAGTTGCATATCTGCTCCACTGCACAATAATGCCAGGCTTCAAACTGCCAACTGGACTTAAGACTGCTTACAGTGCAATGGCCAGGGTAGTTACACACCAACCCTCCTAAAGTTCCAATCTATGCTCTGTGATTTCCATCTCTTCAGACCTTTTAGGAATCACCTGGGTGCCACAGTGGGACAAGTGCTTAAATGGCACAGTGATTGGTTTAGGTCTGATGTGTACCATCTGCTGCCCACGTGCCATGTATACATTGAAGTCAGAAGGAAGTTCTGAAAATCAGAGTGTTTGTGTTCGTAATATTAGGGACTAGGTATGGTGTCTTCAACATGTTTGTTTTAAGTTACTTTCACCGTAAATCTGTTTGAAAAATTCTGTAACTTGTTTGACATATGGCTTGACATGTGAAAGATATCTGTTTTCTTGTTTCAAACTTTCTTCCATATTATTCTACAGGTATACATGTGAAATGTTTGGTTTCTTTTTTTCCCATGCATATCTGATTTCCTGACCAGCAAATTGTCCATACATTTAAATGCCTAAATGCAGCCAATTGGTGTTCACTGGGGTGATTAGATAATTTAGGTATATTTGTACATGTCCAAGTAATGTCAATAGAATCTGTGTTTAATGTTTAATCCAAGCATACAGTAGGAGGATGTAATTTAACTCTTACATTAAACTTTTATCATAACTGGTTTTTGTTATAATTTACTAATATACTGACATATGCAAGGTTTTTGTCACATTGTTAAGAACTAGTATAAAGCCTGTTGAGTGTCAGTAAGTATGAGTAATACTGACAATTAAGTAGTTTTTGCACCAGTTTTATTTGTACTTATATTCTTCCATGCAGGTTGAGTTTTTTCTGTTTCAAGTTATTTCAAGCAGGCAAGATTTCTGTCTAAATCCATACATTGTTAGGAAGTTGCTCCACTGTATTATTAATTTTAATTATACTAGTTGTGCTAATTATTGAGCATATTACAATTCATACTTTCTCTAGAAAGTGAATAAATATCCTTACCTCCTGTTTTAAACCCAATTCTGAGTTTTTGGGGTGCTAATATGGTCTGCATTTGAAAAATATCTTCTGAGGCAGAACTGGGCTTAAAGTTGTAGTTTCGATGCTGCAATAGTAAGGAGCTTAGTGTAGTAATACATAGTCAAACACAACTATATTACCTCTATTATTGTTACAATGAGGGTTCTAACAATGACATGTTTTGTCTCTACATGTGGGCCATCTTCAGGTTGTAATTAGACTAGAACAGTTATACTATAATGCGTGAAACATTCTTTGGAGTAGGGGGGGTTGGGGGGTTACCATGGTCCCGTTTTTTACTATGTATTACTACACTAAGCTCCTTACTATTGTATAAAACAACGGGGATGATGCACATCAGAACCGATGCTGCAAGTTTTGTGGCAAAAGAGAATGGGGCTCACAATAGGCCAAACTAAACACTGTTGATCATGAAGAAAACCTTACATCACTTTCTGATGTGCCTGTAGTTGACCTCAGTTCACTTGGAGAAAGTTTAAGAGCAATCTTATAGTCTGTGGAACTTCAGGCCTTTCCTGCTTCTTGAAACAACCCTCCCCTAAGCATCAAAATGCATTGGTAACAACATGGGTGTTAAATGCTACATGAAATAACACCTAAGAACAAACATCCATACAGGCTCAAGGTTTCATGTGTAGTAGGTTTGTTGACAGAAATTTTCCACATGATGTCCCTTTGTATGTCAACTCATGGGAGGTACATTGTTAAATATGATTTGTAGTTGTGTCCTGCTGGTATTAGTGTTATGTATGAGTGTAATCACATTTAGTAATTGTGTACCAAGAGGTTGACAATAAAGTTTCAAGCCCATATAATCCCATCCATGTCCACATCCAGATGATTACATAATGTACTGCTGGAACCTGGTAATAATTTGTGGACTTCGATGTGAATTTTTATTTCCCTCATAGTGTTGTTATTTGAAGTTTCCTTTCTTTTGAATGTTTTTTGTTACAGTACCCTGTGGTTGGTCATGTTTTCTTACATTTTATATAAAATCAGTACATAATTGTTATTTTAATCGAATTCATCCCGTTGTGTGGAATCATTAAGTCTATTATAAATAGCATATAAATTTCCGTCAACACAACTTTAATTGTAGGTTTAAAATTACAACATGTTTCGACCCTTGG
>Ga0123355_10013565_pt1 | contig 12692 bp, 9 predicted proteins | sample TergutEmb28metaG_3_FD_89872 | JGI IMG/M metagenome (GOLD analysis project Ga0123355, IMG submission 89872) | Embiratermes neotenicus P1 segment gut microbial communities from Petit-Saut dam, French Guiana - Emb289 P1 | ecosystem: Host-associated > Arthropoda: Insects > Digestive system > Gut ...
CGTACCCCGTAGACGGCGCAAAATGCCTTCCGCTCACGCGATTTTCTTGGAATGCAGTAAGGACTTTTTGTTGGTTGTTTAGCGCTATTTGGTCAATAACCGCAAAGATTTTAGCGCATTTGGCTTCACATTTTATTATAAATTCTTTCATAGTTTTCTACCCACTTAATACCTTCTAATGCCCGTAAGAATGTCCATTGGCGTTTTGCGTAGTTGCGGGTTTTTTGTTTTATTAGGGATATTGTATCTTCAAAATTGGTTTTACCGTCAAAGCAGTCAAAGAACTGCTTGTAACCTATCGCTTGCATTGAGCCATAATTTTTATATGCGGCAAGTCCCCTAACCTCTTTTTCTAAGCCGTCCGAAATCATTTTGTCGACTCTTTGATTGATACGGTCGTAGAGCTTTGTCCGTTCCATATCTATACCGATAAGAGTGTGGTCGTACCTTGGTTTGGACTCATTATCGGTTAGGTTGCTTTTTTTGGTGCCTTTTAATATGCAGATTTCTAATGCCCGTATGACTCTTTTTGTATCGTTGTAATGAATTTTTTTAGCGGCTTCGGGGTCTAACTTGATTAGCTTTGAGTGTAATTTTTCCGCGCCGATTTCCTCTAATTCGGCGGTAAATTTGTTTCTAAGCTCGGTGTCGCCTTTTGCTCCTGCATAGCTTTGCTCAAATAGTAGTCCTTTTACATAAAATCCTGTGCCACCGCAAATTATCGGGAGTTTTTTTCGCGCGGTTATGTCGGCGATTGCCTTATCTGCATGTCCGATGTAGTCGGTTACGGTGAATTCAGTATCGGGATTGACTACATCGACACAATGATGACGTATTTTTTGCCGTTCGGCTAAAGTAGGCTTAGCTGTGCCTATATCGAGTCCACGGTAAATCTGCATTGAGTCAACGCAGATAATCTCGCCGTTTAGTTCTTCGGCAAGTTTTAATGCGATAGCAGATTTACCTACCGCCGTAGGTCCTGTTATGACAAGAATTTTGGTCATGATGTTATAAAAACTACAAAATTTTACACATGAGTAAGATTTTTCAATGCTTGCAATTGTTTGTTCGTAGAGTTTTACCGCTTAAAGCGTCTGTCAAGTTCCGCCTTATCCAGTCTTACTATTATTGGACGACCGTGGGGACAAAATAGTGATGGGGAGTTTTGGTCAATTGAGTCCAATAGAGCGATAATTTCGTTTTCTTTTAAGTCCGCTTCGCCTTTAACCGCCGCTTTACATGCTTTTGAAATGATTTGCGCTTCTAAAAATCCACCGCTTGATTTGCCGTCAAGTAACGCGGTTATCAAGCTTTCCAAATTACAGCCGACCAAAACATCGGAAATTTCGGTCACACGGAATGTATTACTACCCCACTCATCAATTACAATCCCGCATGAACGGAATTTATTTAAATCCGCTATTATCCTTGCCGATTGGTTAGGCAAAACGGTAAAAACATAAGGAACAAGAAGCGTCTGCAGCGCAAGTTTTTTTGCGTCATATTCGGCTTTGAATTTGTCATATATGAGCCTTTCGTGGGCGGCGTGCTGGTCAATCAAAAACACCGTGCCGCCGTCACCCTCAATTATAATATAAGTATTATACAGTTTACAAAGTGTTCTATATGATTTTTTGATTGGAAATTCATATTGAGGTGATTCCGCCGCTAAATTTACTGTACTTTTTGGTTTGTTAATTATTACTCTTTGCGGTAAAGGGGGAACGGATTTTTCGGCAGATTTACCAAAACCGGGCAAAGTCATTGTATTAACAATATAGTCAGTTTTGGTTTTTACAGATTCTTTAGATCGGAATTGCTCTTCTGTTTGGGCAACTACCGAACGGCTAAGGCTGTTAATTTTATCAGAAACAATCTTACCGATGACTTGAACAAGATTAACATCATTAGAAAATCTTACCTCAATTTTATTAGGATGTACATTTACATCGACAAAATTAAGAGGTAAATTTATATGCAATACATAAATGGGAAATTGATATTTCATTAAGTACGGCGAATAGGACTCTAAGACGGTTTTTTCTAATTGTGTACTTAATATATAACGACCGTTGACAATAATTGTTCCGTATCCACGGGAGGACTTAGTTAATGACGGATGCCCTAACAAAGCTTTGATTTCAAACGCTTTGTCTTTGTAATTGACTTCAATCATCTTACTTAAAATTTGATGTCCGTATACCGTGCTTGTCGCCGATTTTAAACCTTGTCCATCCGAATGATAAACGATATTTCCATTAGTGGTAAGTTTTATTGATAGGTTAGGATTAGCAAGAATTAATCTTAAGACAAGATTAGATATATCACCTTCTTCAATAGACGGCTTTTTAAGAAATTTTAGTCTTGCAGGAAAATTTTTGAAAATATCGGTGATTGTAAGTGTAGTTCCTAGGCTACTGCCTACCGCTCCCTCCTCCATAACACGACCGTTTTCAATGACAATTTTTGCTCCTAAATCACTATCGTAAACACGCGAAATTGCCGTCACATGTGCAACAGCGGCGATACTTGCAAGTGCTTCACCTCTAAACCCTAATGTCCCAATTTTAGTTAAATCATCCTCTGTAGCGATTTTACTTGTAGCGTGAGCTAAAAAAGCCTTGCGCATTTGGGTCGAGGCAATACCCGAACCGTCATCCGATACGATAATTTTGGATAGCTTGTCCTTTAGTTCTATTGAAATTCGCTTTGCTCCCGCATCAATGCTATTTTCAATAAGTTCCTTAACGATAGAAAGCGGGCGTTCGACAACCTCGCCGGCAGCTATTAAATTATATACAGAACTGTCTAAGATATTGATTTGTTGAGGCATTAGCGTTTTCTCCTATCCTAATTTTTCTTTTAAGTCCATAATAATATCAAAGGCTTGTCTTGGAGAGAGTGTATCGGCATTTATGTCATTTAATATACCCACTATTTGACCGCCTTTGTCCGATTTTGCTCCATTACCGCTTTTTTCATCGCTTGTTCCGTTATGCCCGTTAACTATGCCGCTTTCGCCTGCCTCAAATGTTGATAACAAATTTTTTGCTCTGCCTAATACACTAACAGGAAGTCCGGCAATCCGCGCAACTTCTATACCGAAACTTTTATTTGCTCCGCCTCTCATAACTTTATGCAAAAATACTATTGAACCGCCTAACTCGCGGACGGTTACTTTGTAATTTTTTACTCCGTCTAAGATACCCTCTAATTGTGTAAGCTCGTGATAGTGTGTCGAAAACATTGTTTTAGCTTTTAGCTTAGTTGACAAATGCTCGACAATCGCCCATGCTAAACTTAATCCGTCGTAAGTAGCTGTACCCCTCCCTATCTCATCAAGCAGAATAAGACTTTGCGGTGTTGCTCCTTCCAAAATACCTGCCATTTCGCTCATTTCAACCATAAAAGTACTTTGCCCCATAGTTATATCGTCGCTTGCTCCTACTCTGGTAAAAATCGCGTCGCAAATACTTATCTCAGCGGACTTTGCAGGAACAAAACTCCCTATATGAGCTAGTAATACAATTATGGCAACTTGCCTCATATAAGTACTTTTACCGGACATATTAGGACCAGTTATAATCATAATACGATTATCCTCATCATCAAGCAAAGTATCATTTGGTACAAAATGTCCACTGTCCAAAATTTTTTCAACAATTGGATGTCTACCTTCGGTGATGTTAATTGTATTGCCTTTTACGTTGATTTCCGGGCGGCAAAAATTCTGCTCTTTAGCTGTAGACGCAAACGACAAAAGACAATCAATTTCGGCAACAGCACCTGCCGTTACAAGTATTGTTCTTACATACTCGCCTGCCGCCTCAACGAGCTTTAAATATAACTCCCGCTCCATTTCGGCATACATACTGGCTGCTGCAGTTATTTTTTTGTCTAAATCTTTTAGCTCGTCCGTCGTGTATCTTTCACAATTTGATAATGTTTGACGACGTTCAAACCGATACGGTACCTGACTCAATTGTGATTTAGTAACCTCAATATAATAGCCAAAAATACGGTTGTGTCCTATTTTTAAATTTTTGATACCTGTAGCCTGTCTTTCTTTCGCTTCGAGTCTGCTTATTGCATCCTTAGAATTATTACTCAATTCCCCTATTCCGTCAAGCTCTTTGCTATATCCCTTTTTAATAACTCCGCCGTCCTTTAGATATACAGGAGCATCGGGCGATACTGCACTAATAATCTCCTCGGTAATATCCTCAAAAGTCGTCGAAACCATATTTATTCCGATAAGTAATGATGATTTGAAAAGACAAAGTAATTCTTTAAACATAGGCAACACTTTGAGTGAACAACCTAATGTAAGAAGTTCTCTGGGTCTAATTGAGCCGTTAGAAAGCCGTCCGGCAAGTCTTTCTATATCTTTAATACCATCCAAAATATTAATTAACTGGTCTCTAATGTCGCTTCTTTCAAGCAACTCCTCAACGGCGTCGTGTCTGGCTCCGATTATTTTTGGTACGGCACTTGGCATACTAATCCATTTTTTGAGCAATCGACTGCCCATAGGCGTCAAAGTTTTATCAATGAGCCATAAGAGCGAGCCTTTTTTGCTACGATTGTTAATTGTTTCTATAAGTTCCAAATTTCGTCTTGCCGCCATATTGAGCTTGACAAAATCCTTTTCGCTTACAAAATCTATTTCGGTAATGTGTTTTAATCTATCCTTTTGGGTGTCCGCAATGTATTGTAAAAGCGAGCCAATCGCACCTGTTTGACATTCTATTGCCTCACCATTACCAAGATTCATACCTAACGCCGTGTCTTCAATTATTTTTTGAGCCCTGTCAAAGCTGTATGCCCATTCAGCATAACTGGTAAATGGACCAACATATTTATTAGTAACTGCAGGTAAGCTAAAACTCTCGGCAAGCATCGTTTGATTACAAATAACTTCAGCCGGCATAACTCTTACAAGTAAATCGTTAAGATTTTTGAGTGGTTCGTCGGCAAAAGCGGTACTATTTAACTCACCCGTAGTGATGTCTGCCCATGCAGCTGCGATACTATCCCCTGTGTAACACACAGACATGAGATAATTACTCCGCACCGCATCAAGCATACTACTCTCAGTAACCGTTCCAGGCGTGTAAACCCTTACAACATCACGCTCAACTAACTTACCTTCGCCGGGCGGTGTAAGCTGTTCGCACTTAGCTACTTTGTAGCCCTTTGCAACTAACTTTGCGATATAACCTTCGCTACTGTCGGCGGGCACACCGCACATGGGCGCGCGTTCTTCAAGTCCGCAGTCCCGCCCCGTCAATGTAAGTTCTAATTCTCTGCTTGCAACTTTTGCATCTTCAAAAAATAGTTCGTAAAAATCGCCAAGCCGATAAAAAACCAAACAGTCCTTATATCTATCCTTTATTTCAAGGAATTGCTTCATCATTGGTGTAAGCGCCATAATCATTTTAAAAGCCTAATCGCACCAAAACACGCAATAGACGGACGAAGATCAAACAATCAAGTCAAGCGAATGTCTACACGTAAATGCGGCGAATAAAATAAGCTTTCAAATCTCTCCTCTTTCGATTTTCTTTTGTAAATCAAGTAGTTTTTTTACCCGCTCTTTCTTTATATCAAGCGGTATTTGATTTTTCATTTTTTCGGCTGTTGTGCCTGCGCGTTTAGAGTACATAAAGCCAAATAATTTATTAAAACGGACTGTTTTCAGCAAGTCAATCGTCTCCTCATATTCTTCTTCGGTTTCGGACGGAAAGCCTACAATAATATCCGTGGACAACTTACAATCGGGAATTTTTTTCCGTAATAGCACGACTAAGTTTAAATACTCTTGCCGTGTGTATTTACGGTTCATAAGAGCTAAAATCCGATTACTTCCCGCTTGCACAGGCAAGTGAATTTCTCTGGCAATATTTTGATTGTTAGAGATAACTTCGATAAGTTTTTTTGAAAAGTCTTTAGGGTGTGAGGTTAAAAACTTAAAGATATAATCGCCTTTGATTTGCGCAGATGTTTCTAATAAGTCGGCAAAATCTTTATTTCCGCTTCTATAAGAATTAACATTTTGTCCCAAAAAAGTAATTTCTTTTACTCCGTCCCTAATAAGTCCGTTAACCTCGTTAAGCACAATATTAAATTCTCTTGACCGCTCTCTGCCTCTAACATATGGCACGATACAATAGCTACAATAATTATTACAGCCATACATGATATTAACCCATGCCCTGCCGTCTTCCTCACGCCGCAAGGGAACATCTTCTTCAATACCACCCTCGTCCCAAATATCAATAATTCTTTTGCCGATCCGTTCAAATTCAGTAAGATACTCTCCCAAGCAATGCAGATTATGAGTCCCGAAAATAATGTCTATATAAGGGTTGTTTTTAATTAATCTGTCTGCTCCGTCCGGTTGTTGTGACATACAACCGCATACAACGGCGATTAGTTTAGGGTTATCGGTTTTAAGTGATTTGAGTATACTAAGGTGTCCTAACAATTTGTTTTCGGCACTGTGTCTAATACAACAAGTATTAAAAATTATAACGTCGCAAGCCTTCTCATTATCTGTACGCCTATAACCAAAAGTCTCCATCATGCCCGAAAGTTTTTCGGATTCATGGACATTCATTTGACATCCGTATGTTTTTAAAATGTATTTTTTCATTACTTGTTAGGCTGAGAATATGGTTGTATATTCTTTTAAGAGCAAGTAGTAAATCCGTAATTTCACTTTATATAAATTCATTAAAACATCTCTAAAAGCTCGTCAAAAAAAGAAGTATCAAACCTTATACTTAATGCTTCTAATCTTAATTTAGCATTTGTCGCATAATTCTGCATATCTGTTTTTCCCTCCTCTAATCCGAAATACGCCAAATACGGACTTACGACAGGGTCAATTTCCTTTTGATTATTAATGTCATCAAGATCATCAAGTATCTGAAAAGCAAAACCAAAATCCTCTCCGAATGCAGTGATATTTTCCAAATCTCTATCCTTAATTCCGGTAATTATTGCTGCAGCTCTAAGACTACACACAAACAAAGCGCAAGTCTTATTGCGGTAAATATACTCAACTTCTCGTTTAGGATTAGCCGGGCGCTTTTCGGCTATCGGTAAAAGAACATCTACAACTTGTCCGCCTATCATGCCGTTACCACCCGCATATTTAGCTATATTATAACATCCCTCAACAACATATGCATCTATTGCGGTTTCGTCTGCTGCAGATTCTCTTATCGCGTCAAAAAGTGTCTCATGAGCCAAATTTAAAAGAGCATCTCCGGCAAGCAAAGCCACATTCTCACCAAACTTTACATGGTTAGTAGGCATTCCTCTCCGTGTGATATCATTATCAAGACACGGCAAATCATCATGGATGAGAGAATATGTGTGAATACACTCTATCGCACAAGCGATATCGGAAACATATTTTTTTTGAGTACCGCCAAACATATTGTAACATTCCAAAAACATTAGTGGTCTCAGACGCTTGCCGCCGCTTTGAACAAGACTGTACAATATACTTTCTCTCAAAATCGGCGGGAATTTATATAATCGTTCTGTAGCAAAATTTGCAATTATCCGTTCAAATGCTTTTTGTTTGTCGGGATATAGTTTTGACTTAGTTGAATTCATATGGCTCCTCCATAAGTTTGTCAAGTTCTTTTTTGATAATTGTGATTTTCCCCTTGCTCTCGTTAAGAACAGTCAAGCACTCGCGGGTAACTTCTACACCCTTTTCAAAAAGTTCAATCCCTTTCTCTAAGGATGTACTTTTTTCTTCCATCTCTTCCGCGATTTTTTCAAGCTCTTTTAATTTTGTCTCAAAATTAGTTTTTTTTATTGACATAAATCCTCCTAGTATTTAAAAGGTCCGATATTTTCTAAATTATATATTTGCCTTGTCACTGTAACCATAGTTGTATCAAACAGCTTAATTGTTTCTTCAAGAGTCATATCATCTTCAACCGCCAAATACTTATAATAAAAAGCCGCTAAAAAAGCAGATGTTTGAAGTTTTGTCGGCACTTTGAATGATAGTGATACCGAAATAAGTTTGAAAAATCGATTAAGCTTAGTATCATTTACATCATTAAAAAGACTAAGAGCAGAATACAAATCAAGATAAAGTCTAAGAAGCGGCGGATTTTGTTCAACAAATTTCGGCGGACGAGGGTCAAATTCACAAATTTCATCGCATATTGAAACGACAAAATCACGCCTGCGCGGCTTTTCCAAGCTAAGCAATCGTCTTAAAACAGCTAGTTTTTCTCTAAACGTAATATTTTCAGTCAACAGCTGTAGTCTCATAAAATTAACATATTCTATTCCTAGCTTTTCGACAATATTAATCTTCTTTTTAGCGTAAGATTGTGAAAAATACCATTCTAAAAATACTTCTCCGCCATTACTAAACAGCTCATCCTCAAAGTTTTTCGATAATATAAGCCTTGGTACTATTACATCGACAGCTGTAATTATATCTTCTGTTTGTAATGACTGTGTATATTCTAAAGTCTCTTTTTTTCCGTCCCCGATAATTAAACTGTAATATTTGATAACATAATCATTATGGTTAATTTTTAGCAGATACGACAACATTATTTTTGCCGAGTCATAATCTTTAAGATTATAATACGCTTGCATTAAGTATTGAATCGTCGCTTTGTGATACGGTCTTAATTCTAATATTGCCTCTGCATATTTTACAACCCACGCATGATTATTCATCTCCATTCCAAAACTCGTAATAATATTTAGTTGCTCAAGCGATGCAATTTCCAACTTTTCAATAATTTTAACAATTGAATCAAATCCCGACTGATTACCTGTAAGATAGTAACACATACATTTTGTAAGTAAAAAATGTATGTTGTCAGGTTCTATAACAAGAGCATTGTCGATGTGAACAAGCGCATTATCATGCTTGCCGCAACTCATATAAATAATTGCTCTATCAATTAGTGTCTTAGTATAATATTCGGACTGCTCCGGTACTGCCTCCAAATACTTGACCGCATTATCAAATTTAGCGTTTCGGATATATTCTTGAGCTATATCGTACTCTGCTTTACCAATCTTATACAAACTTAATTTAGATGCGGAATTGATTTTTTCAATTTTCTTAATGTCAAATTCTTTAATACTATCAAGATATTCCTCGTCATCCTCATCAAGCTCCGTTTCAAAAAGTCTTTCTAAAAAATAAAAAGCTTTTTGCGGATTTCCTAACGCTCCGAAAACTTGAACAAGTCCCAAATAAAGCTCCGGAATAATAGAATAGCGCAAATATAATTTATAATATTGCTTTAGGGCATCATCATATAATTCCATTTCAAATAAAATCTTCGCCCTAAGCATACCAAAATCAAAATCGTCAGGATCAATGTCTAAACACCGTCCGACCATTTCAAGTGAGTCAAATAATTTATTGCTGTTATAATAGCTTACAGCATAATCAAAATACTCTTCTTCGGTAATCTTAAATTTATGTAAAATTGCCATAAATAATTATTTTTAAGTACGAAACGCTAAATATGACATGTGATTATTAAAACTCGTTCGTCTTTTAATCATTTCATATTTAGCTTCCGCCCATTATTGTCATTACGGGGCAATTGCATACAACCCTTTTATCCCTTTGTATGAATCCCGTCTTATTAATTTTTTGTTGACTAACTCTCCTCTTTTATTATAATAGTATAGGTATCCTTCACTTTTTAGTCCGTGCTTTGCAGGCTTGATTGCTACTCTTGTTCCGCTTTCCAATCCTTCAGTATACTGCATAACAAAGTCTATTATCTCATCGGATGGCGGCGGTTCAATGCTTCCAGTCACAACACTTCTTGGTCTTATGGTATACGGGAGCGGTGTTCCGTATATTTCAACTACGGCTTTGTCACCATTAATATGACACTTAATAAATACAGCCATTTTACCGTTATTTTCAAATGTTAAGTCGCATCTACTACTTACCATAGCGTCAAATGACGGAGCAACATAACTTATCGGCAGGCTATGCGGAGCAACATGAGTAATTTCGAGATCAGCTCTAATAGCCGCATTGTAGAGTGTTGTACTGACTTGGCAGACTCCTCCGCCTATACCCTCGATAAATTCTCCGTCCATTATAATTTTAGCCATTTCAAAGCCGTTAGCCTGACTTCTTGCTCCTACAATTTCATTAAAACTAAATCTCTCACCCGAGTTAAGCCTAGTACCGTTGATTTTATACAAAGCAAGTTTAATATTATTGCGGCGCCCCGCCGAACTTTTAGCAAAGTCGGTGGAAAACCTTGCCCTTAAATTTGTCGCACGTATACAGTCATTATGTGTAATCTCCGGTTTAACTGGTATAGTATCGATATTGACAACAGGATTTTGATTTTGTCTAAGAGCCGAATATATTTTACCATACAGTGCAAACTCGTCTACGCGCCTACCGTCTTTATCACCCGTTATTTCAAACATAGGTTTTAAGCTTGGATCAAATTTAATTGTAGCATTCACAGGAGATAGGCTTACACATTTTATAGCATATTGCACAACATCATTAAGCTTTGGAAAACAGTAGTCAAGAGCAGATTTAACCGAGGCACCACCAGAGATAAGTTCGCTTATGCGCTCAAGCTTTTGTGCGTATGTGCCGTTAAGTCTTCGTTCAAATATGTCAATCGCAACAAGATGGTCAGTAGCCTTTATTTCCTTATCAATATACTCAAAGAATTGCCCCGAATAAAGTAAAGTAATATTAATTTTTGAAGATGCCGATGAAGCAAATTGCGAATTAAATATTGTCGTATTGTGACATTCTTCAGGTTGGAAACAGTCAAAAGGAAAAACCTCAAATGGTGTAAAAATATATTCCGCCGTCTCACTTTCATTTAAAATCTCATTTAGTAAATCACCTGAAGCATAGTCAACAAAGTCAATTATCTCGTCATAAGCAAAGCAATCGTTAGTTGACTGAGAGTATGGCGGTACAGTAAGTAATAAAGAAAATATAAAAATAAATATAGTACAACTGGCAATGATTCTCCTACTAACAGCATTCATTTGTATAGTATGCGTATAGTAAATATAAAATATAATTCTTTATTACATAAGCAATTACTTGCTATAATATAATATTTGTTATTCGCTTATATTTATTTTTGCCTTTCCCGCTAAGTTCTTAATTCTGCTTATTGTTTTATCCATAGGATTATCATCATGCTTTAATTCAATCTCTACTGTAATATTGTAGCCTTGTTCGGCAAGTCCTTTGATTATAAGTTCTTTAGTTTCAGGAGTATTTATATCGGCATTGTCGCCATTTGTTGTAGTTATACGGCAAACTCCGCTTTCAAACGAGTAAGTGCGGCAAAGTGAAAGAGCGTTAAAAATGCTCATCTTGGCATTTTTTCTAAGAAAAATTACAAGTTTCCCCCAAACTTTTTGTGCTTCCTCAGGACTTAACGAGCCGATTTTCTGCATTACAATGGCTAAATTATCTTTTTTTTTATCAGGTACAGATTCAGTTATCATTTGTTGAACTCTATTGTTTTTTAAGCAGTCTGTCGCTCGCAGGCAAGCGGCTTCCAACTGCAAGCGCGGACTGATTGACGTACGAGTCTCGTTGTCCGCTCTGGCGAAAACATCCATAATATGCGCCACTGCCTCTACACTTACTATTTCGGCCGAACTTTTTAGCATGGCGGTTTGCTCCTTTGTTAGTGTTAAAAGCTTATCAAATGCTGTTACTGTTTTGACAATAAGCACATCGCGGGCATAACCTAGAAATTCTCTAATTAACTGATTCGCGCCTAATCCATCATTAATCAAAAGGTCAATTATCTCTAACGCTTTGGCTAAGTCATTTACTGAAACGGCATTAAAAAGCATTGAAACTCTTTCAACTCCGCCTGCTCCAAGCATTAATAATACGGTTTTATAAGTGAGCTTATTGTCCTTAGAACCAACACATAAATCTAAAAGAGATAACGCATCTCTAACGCTCCCTTCACTTGCTCTGGCTATATATTTAACCGCATCCGCCTCATATTCCTTACCTATATCACTTATAATTTTAATTAACAACGTTTCGATAATGTCCGCCGAAACAAGTCTAAAATCAAAACGCATACATCTTGAAAGTATAGTTGCCGGCAATCTATGAACCTCAGTTGTAGCAAGCACAAAAATTACGTGAGCGGGCGGTTCCTCTAATGTTTTGAGAAGTGCATTAAAAGCCTCTCCCGACAGCATATGAACCTCATCTATGATATAAACTCTATATTTGCAACCGACGGGCAGATAGTTTATTTGCTCTCGCAGCTCTCGGATTTGGTCAACACCGTTATTACTGGCTGCATCAATTTCAAGGATATTAATGTCGCCGGGTTTACTTAAAGATACACATGTTTTGCATTTAAAGCATGGCGAACCCTTTTTAGGCTCCATGCAATTGACGGCAAGCCCCCAAATTTTAGCGCATGTCGTTTTACCGGTTCCCCTGCTTCCCGTAAAAAGATAAGCGTGGCTAATAAGTCCATACTTGATTTGATTAGCGAGTGTGGTCGTTATATGAGGCTGCCCGACAACCTCATTAAATATTTTTGGACGATATTTACGATATAAACTCATTTAAATCTTGTTAACATGGTTAAATAAACGACTATAGACTTTAACAAAGCTGTCATCATTTGTCCCGCATACAA
>Ga0123355_10013566_pt1 | contig 12691 bp, 8 predicted proteins | sample TergutEmb28metaG_3_FD_89872 | JGI IMG/M metagenome (GOLD analysis project Ga0123355, IMG submission 89872) | Embiratermes neotenicus P1 segment gut microbial communities from Petit-Saut dam, French Guiana - Emb289 P1 | ecosystem: Host-associated > Arthropoda: Insects > Digestive system > Gut ...
ATGGAGATTATTTTATATTATATTATATTATATTATATTATATTATATTATATTATATTATATTATATTATATTATATTATATTATATTATATTATATTATATTATATTATATTATATTATATCCGTAAATAATAGTTACTGTGTATTGCCAGTGTCATAAAGCAAGTAGTAATCGCTGTAAATATTTTCCTGAAATATTTATATTGGATTTTTTTTTCTGATTTTACAAGAACCCATCTCACCAGAGAATTAGAATAACTGGCTTTTTTGGGCTTCCTTTTAAAACCACGCAATTTCGTTTTCCTTAAAATGTAACAGTAAAGTTTTTCACTGGATAAATTTTAATTTTCTACAGTTCTGCGGTAAGGAAGATGTAAAATGCCTAATTTGGTTGTGTGTCACAACCGAACACTTGTGTTGTAACAAGCAACCAGAGCACTGTGTTGTGCAGAACACACGTTGATGGTAAATCTTAACCGCCATGTTACTGTAAATTTATTAAATAGCCGAAACATCGTTTCACAGGTAATATATTTTATTTATTAGAGTGACACACAGTGATGCCAGTGAATGTAACGTTCTTGATGCGAATGGTACTTCGTTGAATCACATTCGGGTATAATAGAAACGATAATAAAGATACTGTAATTGGACACTGGGTGACGCAAAACAATGGTGTCGAAACTATATATTTAACGAATTGCATAAAGTCATTGGCTTATTCAGTAAACGTACTGTACAGTAAGGGGTAAACCTGATCACGTCATTTGTTGCTGCTCACAATTCATACGTATGCCTTCACAATATCCTGTCATTCACAGTCAAATTTTTGAAGTGCGAAGGCCCGATGTTTCAGCCGTTTCAAACTGCGAGTCTCACTGCATCTCTCTTGCTTTCTTTCCGTTGTATATATATATGAAGTTACCCTGAGGTTTCTAACAAAGCAGAATTTCTAGGCAAATTATTCTAACAGAGAAGCACACGCTAGACGTGCCTGTATTTTATTGTTGGTTTACGAAAGCCAGCCATGACGGTATAGAGAGCATAACACAATATTCTCACCGATTCAAAAAAGAATGGTTCCCTTTATATGTTCCGTGGCTTCTTCACCGTCCCACAACATAACTGCACGTAAGTCATCTTTGACTTTTCGTATAACAGTTTTGTCACTGTTCAGCACTAACGAATTCTCAGAATCAGTATCTAAAATTAAACATCCAAGTGAACAGTATTTGCCCATCACTAAATTCATACTACAGTCACCATGCGGATACAGACAGCAGTGATGTTATCAACAGCTTCTGTATGTTTCCGCCCTTCGCCCTCTTTGCTGGATAGATTTGAATCCCGGCAAAGGCTAGGGTTTTTACTCTTCGAAATGTCTGCACCGGCTCTGGAGCCCACCCAACCTCTTATTCAGTGGGTATTGGGGGCCTTGCTTGAAGTAAAACTTCCGGGGCATGATGTTGACCGCTTATTTCCTTTAGTACCCTGTACAGGCTTCCATGCCGGTCCCAGTGGTCGGGCGGTCTAAGGCGTAGGTGTGCGGCCTCTCGCCTGATGAGATTGTGGGTTCGAATCTCACCGGGGGCATAGATGTCTGTTTCTTGTGAGTGTTGTGTGTTGTCAGGTCGAGGTCTCCGTGACGAGCTGATCACTCGTCCAGAGGAGTCCTACCGAGCGGGCTTCTTATTTGTGTGTGTTCTAGAAAACCTGAGGAGGCCCTGGCACACTGGGGGCTGTGTCGCTAAAAACAAACATGCTTTCATGGTGTGGAATGGGAGAAGTTTACCTTTGCTTGTCGATGGCAAGCACGAGAGTTTTCTGTGCGCTTGGCCTTATCTGGCAACAACAGGTTCAACAGTTCCCACCATCACTTTATATGACGTCCGTAACATATTCTGCCCTTCGGGTTTTATTCGTCAGACACTTCCAGCATTCGTCTGTGCCATATTTCCCCTTGTTTCGTCCATGTGCATTACTGTGTTCCAAAGTTGTTGTGACATTCCTTATTCTACGTCTGTAACCTACTGATAGGCTGTCTTTGAAACCTGCCTTACGCTTCATTAATAGGCTTATCGCTCAGATGTTTATAGTGTAAGCCATATATACCCTTATATACCTGTAAATAATGAAATAATAAACTGTGTCCTGACAACTACTAAGCCTCTAGTGTACAGGTGGACTTTTTTTTTGTGTGAATTAGCACACTAACCTTGTAAATGGCGAAGCTGACCGGAATAATATACGAAAGTTGATTTCCTGCCTCACAGAAAACATTTAACTTCCCAGTTGTGACGTTAATTGCCCCATTGGACGCTTCGGTAATTATCACTGATTATTCATAGAACCAATTCAAAGTCTCGGGGCGAATCTTAATGAAGGTCATTCCCTTGTTTTTATTATTAAAGAAATTAGGCTTATTCAGTCTAACACAACACGGGTTTATAAAATACTTTAGAATTGCATTTTAGAATCTTCTTTTTTAGGCGCGTTCGCAAAATTGCGAAAAGTGACCATTAGCCTCGTCATGTCTGTCTGTCCGTCCGTATGGAACAACTCGGCTCCCATTAGACGGATTTTCATGATATTTGATATTTGAAGAGTTTACGAAAATATGTCGAGAAAATTCCAGTTTCATTAAAAGCGGACAAGAATAAAGTGTACTTTGAACGTAGATCAATATGCATTTTTATCATATTTCGCTCACTTCTTAGAATGAGAAATGTTTCAGACAAAAGTTGTAGGGAAAATAAAAAAACACATTTTTGTGTCCAGTAACTTGTTTTAGAAAATCGTGCCGTTTGCAAGCTAATGTGGAAAAATACTGTAGAGCGAGGCAGGTCGCATGATAATAAGGCGCATGCGCATTGCATGCTGGATACGTAAGTTTACAAATACATAAGCTCAGATTGTGTAATACTAATTGTTTACCACTGCAACAATGGTTGCCGAACGCGCCTCTATGGTACGTTATACGTACATATTCTCTCATGTTTCGATTCTTGTATCGAGTGATGGAATTGACTAGTAATAACAATATTTACGGGAGCCATGCCTTTGTGTTTGTTACTAAATAGACTGAATCTCGGGGCGAATTATTGTGGTTTTGAACTTTAAGCCTGGCAGTATATATGAATACCACTGTACATTGCAGGATTCAGGTATAGTGCTTAGGACGTGAACACACCGTATTATTTAACCCTTTAAACGCCGAGCTAAATCCCATCTGCCCTTTGCCAGCATTATTCGGAGCTCACCATATTCCCCACGTTAGCAGGTAAAGGGTTAATGATATCCCTGAAGATGGCCGATCATGGATTTCTGATCCACATGTTCCTTCCTTTTTGTTAATTGTGTTTTTCATAAAACTACACTACCCAGTCAAATTAAATTACATACGTAAATACGTGACCGAATATAACTTTCAGAAACTTTTCTTTTGTGCCTACAAAATGTATGTGTGTCATGTGAGCCTCAGAATAAGAATAAATAATTTTCCAAGGAGCATTAACCGATTGGTGTCTGTAACACTGACGTTTTGTTTCGGGTGTAACAGAATTCTTAGACTAACCTTTAGATTACGTTTAATTCACAAATGTTGGGCGGTTGAAATAAAGCAACCAAGACATTATTAAGGCCACCAATCGGTATATCATCGGTGACCCTTGTTACATTGAGCGGAGTCCTCGTTGAAACATTCCTAGTCCACATTTAAGGTTCTCACAGCGGTAGATATTCAGGTTACTTGTGGGAAGTAACGCCGTTTATTCTGGTAGTAGGCACCTGCTAATTTCTTCAGTGTAGAAGATTGTATTACGGTTTCAGAGGAATATGTCCATCCGCCGCTAGTGTTATGGGATTACTGACGTTACGGGGAAATATGTTGTCTTAACTTTAGTACCCACCCCCTACCCCCGAAAGCAGAGACAATAGGCTCCTTTGAAAATGATACTGATCGAAACACATAGGAGTGATCATAATATATTGTTAAAATAATATATATATATATATATGTGTGTGTGTGTATGTATGTATGTATGTTGGGCCTTGCTGGTAGAAATAAAAAGTACATGCAGTGTGCATGGTACTTACATAAAAAGAAAAGTTTAATGCAGATGCGAATTGTAAGCCCTCTGAAGTGGACCCCAAAATATCGCGGTGTGGTCCGCCCTGAATTTGCCAAACGAGCTGTTCGCCTTCGAACGTAGAAGGTACCAAGAGGGGTAATGTGCGTAGAAACATATATGAGGCGCGTTAGCGTAACCATTGTTGCCGTGGAAAATGAATAAGTGTTAATATTCTGTGGGTGTGTGTCTGTAGCCCTAGTAATCCAGCACGCAAATGGTTTGCAAATTGTTATCTGTGGCCTTTCTGTTTCTACCATATTTTGTATATTTTCATACACGGCACAATTTTCGGGAAAAATTATGGAACACAAAATGTATGTTGTGATTTTCTGTGCATCGTTGAAACATTTTTCATTCTAAGAACAGTTCAGCGAGATATTGTCATAAATGTGCTTAGGTCTTCAAATAAAGCACCTGTTATTCCTTGTCCGATTTTAATGAAACTTGAATTTTCTCACAGATTTAAAAAAAAATAATCAGATATCAGATTCCTTGAAAATGCTTGTAGTGGGAGCTGAGATGTTCTATGCAGGCGGACGGACGGACAGACGGAATGCCGGACAGACGTGAAAAAGATAATAGTCGCTTTACCAATTTTGAGAAATCGCCTAAAATGTTTTCAATCTTTCCTGTCGTTAATTAAACACTAAGCCGTGAAGACCTGTGGGAGAGATAAAGTATAACTACACGCTTTTTTGAAGTCACCATTGTATAGAAATACGTGTAAGTGATCAGTTTTACACTCAGCCCTCCTTCTGCCCATTATTGAGAAATGGCTGTGACATTTAGAACACACGGGAGAGAAAAATTTGTATTTATAGGTAGATGGTAAACCGGATCGAAAGAGACCACTTCGACGACGCAGGCGTAGAGGGGATGGTAATATTAAAAATGAAATTAAGGAAATAATAGTGCGAGATTGGCGATTGGATTTATCTGGCACAAACTCCTTCGAACACAATAATGAACATTTTATTTGAATAAAAAGCAGACAATTTTCTTGACAAGCTATGAGAATATTAGATTAAGAGGAATAATTTTGATCCGTGACGTTTACTACTTAGTCAGTGAGTTGTCTTTGTCGTAGGTTAGGCTGTCAGTAGCCATTTTGTCGTCTGGAGGTTCGAATTCAGTCTCAGTGCAGTCCGTGTAAATACGTGATGAATAAAGTGTCACTAGCATATATATCTGTCCGAATACTTCAGTCCGCTTTCCCTTCCAGATATCGCTCCACCATTGCTCCGTACTTATAAGTCGTTGTGGAGTGGTATTAGGCTCATTTAAGGCTGCAGGACCAAGTTCTGTTTATCATACCTTGCCAATAACAAACAACCAGTTAGCTAATTACTTAGGCAGTAGCGCCCATGACGTGTCCACTGCGTCCACATCATCCGGTTTGTTGCACTGCTTTGAAAGAAGGGGTGAACGCGGGCTCAATATATTTCCCACTATGTTAGCTTGTTATTTGTCTCATTCCACGAAATTCCCTTTCTATTTCACTCCGGAGTTGTCCGGTGTCACCCGGGGTGTAGGAGCACTCGAGTGTTTGTCTTGAAGGTAAACAGAAGAGGGGCAAAGAGAGGATACTGCTGCGCGGCAGGGTTGTCCAGCGTCCAGTTACGTTCTTCTCAGCACACATTGCGAAATACTTCAGTGTGTGGTATTTGAAATTATCTGTAATTTTGTGTCACTCTTAGTGTTATCTAACAAGCATTACACTACTTGAGTTTGTGTGCTGCGTTTGTCTACGTAACTTTGAATTCCCGTTAGATGAGAAATGATAAATTGGAAGAAATGTGGAAGGAAGCTGTCGGTATGTAATTGGATCTACTATCGTGAGATTGTGGACCGGAATAGCGTAGTCGGTATAGTGAATCCCTACGGGTTGTACGGTCCGAGGATCGAATCCTAGTTGGTGGCGATATTTTCCGCATTCGTCCAGATCGGCCCTGGGGTCGACCCGGCCTTCTGGAAAATTGATACCGGATTACTCTGTCCGGGGTAAAGCGATGGGGGTGTGGTGATAACCACCTCTTCCATCTAGCGCGGAGGTTAAAGAAGGCGCAGAACTATACCTCTGCTTCCTTGCTGCGCCTTCACTGCCTTTTCCAGAGTGAACTTGACCTTTCGTGACATTAACATGGGGATGCTGAGTAAAACCGCTAAAATCCATGGTCAGAACAGTTAGTGGCCAAACCGAATTTCAAATGTGGTACATCCAGCTTGTAACTGCATCTTAAAGTCTTATACTTTTAGTTTCTCCATTCACTGAAGGGCATTTTTATGCTTCATTTCATTGATTTATAATTTTAAAGGCATTACCTTATATTCTAAAAATAAAAAAAAAATCATACATTCCTTTTATCGTTGTGAAATTTGATTTTTTCCTCTAAGGGACGAGATTAGATTGATGGTGTTTAAAGCGAATATTTGGATATGAAGGAGGAAGGTAAAAATAGTGTGGATAAAATTATGTAATAAATAACTGCACAATTTTTAGGCTAGTTCAGAAGCGACTTTTAGCTTCCTTACGTCTATCCGTCTTTCCGTTTGTCCGCATACAACAACTCGGATCCCATTGGGTGGATTTTTATGAGCTTTTGTATTTCAGTATTTTTCAGAAATATGTCGAAGAATTCGAAAATTGATTAAAACCCGACTAAAACAACGGGTATTTTACGTGAAGATCTCTGTACATTTGTAATAATATTTCGCTGAATTCTTCTTAGAATGAGAGATGTTTCAGACAAATTTGCAGAGAAAATCAAAATACAAATTTTATGTTCAATAACGTTTTTCCTAAAATTGTGCTGTTTATGACATACCTTAAAAAATATATTGTAGAGCCAGACAGGCTACAGAAGGTAATATAATATGGCGCACGCGCTTTTCCTGCTGGATAACGAAGGCTAAGGACACGCGCTCAGAATGTGTAATACTTATTGCTTTTACACGGCAACAGTGGTTACTCGAACGAGTTTCAATGTTACGTTACACATACATTGCCTCTTTTGTTACTTTGTGAATAATTATGAATAGATCAAAGTTGGTATGGGATGATATGGGAATGTAGCATATCGCGTAGGGGTTGTAAGTGCATATATTTTATTCGAAAATTATAGGAAACGAAACACTTGGAAGACCTAAGAACAAATGGATGATAGGGGTAAATTTATCTGGACGAAACTGACTGCGAAAGTATGGAGTGCTTCTACTGGCTGAAGGTGGATACACGTGGCCTGCTCTTTTGAAAACGGTAATGAATATACTAGTTCCATGAAAGGTGAAGGAATCTGTTTATCATCTGAGCAACTTTGAGCTTCTAGAATTTAATCTACTCCAGAGTAGTAGCTGATTAAGCTGATAAAGGAATTACGTACACTGCTTAATGTTGGGTCTGCAGTTTAACTTTACCCTGGGCATATTTCTGCAGGACTCATTCCACCCTGAAGTTCATCAGGCCTTGCACGATAAGCAGATGGCCTACTGATGGTGTTGATGTATTGGATGCGCCCTTAAAATATTACCACTTTCACATCGCTCATGTAATGAATCGGTTTGGATCGAAGAAACACAAGAACAACGGAAAATCTACAGTAAAATGCCATTTAATACAGATTGCTTATTTTTAAAAAAGTACATTTCCTAACTGACCTCGCTGTCGTGAAATGAAGTTAACTGCTGAGTGACAATAACCTCAGCACTGTACTGATGGACGCAGGAGGCATTAAGCGTTAGGCGTGGACGCTGACGACGTCAAAGATGGTCTCAGCAAGACGATGCCACAATGCACACGTCACGTGAATTAATTGACTGTTTGATGGTCATATCCCCGGACGCATTATTTCTTCTTGTGGTGACATCGTCTTGGCCATCCAGGTCTCTTGACCCCTCTGTGCCGAACTACTTTCTGTGGGTTCCCTTGAAAGCAGAAATGTGCAGGAACAAACCTCGCAATTATGGGAAGTTGTCATATGGGGTGGGGGTGGGGGGATGAAATTAGCGCTACTGATAAAAGTGTTCAGAGAGCAGCTGTGGCTAATTTCCGATCATGGCTTCAGGTATCTATTGCATGTCGGGGAGACAACTTACGAGATAAAATTTATAAGAAAAGAAGAGCGTATATTTAGTGGCGTTTTGCTACTGGTTCCCCATAGATAATATATTTCTTACATCCAACCCGATCCATCAAGACTTTTACCTAAAAATCGTCGACGCATCGTGTATGTATTTCAGACTGTTCAAGTTTCTGTGGCAACGTCTCTGCGAGCTTCTTGTACTGTCAGACGAGCAAGGAGGTTTATCAGGTAAAGTCTGTATTTGTGTTCGAGAGGATTTGTAGCGAATTTTCTTAATCCCGCCTCGAAAATACTAAGATGGTTCAGGACTGCTTCCTTTCACATCCTTTCTAAGTAATTAATTAATTTTTCACTGTCTTCCAAAATTTCGTACTGCTACTGGCAGCTTCATTATTTCCAAATGCTGACAAACTGATCGTGTTAAGAAATCCCCCTTTTTGTTGAATATAACTTTTGATTTGGATCAAAGGTTTTTTCATTTTTCTTATTTGAGACTAACTCCAAAATTTCCTATGCATTTATGTTTTCACTACACATCGGCCCTGTTCTGTAAAAAGATGGTGACTGCCAGTTTGAGCTAAACTGAGTTACGTGTAAGAAAGCATTCACTCTCAATATAAATGTAACCAGACTTTGGGTTCGCGACGGGAAAATCGAGTTTCGATTTTCTGGACAGGCAGTAATTTTTATTTCTTCAAAGGAACGACGTTACCTGCTATGATGTCCATCCAGTTTTCTGTCGACTGGGCGCAGGGTTGTTTTCCTTTCCACTATATAGTGCCCAAATTTGTAATATGCGTAGCAATGTCTCAATTCTCCCATACGTCTTCACGTCCTGGTGCGCTTTGAATATCAGATACATGTTGAAATACTGTTTTACCTGCCTCTGATATTCAGCACACTTCACTGCTCTGATGCTCACTGCTTGCACATGCTAGTAGATAACTAAAAAACTTTCTCTGCCGTAGGTGTCTTCTTGAGGTATCACATTTGCTTTGCTGTCGACAGACTGCGGAAAATGATTTTGAAGATTAAGCTTTTGGTCTAACAGATATCTTTGTTTTATATCATGTGGGCATTCCGATTTTTCTACAACTTTAACAGGTTTTTAGAAAATAGAAAATGTTTGTTTTGGATTATGGTGCAAATTACCGGTTATACTAGCCGGATATGAAATGAAATTGGTACTGTCTTAACAGCACTTTACGGTAAGGGTCAGAAACAGCCGATGTTCGCCCCAGGCATAAACAGCATGCCACGAAAATGTATGGGAGCAGTGAAGGTATAATGCCAGGTATTCGTCAACTCGGTAGGCCTTACTAGATGAAGAGGTCTGTATTGTATATAAACGTTTTTTTTTAATAGAACACTGTGCTTCCATTGGAAAACTAATACGCTGATGGTGTGCACAGAATGATGGTCATTTGTTTAAAGAATCATTTGTAATACATCACTAAGTTGTGCGGATAGAAGGCAGAGTTTTTGCTGCTAAACCTGGCGGTATACTCGTGTATAATAACCGATAGGCTCTGAAGGGTTAAATAGGAGGCGGAATACGTGCCGGAGACGGTTTCGTCTTTGTGCAAGAAGAACTCTTCTGTTCCCATGCCGGGAATCGAACCCACACTCCTGCGACGTCCCGCCCTTAACCTACCAACATTATACGTACTTACAGGCCCTGACGTGAGGCGCACTGGCTTAGCATACATGAGTGGCTGCGGGTCGGACTGTTCGTGAAGTTGCAAAGATTGTTTTCTTTTGCATCCACTTTCAACACCGTTCCGGAGAACACAGTGTCTTACGGAAAGGTTACAGGGTGATCCTTCCGTTTTGAATCGTGAAGCTTATTGCTGTCTTCCATGTAGTGCCAGACTTCATAAATTATGGGCTTAAAATTAAGGTATGTAATAAATGCCTGAATAAAAGCCTAGGATTTTTTTCCGGAAGTAGCCGTACGAAAACTTAGACGTGGCCTCACAAGCTTGCCCTTACGGTGTTCCACAATAGGTCAGGCCGCGGCATTTTTTTCAGTAAGTACAGTACGATAAGGCATTTGTACCGATGTTCTTTCTTCATCACTAATGCAGTCAATTGGAGGGTTAAACCAAAACTCAATACGTATCACTTTAATTATCACACCAACTAATGCACTTACATAAAATTTCTATTAAAACACTTAAAATCGCTCCAACATGTTTCGATCCTTAGATCATCCTCAGGGAGCTACGTTGTTCCTTGCTAAAGTCATTTTAAAAATGCTCATTAAATAATTCCCTTATATTAGTAGGGTGCTGTGGCAGCATATCGTGTTGTGTAAGGGTATGTCGTTGAGAATGCGCCTGACTGTAGCTATGCATACTACGCACACCTACAGTCAGGCGCATTCTCAACGACGTACCCTTACACAACACGATATGCTGCCACAGCACCCTACTAATATAAGGGAATTAATTAACGAGCGTTTTTAAAATGACTTTAGCAAGGAACAACGTAGCTCCCTGAGGATGATCTAAGGATCGAAACATGTTGGAGCGATTTTAAGTGTTTTAATATGAAATTTTATGTAAGTGCATTAGTTGTTGTGATAATTAAAGTGATTGTACAAAATTCAGTGCAACAATAAAGATCAATACGTATTATTTGTAGTGTGGTATGCCCCTTTGCCGTTTATTATCTTTTATTACATTTTTACATATACCGAGTTTTTCCTCAAAACACTCAAGTCGGAAAGAGGGAGTCGCCTTATATTCGGAACCGCCTTGTATTAGGCCTTATATGGTATTAGACATATATTCATTTCCTAACAGACATTAAACCCTTATTCTCCATTTTAAAGCCCAGACATTTCATGTTGCATGGGGAAATAATTGCTGTTTATTCCGAGAAACAGACGGAACTTATAAACACTGTGTACATTTTGCGGGGCAATGCAGAGCTGTGGAATGTTGAATGCACTGCTACGTTCAGTAACCCCTGGACTTTAAGGGTTAAGCATACTTGGAAACTTTAACCCCGTTCATCATTATTTCTTGGCGCCGGAGTAGTCCAGTCAGTACAGTTACGTACTATCAAGCTCCTTTCTGGACTAACGGAGCCGGATTCTCCGCACGGACAGAATTTTGTTGTTGTCGTAGATGTCATCAGTGCATCTGTAGCGGAACTGCAGCTGAGACAACCCCTGTTTAATGGGCAGCCACCTTTTTCTAATTCAGAAATTAAGAATTTGTGGCGCTATATTTCCACCCTTCGTATAAGCTTGGTACTTAATTAAGCACATGATCAACTTACGTTTTACCCCATGCTTATACATGAATCTGTGTTCAAGCAGTGTCCACCTTACCGCCAATACAAATTACTATTGAAATCCTTTCCGCAATTTAAAAATGGACCAACCTGACAGTAGGAAGGAACCGAATTCTCTCATACGCTTTCGCTTCCCGTACCTTGTTGGAAGAGGATTGTGATGCAGCTGTCAGACGGTCTGAAAATCGTGAAGACTGGTACTTGAACCAGTGATCCCCAGGCTAGAGCACTGTGTGCTATTCAGCAGGTCCTTGTCAGGTCGATGAACTCAGTACGATGCATTCTTATCTCGCTTGCTTCAGTACGACAAAGATACTGTTTAAAATTAAACGCATATCTAAATAAGAAGCATCGGTTTGCTTGCAGTGTGGTCCCCTCCTTCCGCCATCAGCGGGCAAACCAAACTTCATTTGTTTCGTATAAAACCGTAATTTTCCCTCCGAGTGTGAATAATTGCGAGTGCCAGACACACTGATAATCTGAAGTAGCGGGATTAAGTTATGCAATGCACTAGTTTCTGAGTGGCTTTCCATCGAATGTTTCAATTTGTGGGATGCGACGCCGTATAGTCTGCTATAAATTTACGGACGTTTGGAAAGTCTTGCTGCCTCTGTCTTCGTGTTAGTTTATTGTATACCCCGAAGTTGAATACGGCACATTTTTCCGATATTTCAGTAACGTATTTTTATTAGGGTACACGGCGTCACATTCGAGGAGGCGGTTATCTTTTAATCACCGTTATGAGATCTGAGGCCTGGCGTTAAATTCTTCTGCAACAGGTATATACTACGTATATATATATATATATATATATATATCTGAAGAATCAAAAAACCAAATAGATGCCACTTGATATTTTATTGTATTTCTTATAGGCTCAACATGTTTCAAGCATTACTATGCCCATCATCAGAAGCTCGCGACTACGATATTGTTTACCACATTGGTCATGTCGTTCTTGGTTTGCTGTATGTTGGAGGTTAGGTGCAGTTAGGTTGGAGTAGTGTCCGGACTGCAGGCTGCAAACTGCAGCCCGGACACTACTCCAGCCTAACTGCACCTCATCTCCAACATACAGCAAACCAAGAACGACACGACCAATGTGGTAAACAACATCATAGTCGCGAGCTCCTGATGATGGGCATAGTAATGCTTGAAACATGTTGAGCCTATAAGTA
>Ga0123355_10013567_pt1 | contig 12690 bp, 10 predicted proteins | sample TergutEmb28metaG_3_FD_89872 | JGI IMG/M metagenome (GOLD analysis project Ga0123355, IMG submission 89872) | Embiratermes neotenicus P1 segment gut microbial communities from Petit-Saut dam, French Guiana - Emb289 P1 | ecosystem: Host-associated > Arthropoda: Insects > Digestive system > Gut ...
GAGATCGCGCGCATGGTGCGGGCCTCGCAATGACACGGGAACGCCTACTCATGCCCGACCAGCCGGCCGTTCTCCAGCCGCAACGCCGGCGCCTTATGCCGTGCAATCAGCGTCTCGTTGTGGGTGGCGACCACCACCGTGGTCCCGAGGCGGTTGAGTTCCTTGAACAGGCCCATCAGCCGCTGGGCTTGTGTGTCGTCAAGATTTCCGGTCGGCTCATCGGCCAGCAGCAGCGACGGTCGGGTGATCACGGAACGCGCGATCGCGACGCGCTGTTGCTCACCTCCCGCAAGTGCCAGTGGCCGCGTGCCGAGTTTGCGACCGAGCCCGACCCAGTTGAGCATCTCGGTGACATCGGCGCGGATCTGCCCCTCCGGCCGTCCGGCCAGACGCAGCGGCAGCGCCACGTTGTCGAACGCCGAGAGGTGAGGCAGCAGGCGGAAATCCTGGAACACGACGCCGATGCGCCGGCGCAGCCGCGGCAAGGCGCCCCTGCGCGCCGATGCGACGTCAGTGCCGAGCAGATCAAGCTGTCCGCGGGTCGGGCGCACGTCCAGATACATAAGGCGCAGCACGCTGGTCTTGCCGGCGCCGGACGGCCCGAGCAACCAGCGGAACACGCCGTCGGGCAGCGTGAAGCTGAGGTCGTGCAGCACCTCGGGGCCGTGGCGTCCGCCCGCGCGACTGTAGCTCAGCCCTATCCGATCGAATCGGACCATGCGCCATTCTCGCGTCCCCGGCGCCGCAACGGGAGTGAATTTGAGCACGGCGCGCCGAGTGTGGCACGTTGTACGCATGCGAATTGCCTGCCCATCCTGCGCGGCCGCCTACGACGTGGCGGATTCGCTGCTGCCCGCCGGGCGGATCGTGCAGTGTGCCCGCTGCAGTAAGGCATGGGTGCCGGTCGAAGCACCGCGCGTGGATGAGCCGGAGCCTGAGCGATTTCCCGCTGAGCCGCCGGCAGAACTGAAACCGGAACCGCGCCCGGTAAGGGAAACAGACGTGGACTCGCCTCGACTGACCGCCTTAGATCGCATGGCACGGCGCGCGCCGCCGCCACGGTCATCGGGTGGCGCGGCGCTGCGAGCCTTCTGGGCAGTGAGTATCGTCGTTGTGCTGGCGCTGCTTTGGGGCGCCTATGCTTGGCGTGGCGAGGTCATGACGCGCTGGCCGCAGAGCGTTCGCGCGTATTCGCTGCTCGGCTTGACAGCACCGCAGCATTGATACCGGCCCCGCACAGTTTTTCCACCGATTTGTCCACATACCCTTGACGGCGGCGCGCGAACCTATCTAGAACGCGCATTAGTTTCCGCTTTGTTCCGAATCGGACGCCCCAGCCCGTCGCGAGCGGGCATATGAACGGAAAGACAGCGCACCATGCTCACCAGAAAGCAGCACGAACTGCTCGTCTATATCGATCGGCACCTAAAGCAGACTGGATGTTCGCCAAGCTTCGAGGAGATGAAGGACGCCCTGCAGCTCAAGTCGAAATCAGGCATTCACCGACTGATTTCGGCGCTCGAGGAGCGTGGTTTCATCGATCGCCGTCACCATCGGGCCCGCGCGCTGGAGGTGAGACGGCTGCCCGAGGACATGGCTAACAGGACGACCGAAGGCGGGGGCGAGCACTTCTCGCCGACCGTCATCCGTGGCGACTTCACCGCGCGCATTCCCGGTGTGCGGACCGCCAAGGATGCAGCGGCGATCTCGCTGCCGCTCTACGGCCGCATTGCCGCCGGCCTGCCGATCGAGGCGCTGCGCGACGCCGGCAGCCAGATCGAAGTGCCGCTCGCGATGCTCGGCAACGGCGAGCACTACGCGCTCGAGGTCGCGGGCGACTCGATGGTCGAGGCCGGGATCCTCGATGGCGACCAGGTGATCATCCGCAAGGGGGACACCGCGGAGAGCGGCCAGATCGTCGTTGCCCTGGTGGACGACAACGAAGTGACGTTGAAGCGGCTACGCCGCCGTGGCAATTCGATCGCGCTCGAGCCGTGCAATGTGCGACACGAAACCAGGATTTTCCCCGCTGACCGGGTGAAAGTGCAGGGCAGGCTGGTGGCGTTGATGCGGCGTTATTGAGCCGGTTGAGACCTCGCCAGCCGGGGTCTTTTCCTCGGTGATCGTTCGCACGAGACGCGCTGCGCTCGCAGCGGTTGGCTCGCTGCGGCGTGGCAGAGTGGTCAAGCGCTTTGCGTCGAGCCACCGCAATTCAGCATGAATTGCCTTCGCGGCCTTTTTCAGCGTCAGCGTGAACAAGGTACTGTCAGCATAACGCCGACGCTGTCCGTACCAGCGGGTCTTTCGGCGTGATGCGGTCCGCGAGCGTCTGTTTATCCGGTTAGCGGCGCGACTTCGTCGAGCGCGCGGCCACGGGCCTCGGGCCCGACCTGGGTGACCGCGACCGCCGCAATCACCAGCGTGATCGCAATCGCCACGAACACCGCCGTGAAGCCATAGCTGTGTTGGATCAAGAGGATGCTCGGGATGATGAAGGCGGTGGCGATACGCCCGACCGATTGGCACAGGCCGAAGCCGGTGGCGCGCGCGTTGGTAGGGAACACCTCGGCAATAAAGATCTGCGCCGAGTTCCCGGCGAGCTGGATGAAGAAGATCATCACGAAGCCGACGACGAAGAACACCGCGTTGGACGTTACGACGCCGAACGTCGCGGCGGCCAGCCCGGCCAGAATGAACGCCACGACCGCGGTGATCTTCCGGCCGAAGCGCTCCAGCGCATACATCATGAATGCGCTGGCGCACGGGAAAGCCAGTGTCATGCCGAACGTGTAGGTCAGCGATTTGGCGATGGTGAAGCCATGTTCCGTCGCCATCATGTTCGGCAGCCAGGCGCCGAGGCCGAGAGCCACGCCGAAAAAAGCGACGAAGCAGATTATGCCGGCGATGACCCGGCCCGGATAAGTGCGGAAGATAATGCCGAACGGGTCGCTTTTCGTGTCACTCGCCGCGTCTGTACTGAAGCTTTCGAGGGGCGGCGGGCGCATCCCCATGCGTCGAAGCAGATCGAGCGCGCGCTGGCCCTGGCCGCGCGTCGCAAGCCAGCGGGGAGATTCAGGCAAAGAGAAGCGCAGCAGGAAGATGATGATCGCAACGATGCCAACAACGGTCCAGATGCCGCGCCACTGCAGCGAATCGCGGCATGCCAGTACGAACAGCACGCCGACCGGCCACGGCCAGGCACCGCCGATGAACTGCATGAGCGCCATGATGCGGCCGCGACTCTGCTTGGGTGCGTATTCGGCGGTGTAGGCGAAGCAGAGGGGTTGCTCGGCGCCGAGGCCAATACCCGCGATGAAGCGGCAGACCAGCAGCCAGGTGAGGTTGGGGGACCAGGCGCCGGCGATCGTGGCAATTCCGAACATGAGCAGGTTGAACTGATAGACTGCCTTGCGACCGAATCGGTCGGTGAATTCGCCCTGGCCGAGTGCACCAAGGAACAAGCCGATCAGCGTGACGCTGTTCACTGTCGCCGCGCCCGAGGCGTCGAGGAAGCCGCTCTTGATGATGTCGGGTGTCATGGCACCGAACATTGTGTAGTCGATGACGTCGATGAAATATCCTGCGGCGACAAGACTGAGCACGCGCCAATGGATTGTCTCCATGCGCATGTTATCCATTGCGTCGCCGACATAGGCCTCGATCGACTGAGGCATGCGTTATCCTCCCCGCTTGTCTGCGCACCGGTTCATTGCCGGCACGGATGGCTCGAACAGACTTTGCCGGGCTGTACCAGAGCGGGTGATCAGGGGAAAGAGGCGGTGCCCGCCAGGGGACCCGAACCCCAACGTGTCACGGCCGCGGATTTTAAGTCTCGTGTGATAGGCCTCCGTGCTGTTCCGTACCCCACGACAAACTGTGCGAAATCAAGGTTTGAGACACGATTCCAATCAAATCAATCTCGGCAGCAGTCCGTGGCTCAGCTTGATTCGGTCCTGTCACTCCTGGCAATGTCCTGTCAAGGAGCGAGTGAGGCAGCGGTGCGGGTGTGCAGCGAAGGGCCGGTCAAGATCACCAAATCGACCATTGCGGCGGCCTGGAAGCGCCGCGCTAAGGACCAGCGGCTTATCGTGCGCGACAAGGAGTGCCGTGGCCTCGCTCTCGTGGTCAATCCAACCGTGATGCGCTGGGAGTTCGCGTATCGCCCGCGTGGTGTCCACCCGAAGACCGGCAACCGGTGGCCCAACCGGGCGGTCACGCTCGGCACACCCGAGAGTTTGTCGGCGGATGGTGCGCGGCGCGCAGCGTGGCAACTGAAAGGTGAGGCGAAAGCCGGTCGAGACCCAGCGGTAGAGCGCAATCCCGCTGCGGTTGCTCGGCGCGCCGCTGTGGCCGAATCTGAAGCGCGTGCGTCCGCGTTGCGCTTCACCTTTGGCGAGCTTGTGGAGGCCTGGGAGAAGGGTCGTGAGGGCGATCGGCGTCCGTCGTATCTGCGTGAGGCGGTGGCGTGCCTCAAGCGAAATCTTCCTCACTGGCAGGACAGGCCCGCAAGCGAAATCACGCTGCAAGAGGCCGTCGTCGCGCTGGACGGGCTCAAAGTCGAGAAAGGTGCGGTCGCCGCGAACCGCACGCTGGCCTATAGCCGGGCCGCCTACGGCTGGGCGCTGAAGCGCCGGATGGTGCCGACGAACCCATTGCGTGGCATCGAGCGGCCAGGACGAGAGGAGGCGCGGGAGCGCGTGTTGACGGGGGATGAGCTTGGCGCAATCTGGCGAGCCTGCGACGCGCTGGAGGAAGTGCGGGGGGCGTTTGTTCGCACCCTGATGTTGACGCTTCAGCGCCGCGAAGAAGTCGTCTCCATGCGTTGGTCCGAGCTGTCGGCGGACCTGACGGCGTGGACGCTGCCCGCCGAGCGAGCGAAGAACCGCAACACGCGTGTTGTCCACATTGTCGGACCAGTGCGAGCGATTCTCGAGACACTAACCCGCAAAGGTGACCGCGTATTCGTGGGGGCCTCTGCCACCGGCACCATCGCCGCACACACTCACACGAAGAATGCGTTGGACGCTGCATTGAGGGACGCGGACGCGTCGATCTTCAACTGGCGTTTCCACGACTTCAGGCGTGCTGGGGTGACCGCACTGGCGGGCATGGGGTTCGCCCCGCACATCTGCAATCGGCTTCTCAACCACATCAGCGGATCGACCCACGGCGTTGCCGCAGCCTATCAGCGGGCCGAATTCCTGGCCGAGCGCAAGGCGGCGCTGGAGGCATGGGCGGCCTTCGTGCTGCAAGCCGCCGTTGGCGATGTCGCTGCCATGGCCGAGCTTCGAAGCGCCTGATCGGGCCGCCCGGATGGCGGCGGATCGGATGGCGATCGGTGCTGCAAACACCGAAGGCATGGCAACAGCGAAGGCCGCCTGAGTTTCCGCTCCGATGGACGGCTCGCAGATTGTGTCCAGGCCTCGGCACTGCGGCAGCTGGCCGATCGCGGACCTATCCGAAACCTGGCGAACGGGCGGCCGAGAAGGCGGGCGCGGGAAGCTTCGTCTATCTGAGCGCGGCCGCGGTCATCATGGACGATCGGGGATCGCCAATCCGCAACGCCAATGAAAACGCCACCACGTACCCCAACAGCTTTTCGGCCTATATCGCAAGCAAGGCACAGGGCGAGGCGGCGGTACTAGCTGCAGACAAGCCAGGTTTCCGCACGCTCGTCCTTCGCCCCCCATCATCTGGGGGCCAGGAGATGCGTTCAGCCGCGAACTTCCGCGCGCCATCCGGTCCGGCCAATTCGCGTTCATCGCGCGCGGCGACTACCCGATGTCCACCTGCCACGTCGACAATGTTATCGAGGCGGTGCGCTGCGCAATCGAAAGTAGCGCGGGCGGACATGCATACTTCATCAATGATCGTGACAGGACGACCTTCCGCGCGTTCGTGGCTGGATCTCTATCAGCCGCGCCACCGCGAAGGCGAGGCCATGCGGGAGCGAGCGCAGGGTGCGACTCTTGTCCGTTTCGACCGCGATCCGCCTTTGACCAGGACAATGGTGCGATCGATCGGCCGGGAATTCACCACCGATGATTCCGCTGCACGGCGCGACATTGGCTACGTCGGCAGGATTTCATGGACCGAAGGCCTGGCGACATACCACCTCTAGATCACGATGCGTTCGTTAGTCTTGTACTCTCGGTGAAATCGCCACGCATACATCGATGCTGCAGGTCGCATGCTCGCGCTGCGAACGCCGCGGCCGTTATCCGTTCTACAAGCTAATTGCCCGGCACGGCGCCGACGCCCCCGTGCGCATCATCGTCCCCGAGCTGAGCGCTGACTGCCCGAAGCGCGGCTCCGCGGCACAGATGGAGCGGCGCGACATTCCGCGAGCTGCGGGCGTTGTTCTCGGGCGTGATGGCTAAAAGATAGGTCTGGTCGACGCTTACCAGATTGGATCGAAGGAAATGTTTAACCGCCGTCGGTTAACTCCGAATGGCAGTGCAATAACTTGCACTCGCAATGCTGGCGTTGTTCACCACGACGTCGATCCGCGCCGGCCGCGGCGGCTAAATCTGACGAGCGGGCAGTAAAACCGCGGCTGAGCGCGATATACCAGCCGGCATGCACGTGGATCTCTTCACCATGCGGTGTATAATAAGCACCTCATTCGCGCTGTCCCGCGATGGGAATGAACGCGAACAGGCCTGAGCGAGACAGGATGAGAGTTATATCGCTGACGCAAAAAATCCACCGGTTTACAGGGAACGACGGTCTGAGCGGGGTCGCGCTCCGCATTGCTCAGTAAAGCTTCGACGCGCCCGGCTGCCCCGTTGTTTTATGGTCCTGACAATGGGCATCGGGGATCCTCCTTCGACTTGGTGATCCGCAAACGTCAGGCATCCTCCGGCAGTGCCTCGATCGTCAGTTCCAGGACCTGGCGAATGAGAGAACTCGGGACCCCGCCGCAACAAAGCTGTGCGGCGTGCAAAGCGAGAAACATCGTCCTCGCATGACTGTCGTGGGAGCAACCCATGACCTCGAACACCACCTTCTCGTCGGCTTTGAAGAATTCCCTGGCGGCAATCCATGCCTCCATCTCCAGCCGCACAGGGTCGGCCAGCTGGTCATCGCCGAGCATGATGTTTCCGAAGCCGTCGCTGGGCGCGCCGGGGCGGTATTTCGCCCGTGCCCACATGTCGAGATAGGCCTGCATCACGGGCTTGAACCGTTCATCGGCTTTCCCCCATTGCCGCATGCGGCTGAGGTTCTCGGTGGTTATCGGCAGCATCCTCGCGCGCTTGGCTTCGCCCATCAGGCGATCTCCTTTCAGGTTGTGAACTAAGGGCAAAACGACACGGGCGTCGTGCGGGCCGCTCTGCCGCGTTGCGTCGGTCGTGGGTTCGTCGGTCTGCCGGGGACGAAGACGTGAGCGGGGGAGGGGAAGATCTTCCGCGGGGCTTCCCCGTCCCTGCGATCGTGGGTGACCGACGACAGGCTTTGTCGTGGATCTGATCGTAGGTCGTGGGTATCGTGGGTCTAGTCTTTTTTTACTGGCGGACTTTGCACCTGCGATCGCAACGAACATCGTTGGTCTGATCGAGGATGTATCGTGGGTCTCATCCTCAATCGGCGCTTGCATATTGTGCCGCATTCTCTCCGCGCAGCATGTCCGCGATCAGCGTCGCGTTGAGCACGGTTCCCGCGGCCCAGTTGGGGTTCTTCTTGTTCCAGCAGCGCGGTCCTCGGTGATCACCTTGCTCTTGATCCAAACCGAGAGGATCGCCGTTTCAGCCGGCGATGACATCGATGGCGCGCCGTCGCGCCTGCGCGCACGAGACCCCGGCACCCGAGCTGGCCGAGGCGGAAGCCGGCGGCTTCACCGCCGCACTGCGCGCCATTCGGCCAGGGCGACGGCGGGACGGGTCATCATCGACAGCATGCCCTCCGTCGCGTCCGACATCGGCTCGATTACTGCTTTGTGAGAAAGTTCCTACGAAAGCGGATGGACTGCATTCTCGGCGTCGGGTCCGACGGGCATTCCGGGTGTCAGGTCCGACTGGGGCCGATTACGTCGCAATACAAAGTGCAACGGACGTGGCAAGGGCATAACCGAGCCCTGCGTCCGATCAATGTCCTGTCAGTCCCAAACTGTAGCAGCCTATTGCCAATATCAAATCGGCTCTGTTGGAGGAATCTCTCGCCAATTCAATGTGGTGCCCGCCGGGGGACTCGAACCCCCACGTCTCACGACCGCGGATTTTAAGTCCGCTGCGTCTACCGTTCCGCCAGGCGGGCGTGGCGGCGGTTATAGCAGGCGATCGAGTGGACGAAACGCATTGGGACCGAGCCATGCCCGCCGCAACGTCCCGCTGCTTCAGTGGCCGTTCGACCATCCGCCCGGCAGCTCATCGTGCGCCGCCGGCCAGCCCATGGGCGATATCCAACGCGCGGCGGATCAGGTTCTCGCTCGCCTCGGGCGTGCGGAACGCGGAGTGCGCCGAGAGCGTGACATTCTCCATCCGCGCCAGCGGATGATCAGCCGGCAACGGCTCAGTTGCGAACACGTCGAGCGCGGCGTGGCGTAGTCGGCCGTCTTGCAGCGCGGCGATCATCGCTGCCTCATCGACGATCGCGCCGCGCGCTGTGTTCACGAGGATTGCGTGCGGCCGCATGCGGGCGATGCGCTCGGCATTCAAGAGGCCGCGTGTCTCGTCATTCAACAACAGGTGCACCGACAGGACGTGGCTTTCGGCGAGCAACGTGTCCATGTCGACAAAAGTGACCCCCGGCGCGGTCTTGGGCGAGCGGTTCCACGCCAGCACACGCATGCCGGCGCCATGCGCGATGCGGGCCACTTCGGCCGCAATGCCACCGAAACCGACCAGGCCGATCGTCTTGCCGCTGAGTTGCGGGCCTTCGGTGCGCAGCCAGTTGCCGGTGCGCACGGCGCGGTCCATCCGGGCGAGGCCGCGGGCGGCCGCCCACATGAGGGCGATGGCATGCTCGGCCACCGCGGTATCGCCGTAGCCTTTGATGATGTGCACGGTGATGCCGAGTTCGGCGAGTTCCTCGGGGTGCATGTAGCTGCGTGCCCCCGTGCCGAGGAAAATGATGTGCTTGAGGCCAGCGCAGGTGCGCATGATGTTGGTTGGCATCTGGCTGTGGTCGTCGAGCACGAAATCGTAGCCCGCCAGCAGCCCGGGCAGTTCTTCCGGCCGCACCGTGTCCTGCTCGCGCACGGTCACCGGCGGGTCGGTGGGACGCACGACGCGTTGAAACACCTCGGCCAGATCATCGACGGCGTCGAGGAACACACCTCTCATGCGCAGCCTCCCCACAGCGAGCGGTGGACTGCGCGGCACTCATCGCGCCTGGTACGGCGAGGCGGCAATCCCCGAGCGGAGATTGCTGCGTTGTTAGGCGCTCGGCAACGAGGATAAACGCTATGCGCCCGGGTCGGCAGGTCCGATCGGACGCGCGGTGTCGCGGGCCGTCCAAACCCGTGGCCGCGCGCTCGGAGGTGCCAGGTTGGGGATGGCACGCGGGGCGATCGGCGCCGCCGACGGGGTGGTCGGCCCCTGCATCGTCACCGCGCCGCAGCCGCTGCCACTGCGCGCCACATGCACTTGCGGCCTGCCGCCGTTTGCCGGGTAGTTGTAAGTGATCGTCTCGCTGCAGACGCCACGGCCCGAACTGACAGACGTGAGGAACACGCCGGTTCCGGGACCAGGCTGCGGCATGCCGCGCATCGCCGCCGCGATCACCTGCTGCGGGTCAGGCATCGGCACCGCGAACATTGCGTTCATATCCGCGATCATCCGCTGCATCATCGCATTCTGCTCAGCGATCATGCTGGCGACCGGGAAGGCCATCGGTGCGGTCATCGGCGGACCCGGCAGCACGACCACAGTCGCGCCGGCCGGGATGTAGACGTAATGGCCGCCGCTCGGGGGCGGCGCTGCAGTAGCGCTATTGGCGGCCCAGCAGAATGGGAGTGCCAGCACGGCACCGAGAATGGCCTGTTGGCCCTTGTGCATCGTTCTTCCTCCAATTCACGTCCACGGCACAGCGTTGGGAGTCTGCGTCGGGCGGCTTTGCGCGCATTCTGCCTCAGGATGAACTTTTCGTCATGTCCAGTGCGTGACGCTCCCGGCTGGCGGGAGTAAAGCGGCATCCGACCAAACAGCCAGACAGGAGGACATGACCATGACCGCAGTCAACGCAAATATTGCCTCCCCGCGTATGCTGCTGGTTGGTGGCGGCAGCGTACGGCAGATCGCCGATGTGCTAGGCCGGTTCGGCCTGTCCAGGCCGCTGGTGGTCAGCGACCCTGTTATGGTCTCCACCGGCCTCATTCAACGTGCGTTGGAGCCGTTGACCGGGGCGGGCATGGTGCCGATCGTGTTTTCGGACACCGTGTCCGACCCAACCGACACGGTGATAGAGGCTGGCGTCAAGGTGTTCGGTCAAGGCGATTATGATTGCCTGGTCGGGTTCGGTGGCGGCTCACCGATCGACACAGCGAAGGGCATGGCGATCCTGGCGGCGGGCGGGGGCAAGATGCGCGACTACAGGGCACCGGTCGCCGCGGACAATGGCGCGGTACCGATCATCGCCGTCCCGACCACGGCGGGCACCGGCAGCGAGTGCACGCGGTTCACCGTCATCACCGATACGGAACATGACGAGAAGATGCTGATCGCCGGTTTCGGCGCTCTGCCGCTGGCAGCGATCGTGGATTACGAACTGACCTATACCGTTCCGGCGCGTACCACCGCCGATACTGGCGTCGACAGTTTCACGCATGCATTGGAAGCGTTCGTCTCGAAGCGTGCCAATCCGTTCAGCGACGCGCTGGCGCTGTCGGCGATGGAGTTAATCGGCCGGCACATCCGCAGCGCTTATACCGAACCGCGCAACGCGGCCGCTCGCGAGGGCATGATGTTGGGTGCAACGCAGGCGGGGCTGGCATTCTCCAACTCGTCAGTCGCACTGGTCCATGGCATGTCCCGCCCGATCGGTGCGCACTTTCATGTGCCGCATGGGCTGTCGAACGCGATGCTGCTGCCGGCGGTGACGCGCTATTCCGTTGTCGGCGCCGAAGCGCGCTATGCCGAAGCGGCGCGGCGGGTCGGCTTCTCCGCGGCGGCCGATAGCGACGCGGTGGCGGCGGCGAAGCTGATTGCCGGGCTGCAGGCGTGGAACAGGGAAATGTCAGTGCCCACGCCGGCCGATTACGGGATCAAGGAAGCGGACTGGAACAACAAGATGGCGCTCATGGCGGAGCAAGCGCTGGCGTCGGGCAGCCCAGGCAACAATCCGCGCGTGCCGGATGTCCGGCAGATCGTGGCACTGTACCGCGAAGTGTGGACTGGCGCGGCAGCGAATGCGTGACGGCGATTGCCCTCTATCATAATGGAGCACGCTAGAGGGTACTCGCATCCGGCAATGTCGTTCGCTAATAAAGCATGCAGACATCAGCGCTTTTCCGGAACTCGTTGGACTCGGTAACATAAGTGTTAGTCCTGACGCGCCATCGGCGGGTGTCGCACCCGCCGCCATGAGACACCGGCCGAGATCCTGAAACGTCTGCTCTATTTGGGCACGCATGTGGTCGATGCGACGCAGCGGCCGTCGGTGCCGCGTGCGAGTTGGCCGGCGACGAACACGATCTTGCCGGTGCCGCTGGCCGTTACGGCACGCAAATGGGACGGTTGCCGCGCCGACGGTCCGGCGGGGAACGCGCACGGACAGTCGCGGGCATTTGCCACTCCGATCGTCTCGCCGCACCATGCTTGGGCCGTCAATCGGAGGAGTCCATCAACCATGATCGCTGAGGAAGCCCGCAACTTCCGTCTAATCGGCCATGATCCATCCGCGGGCTGGGGCGGTGGCAGTCTGGTCGAAGTGCGCAATGGCCATGCCTATGTCGGCGCGATCGGCGGGTCATCGTACGACGGCATCGAGGGCTTCACCGTCCACGATGTGACCGATCCGCGCAGACCGCGCAGGGTCTGGGAATTCCGCGCACCACCGGGCGTGCACATGCACAAGCTGCGCTACGTGCATGAAAATCTGCTGTATGTGAATTCGGAACGTCTGCCCGGCGATGGCGGCGCCAATGCGCGAGGCGGCTTCTACATCTTCGACATCTCCGTTCCGTACGAACCGCGGCAGGTTGGCTTCGTCGACATGCCCGGCAGCGGCCCACATCGCTTCGGCGTCGATAACCAACGGCACCTGGCGTTCTTCCCCTCCGACGCGCCCGGCTGGAAAAAACGCGTGATCTGGACGATGGATATCAGCAATCCGCTGGATCCACGCGTCGTGAGCATCTGGGGCCTGCCGTGGCAGAAGGATCCCGACGCGGAACCGGCGAACGATCCGCACCCGAACGAGCATGCCGTCACCTTCCACGGCCCGCCGGTGATCCGCGACAAACGCATGTTTGCCGCGTTCTGGGGCGGTGGCGTCGCGGTGATCGATTGCTCCGACATCGGCGATTTGAAGCTGCTCGGCCATGTCTGCTGGTCGCCGCCATTCGTCGGCTGTACCCATACGGCGTGGCCGATCGGTAATCGGCCGTACCTCGTCGTGACCGATGAAGCACGCGGGCGGCAGAATTACTGGGACAGCCAGTTCATGTGGGTCGTCGACATCCGCGACGAGACCAATCCCACGCCCGTCGCCACCTGGTTCCCCGAGCGCGAGAAATACTTCAACCGCGGCGGC
>Ga0123355_10013569_pt1 | contig 12690 bp, 8 predicted proteins | sample TergutEmb28metaG_3_FD_89872 | JGI IMG/M metagenome (GOLD analysis project Ga0123355, IMG submission 89872) | Embiratermes neotenicus P1 segment gut microbial communities from Petit-Saut dam, French Guiana - Emb289 P1 | ecosystem: Host-associated > Arthropoda: Insects > Digestive system > Gut ...
ACTAATCAACCCCCCCCCCCCCCCCCAAAAAAAAAGGCTAATTCTGCATCATATAGTGAAGCCTTCCAGAGAACGTGAGAAAGCTGCAGCACTAGTGTGTGTGTGTGTGTGTGTGTGTGTGTATGTGTGTGGTGTGTGTGTATGTGTGTGTGTGTGTGTGTGTGTGCGCGCGCGCGCGCGCGCGAGACTGAGTTGAACAGTGCGTTGGAATCACAGAACAGTAAAAGCATACCCTGTGTCGTTCCGACAGACACATTCAGCCACTGCATAGACACAAATATAAAACTTCACTAGCAGCTTTTAATTCTACATTTCTAAATATCATCTGGAAACCGTAAACCTATATTTTACCCCAGACAACTGTTTAACGCATTGCAGAAATAATAACGTAGCAAGCATCTCTAAGCATTGCACGGTCCTATCTAGAAGCATACGTATGTGAATTGAACGTGAGATAATATTAAAGTTGTATTAGACTGGATCGTACAGTATCGTACTCAAAGCGCCTTTAAAGATAACACGGAAAAATAAATGTACCGTGCGCCAAGCAGCGGAATGTCCAGCCTTGTCCAAACCACGCCGTGGCCGGTTTGTCTTGGCCCTCAGTATTTTTCCTTTTCAAATAAGATGCGAAATGTCGGTTCAGATGACGTCACTCTTCCTGTTGAATACAGTCGAGCTGGAAGTAGATCGCTGACTGCGTTCGCGGCTAACGTGCGTGGTTAGCAGTACACTCTTCAGCTGGAGAGATAGGGTGTGACTAATGGCTGGCAGTCCTGATAGGGTGACGTCGGCTGACTGCCCCAGTACACTACTTTCCGGATTAATCCTTATCACGAACAGCAACAGCGGGCTTGGAATTCAGAAACAAAGACTCTCGCCGACAGCCACACGCTAACAACGCAGTGCAAATTGGGGAGGTTTTGCTTGTTAGCAAAACGCCAGTGTCTTCTGACAGTGGATATGTGACAGTGCGCGTCTCTGTTACGGCAGGCACAGTGCGACACACAGCAAACTGTACCTGAGTGCTTGTCGGACTGTGCAGATCCTGCCTCACAGAAAAAACACAATCTTCGTTACAAAAATAAATATGTCAGTGCTCTATAGCTGTTTCATGTCGGTTTATTGTGAGCATTATATGTACCGAACACACAAATACGAATACACTGAGTGAAATAAAACATTTTGTGAAATCAGGTGGTACATAGAGTTACCACTCTGTTACACAGTCTAAACCGTGTAATAGAAAGCCACAATAGCCTCAATGAGGTCTTCTGCGGAACTGATGAAAATAAAAGTGTTGTCTTTGACACGGTGTCGACTGGTAAATTGGTACCGACGTTTGGGCAGTTCGTAATGACTGCATCTTCAGGGCCGAGGAGCCCAAGAAGGGCGGCCACTTGGAGAGATATAGTGTAGTATATATACATGTATGGGGCATGCGGTGGCGCAGTTGGTTGAGGCACTGCGCTACAAGCCGGAAGGTCGCGGTTTCGATTCCCGATGATATCATTGGACTTTTTCATTAATATAATCCTTCCGGCCGCACTATGGCCCTGGGGTCGACTCAGCCTCCAGCAGAAATGAGTACCAGGAATATTTCCTGGTGGGGTAAAGGCGGCCGGTGTGTAGAACTGACAACCTTACCACCTTCATGTGCCGATTGTCTTGAAATCTGGGACCCTCAACCTCCTGGAACCCTCAGGATCTCTCCAGGCCTGTAATGGGATTGCTTCAACTTCTGTATATACACATGTACAGCAAGGCCCGTGCAGAGAGCGACTCGCAATGCGCTAGAATGTTCGGGGTTCAAATCGCAGCACGGGAAACGATTTTCTTCTCTCCACACCCGTCCAGATTGGTGTCCGATCGAGACTCGTGTAACAATGGGTACCAGTGCTGTTCCCGTGGGTAGAGCGGCCGGGGCGTGGCCATGATCACACCGCACCGCCATCTAGTGACGAGGTCTAGGCTTGCTTCAGCTCACTTCGTATGGTATAAAGTAGGCCGACAGTGAGTTTGGAAGTGACGCCAGATGAAGCAGCAATGACCGTACCTACAGCACTGTTTGTACATGTACGTGATGGATACGAGAATATTAATGGGATAGCCAGTCGCTGAATGGTGAGCTGTACACGAGACCGTCTTGTCCGATTCTGCGGATGTACCTGTCTGACCCTTGCGAACACGATGCCGAGTTGTAAAGCTAGTGGACTAGAGGCTGCTCGTACGCACTGCACTGTATCCTGTAGAGTAGCGAAACAACTGTGGCGAGTGAGGTCCCCTGGGAAGTATAAAACCGGTCATTACGTGGAGGGTAACCTGGTGATAGCTTTTGATTTCCCGTGTAACAATTTCAAGACGGAGGTTCCGAGGTCTGCAGTAACAGAGACGAGCTGGATTATGTGTAGAGATCCTTCGCAGTTCTAATCAAATAGAAGCAGCGTGTCCGAAATGTATCGAAACGTGTGACTGTGAAACCAACGGTGCACTAATCTCGGTCACCATGCCGTCGGGGCGACACAATTTCTGTGGTGTTGGCTGATATTTGTGGGTGCCGAGTTTTTAACCTGCTTCGTGTTCATCCACTTTGCTCCTACAATTTTGAGATGGCTTCTAGATATTTGGAAAAGTTGTACAGTCCTGTATTCAGCTCCTATTTTCTTCGCAGTAAACTGTGTATTTCTTTGGGGTGCAATTCTTTTCTGCCTCACAGAAAACACTCACTCTTCAGTAAGGACGGCAGCCGGTTAATATTAATCATTGCAAAAACACATATGTTCTGACTCAACGGAGCACAGTCCCTCTTGAGAATCTGACAGTTCACCAGCTAGTCAAAAATTCTCTCGAATTCAAAGGAACGCCAAGGTGCGTTACATGTCTGCAAGAGCCCGCTACTTGTTCGTATCCTGTACCATTAATTTATTCCAGGCCTGCCATCCTATTTACTTAAACATTAATTTTAATATTATGCTGCCATCTACGCCCAGGTCTTGAAAATGGCACTTTCTTTCCATTTTCCCCATCAAAATTATCTAGAAACGAACATGCAGCGTAGGAAATTGTAGGGTGGTTTGTGTTAAAAGAGGCGGCATGTATAGTTACCACTAGCCTCTGAATGGTGAAGTAAGATATTTGCAAAAATGAGAATGCGCCACTTCCCAAGTACTGCGTTTCGCTTCAGTTGGCTCCACTAACACAGAAAGTGTTCAAATGTATCAGAACGGAACAAACACAATTACACAAGGGTGTGAAGTTACAGGCCAAATTTACATGAATTACGTCTCACTTTACGTACAACCAATTATATCCAGCTGGCTTCAGCCGAATTACATTTTGTTTTTTCGATCTTCCAAGACAATCACGGAGCTTTTAAAGATGGCCGCTACCGCTCGCTTTATGAAATTAATGGCCCTTCACTAAGCAGCGGATTACAGTGGCCTGGCGACTTTTACCGCAATTTGACGTCACTCCCCCGCCCAGTAGCACAAAAGTGCTTGGGATTTCAAAATCAGTTTCACCAGTAACCCAGCACAGACTACAGGCCTGCATGCCACTAGGTGCAATGTTTCACCCCCCACATTTTGCGCACACAGTGTACTTGTGTTCAGCAAGATGCTGAACCACAGACGCGGATTGTTTCAGTAAAGAGTCTAAACCGGCTGGTCCTTGTGATGGTGCCGTAGGAAGTTGTTTTCAGGTAGGAACTGATATTTTGTATATTATTTTGATGCCTTTCTGTTATGATATTAATAAAAATTTCCACATAACCATGTAGCCTGAAATTCGTCCACAATTTTTTGCGTACACTTCCAACCTCAAAGTAAACACACAGTGTCTCCATTACAAAGATATGTCAATGATATTTCAGGAACATGTTCTGTGAATCATAATACAGACGTAAACACGTTGTGTGTGTGTGTGTGTGTGTGTGTGTGTGGTGTCTGTGTGTGTATGTGTGTGATGTGCCTGTGTGTGTGCACGTGTGTGTGTGTGTGTGCAGTATGCGGTGTCTTTGAACGTTTAAGCATGTGGTACAGAGAGTAACGGCTTGTTTAAAGGCTAATGGTGACCTTAAAACATTTTGTTTCAGAACAAGCAAAATGTTGTAAAAAGATTCGTTACTTTTGGCAGTTCTCTTCACGACGGACAGAGATGTCAAAGAGGGGGATTTTAGGCTTCGCTGGCGGTGCTGCTAAGGGTTAGAGCCGGCTGGGATGTTACGTGGTGCTTACTGTCGTACTGTCGTATAGGTGGCGACGTTTCGGTTAACCGTTGTGCCTCCAACTCAAGTAGCCCTAAGAGAAAGTCAAGACCCTCAACATGAAGGCTTTACGTCGTATCACAACGTCAGTGACAATTCGGCAGTCCGCATGGCAAATCATCACGACAGACTCGCATTAGCGCCGCTGACAGCAGAGCCACTCACAGTAGCCCCACTCACAGCAGCCCCACTCACAGTAGCCCCACTCACAGCAGCCCCACTCACGGCAGCCCCACTCACAGTAGCCCCACTCACAGCAGCCCCACTCACAGTAGCCCCACTCACAGCAGTCCCACTCACAGCAGCCCCACTCACAGTAGCCCCACTCACAATAGCCCCACTCACAGCAGCCCCACTCACGCCAACAACTGCTGTGCGGCCTTATCAGTAGACTGTCCATCAAACGTTTGAGCTGCTGAAAGCCTAAGGTACAATTTTTGAGTGTCTGATTTAACGACACTGTCAATCGGTAACGTTATGTAATATGGAGTGGGTGACGGACTGGTGTGTATGGGGCACTGTGAAATGATAGTGAGAGGGGACACCGAACTACTCAGAAAGTAGCCTGTCCCAGTGCCATTTTTCAGCACCACACACCCTACTTGTAGTGACCAGCGGATAAAACCGTGCCTTCGTTGTAAGACCGGCGACGAAGGGCCCGAATCATCACTGGGCCCTCTAAGGCGGTGTAAAATTTGAAATTAGCTGCCTATGTGTCTAGCTTAAAGCATGAAAGTAGGGAATTTTGTGTATTTAAGTTAACGAACAGTAGCAGGTTTACTGCCAGTCAGAGCACGTACACACATACGGCACATACACTCCTAACTTTAACCCATACTTATTACAGTGGCAAGTTTCCCAGCGCGCTCGCCTTCGGGACTTCCCCTCAGCTCTCAGAACACTTGCTGATAAGCCGAAAGATTTACGTAGAATGTACAAAGCAGCTGGACAAGGGACAGAATGCACATGCGCAGAAAGACAGTAATGCCAAATCTGATAAATTTAAACAACCAACGAAGTCCATAAAAAAGGGACCTTCTTGAGAAGCTAACGGTTTCTCAGCTGGTCAAGAAATTCTCTGCACTTTATGGAACCTGGAAGTTCATTACCGCATTCACAAGATTCCGCCAATCATCTCTCTTCTGGACCAAATAAACTCAGTCGACAATACTGCATTCTATTCCTTTAAGAACCATTTTAATATTATATTCTTTCTTCCTGCAAGCGTACCGCCCAAAACGTTTTGTATATTTCCTTTCTCCGCTTTGTGTTCTACATATACAACCAATCTTATCCTCCTCGATTTGATCATCCTAAAAATATTTGTCGAGGAGGATAACAACAACAACAATAATAATAAGAATAGTAATAACAATATTTACTTACTGACTCAATGGAGTAGAGTCTTTCTTGAGAAGCTAACCTGTTTTCAGCTAGTCAAGAAATTTCCCGCATTTTATGGAAGCCCGAAGGTTCATTACTGCACTCACAAGTGCCCGTAACAACTAAAATTACAAACACATTCCCAAATTGTCCTCTGTAACTTTCCAAATCAAAACACCACAAATTATTTTTAAGTCTTACGTCAAGCAGCGATGAAGACACATAAGTCAAGGACTTGCAGCTGCCAGCCACAACAGCTGTTCACATACCGTAACGTTTCATTGTTACATGTTTCGGCCCGTGTATAAAGCGCCATCATAAGGCTGACAAGCAACCAAACAAAAGCTGCACCGTGGGACACATTAATTACCCGACAGTGCCTGCGATATCATTGACCTGCTGCTTCGTCTTTTCCTGAAGCACCTGCAGACATACAGCACCTCTCTACGGCTATTTACAGTGTCACTACATCACACCCATATAACATAAATCTACACGTCATGGTGTCGGCTTATCGTGTGTTGTCATGATACTTCAAACTGATAACAAGGACAGTGTACAATCATTTTGGTGCTTTACATAGCAACTTATGTTTGGTGTCTCGTCACCCTGATGATATCTCTTTATACTCGGGCCGAAACGTGTTGTAGTGAAACTTTACAACGTGCAAAGAGTTGCGATTAATTGCCATCGCCCTCACGTCTCTACACCAGAATTGGCGGCGACACCCGACCCGATCAACATCGTGTGAACTGCGTACTAACCGGCGACCTGCCTTCCACGCGTGTGCCAGTGGTTAGACTGAATGCAGGTGGCCTGCCTGCCTTACTGCTCCGCAGCCAGCAGCAGTACTTACCGGTACGGAACGTAACAACAAAACATTACACAATATCAGAAACTAACCACGAAGACACGTACGGTCTTTTTTTAATACATATATTTTCGCAATGCGTGTTTCCTTCGCAACAAATCATTACTCAGGTTGTGGCTTACTTCAGGGTGCCCTTCGTTGCCCGGAGTATCTATCGAACGGTAGGATTGTCAGCGAATAATGAATTGGCCAAGATATAAGAGGGAAGGTTTGTGTCCATGACCAAGCTGAGGGAAGGCAGCCTGGTTCAGGGCGGACGTTTGAACCTGACACTTCCAAAATACTAGACGTCATCACACTGACTTAACCGACGCATTCGCCAGCATCACATTACTCTTCTACAAGGCTGCGATTTTCCTCTTACGGTCATGCATTGTCATTTAACAAAGACCCAATTAACTTCCCTACACGTACTGCTTGTCGGGTTACGTTAACTAATAAATAAGGATTTGCGACTTATTTCAAAATCCACCCCCTTTGGCAGTCCCGGGTTGCCAGCCTTCCGGTTCGCTTCGTTACAGCTGCCTTACTACCTCTGACGTCACACGCACGCACTTGTCATAGCCTTGTGTTAGGCAGTGTTTGTGCTACACAGTGGTGGTAGGTCCACCTTCCGCCGTTAATGCGGTAATTCTTTCCCTTCAGTAAATCCCGGCATTCTGTGCGCCAGCTACAGCCATTCCTGTATCACGTACATTCGCCAGGCCACACCTGCCGCCTGCACAATACAGCTGGTTCTCTGGCCCTCGCTTCCAGGTATAACGTCAGGTTACATTTGTAGCGCGTTCGCTATGTTGCTGTCATACACGTCAAATTCTTGAACATTATGCGGAAGACACACAGTATTGGAACTCACTGTAACACTTTTCCTTGCCTTAGAGAAGGATTCACACCCGATCATCATCGAGGTACCTGTAAGCGAGGAGATTTGCAATACGTGCGTTTCTTTTGAACGTGGATACTCCGAGCTTAAAATTATTCTCCTTGCTCAGCTCTTTCTTCAGCCTCAGTTCTCATCTTACGGAGAAAACAGCCTGTCTCATTCATAAAAACCAAACACGACCGCAAATCACAAGTGTAGGCCTTTCTGTAAAGTCTGTGTTGCTTTTCCCGACTTTGACCAAAATAAGAATATGTCGACAAATTAAAAAAAAACGTACGAAATTTCATGAAAATCCGCCCACTGGAAGTCGCCCTGATAGATGTGGCAGCAGAAGCTTGAAGAATATAACGTTGCTTCTTGTACGCTGTGTGCATAAAATCAACCAAACCTTTCTTTTTAAATCAGACATATGGTTCTGGGGGCGAATACCGAGAAGGCAATAAATTGCTGTGCATCTTGACGTATCGTATATTGACAAACTGCGGTAGGCGTCAGCTACAGGAGAAACGGCAAGAGAGATTGATCGGCGTACAGGGAGCTATTGAATAATCGTGACGTGTTGATAGCGCTAAGTGCTGGCGCTAAGCGACGTTGTGTTCAGTGTGGCTACTGAGCAGAAGGCTGTGGAATGTAATAGTTCTTCAGCTAGTATACAAATTCGCCGACGTCTATGGCATTACGTTTCTGTGTTCAGAAAAGCCCGTCACTTGATGCTGTGTTCAACTAGACAATTCCTGTCCACACTGTCCCAAGCTATCCTTTAAAAACCCACGTGAAAGAAATACTGTCTTCCCCTCAATAACTAGATCTTCCAAATTATGTTTCTCTTCATGTTGTCTAACACACTTTTGAATGCATTTGCGATTTGTCCCACACCTGCTACAACCCAGTGCCTGATGTGGTCATCTTAACAGTATTTGTTGGACAGTATATGTTCTCAGTAAACAGTTTTCTCCACCTTTCTGTCCCTTCGTCACTCTTATTCCCCTGTATTTCCCTAACACCTTCAGTGTGTTCCTCCTTTAATGCAAGAGAGGAACACAGAGCTTCTATCACTGGTATTCTGAAATACGTGGCTGATCTCCTGTAGCCTATATCAGCGATTATAAATGGTGCATTCAGGTTCAGTCCAGGCCGTCATGGCCGTCCTGTGACATAAATCCATAGATTGTGTAGCCCACCGTTAAGCGGAACAGACTGTACGGTTGCTGTGTGTTCCTACATCAGCCCATGCTCAGCACCCAGTTGTTGTGGAGCGCAGACTGGCGAAATATGTGCCGATATTGCAGTCTGCTCCCATTTTATTATTCATAACCTGCCCTAGTCTTATTATTCTACCATTACAATCCTCCATTTTCTCTCCAAAAATGTTGCTAAATTCTCAGCTCCTTACCCACTAGCTTTCCAAGAACAGTTACCGTATGGACTGCCTGATGAACTTTCGGATAGTCTCTGCAACTCTGCTACATACACATACACAGTGCATTTATGTGTTCTGTGTTTGTGTGACTGTCACAGCAAACAGCGGCTCTTCCCTTAAACGACATTAGCTGGTTGGTCTCTGTAATGTCGACTAACAGTTTCTTGTGAGGTATGAATCGAATTTTTTATTTATTTCGACGATTTTCATGCTCGACAGGGTTAAAAATCTTGTGACAGTCTTGAAAGATACTCAAGTTCAATTATAAAGCGTTCAGGTTCTCGTTTGAAACAGCTACTTGTTTTCCCCTTGATAAAGCTAGGAAACAGCGCAAATTCTCTCGTCACTTTAAAGCTTGCGATTAACGCGATCTGTATTTAAAGACCCAGTCCGCACCGCGCAGTAAACACACTCCGTCTCAGTTATAAAATCCAGTCAGTTAACGCTGTATAGGGAAATAATCGCTGTTTGTTCTCAGATCCACACAAAACTCACAAATACACTGTGTGGGCAGAACGTAGAATTCCTTTTTATTATATTCGTCCAACAAATGCACAATATATTGTGTATTTGTTGGATGAATATAATAAAATCTACACAACGTTTGGTACATTCTATATCAAGATGTTAGAATTTCTTGTTGGTGAACTGTGCGGTACATATAGTAACGACGGGGCTTTTGAGGGTTAACTGTGTGGTACATATAGGAACCACGGGGCTTTTGAGGGTTGACGCCGTATTATGGGTTAAAAGAACCACAAAGTTCCGTGGTTTTTTTTTTCTGAATAACAAATAAGGATTGTCTAACGGTGTACAACGGAGCAGATTCTGCAGCACCTTCCTGATACGAAGCGTTACGTGAGCTGGCAAGGACGTACGCTCGACTCTTCACCCTAAAGGCGTCACTAAACAGCCAGTGTCTGTGTGAACTGCGTACTGTGCGTTAACGTGCAGTATAGCAACAGCAAGGAACAGCAACAGAACGCAGACACACACACACACACACACACACACACAAACACAAACACACCTTTAACTGACTGTTTGACGGCTGTTATTGATCCAAATAACGCACAAACAGTTAGTGCTTTGGATCACACAACACGCGCTACGTGACCGCTAATTCTGTTCAAGAAAGTCATCTGTACTTTTTGTGAGAGCTACAGAAAGCATGTTGTGTGGGCAAAATGGAGAGTATCGTTGTCAAGACGGGGTGGTACGTATAGTAACCACTGTATGCTCTAAAGGTTTAAACAGAAACATATATCAGCAGGCCGTTGTACGAAAATCGCGTCCTGCTAATTTATTCCCAAAAGCGATTACGTCACAAATATTTCTGCTCGGTTGATCAAAGCCACTAGCCCGACTACGAATGTAGCTGGTCACGTAACATGATGTCACAACAAGCTGTCCACAAGCACAGTGGCGAAGTTGGACTAAGCGCGTCCTGCCATGATGCTTAACACAGCCCGCGAAATCTGGACATACATTAATTTGACAGCAAACTTTAATCTGAACACTTGGGGGTGTTACTGTCACTACTATTCTGTTACTGTCACTCCTGTTCTGTTACTGTCACTACTATTCTGTTACTGTCACTCCTGTTCTGTTACTGTAGCATCTATCATGTTATTGTAACTCCTATTCGGTTATTGTCACTCCTGTTCTGTTACTGTCACTCCTGTTCTGTTACTGTCACTACTATTATGTTACTGTCACTCCTGTTCTGTTACTGTAACACCTATTATGTTATTGTAACTCCTATTCGGTTATTGTCACTCCTCTTCTGTTACTGTCACTCCTATTCTGTTACTGTCACTCCAATTCTTAATCTTATAATAAAGCCAACTAGATGCACTAACTGCTCAAATTTGTTTTTGGAATAAACTCTACATGTTTCGGTCATTTCCTCTGTCCATCTTCAGTTTTTCACTGTACACACAGCAATGGTATGTCATACAGCTTGCGAACAGGATCAGGACGGAACGCAGTTCCGCCCTGATCCTGCTCGCAAGCTGTCAACAAACCAGTATGACATATACCATTGCTGTGTGTGCAGTGAAAAACTCCTGATGATGGACAGAGGAACTGTCCGAAACATGTAGAGTTTATTCCAAAGATAAATTTGAGAAATTAGTACGTCTAGTTGGAATTATTATAAGAATATATATCACGATGCACGGTAAGCTGAATGTCAATTTATCACGATGCACGGTCAGCTGAACGTCAAATTTGTCACGCCTACCTCACAGAAAAAAAAAACAGAATTGAATGAGTTGGTCACACTGCACGAATACAGAGAGTTATCATGTCTATTTTATAATTGCTATTTATTTAGCTGTGTGTGTGTGTGTGTGTGTGTGTGTGTGCTTTTGTGTGTGTGTGGTGTATGTTTGTTTGTGTGTGTGAGTGGGTGGGTGTGTGTGTGTGTGTGTGTGCGCGCGCGCGTGTGTGCTTTTGTGTGCGTGTGTGTATGTGCGTGTGCGTGTATGTGCGTGTGTGTGTATGTGCGTGTGTGTGTATATGTGCGTGTGCGCGCGTGTGTGTGTGTGTGTAACAGTGCAGTGGGTTCCTCCTGTATTAACACCAGTTTTACACCGGACTGGCCCGTTCTGCCTAACACCTTTTACATTTGCCCTCTGACATTCCTTTCGCATTACCAAATCGTCCGCACACAACAACACCAATCCGCTACATAAATGAGAGCACAATAATACGCCTGTGTAGGGCACGGCTGTATTAAAATAATGACATTATGCGTGGAAAGTGAACAACGGTTTGAACCAGACTGTAGTTCCAGAACGGAGAGTCCGTGTCAACGCACAGAATCTGCTCCGCAGTCAGCACTAACTGGTAACATGTAGACATCATGTAAAGCACACTGCGTTTACACTTCAAACGTCTGGCTGTATCTGAATGTACAGCCAGCGGCACTCTGCTCACACGGTGCATCTATGATTCCGCTTTGATTATCCCACTATCAGCGTACTGCTTCCCTAAACAGCATCAACCAGTCGTCTTTGTGAAGGAAAAAGCTGTTTCCTGTAAAGCAAAAACTCGACGTTTTGTCACATAGAGACAAAATTCGCAGAAAAATGCTGACAAACTGCGCCGTGCTTCCTTATGCCGTTCAGTGTACTAAGCAACTAACGGACAAAAAGGTATGCGCAGTTTCATATCGGGGCAGTTTGCTGGCCAGTTCCAATTTTTGTCAAAATCGGACAACAATAACACACGCTGTTCATGCGTTTGTGCACGCAAATCTAGAGGAATTAACCAACTATTTGTGACAACAAGACGTTCTCAAACAAAATTTCCACACATAAATCATATGTACACTTTATTACCAGGGGCACGCGATTGCGCAGTTGGTTGAACCACTGCACTAAAAACCGGAAGGTCACGGGTTCGATTCCCGATGGTGTCATTCGAATTTTTCATTGACATAATCCTTCCGACCGCACTATGGCCCTGGGGTCGACTCAGCCTCTAACAGAAATGAGTACCAGGAATATTTCCTGGGGTAAAGGCGGCCGGTTCGTAGGGCTGATAACCTTATCACCTTCATGTGCCGACTGTCTTGAAATCTGGGAGCCTCAACCTCCTGGAACCCTCTGGGCCTGTCCAGGCCTGTAATGGGATTTCTTTTTACACTTTATTACTCGCATTTTCTTTCGCCAAGCCTTGCTGTTTTGAATGCAAAACAAAGGTCAGCGAACGCGCAGAACTGTTTAAAGACTTTATGCTTCAATGTGAATAAAAATCCAACAGATGCAACGGCATGCAGATATTTATTCACTGCAAAACTACTCTACATGTTTCGGGTATCACAGCACCCATCATCAGAAGTATTAAAAACTGTACCCGCA
>Ga0123355_10013570_pt1 | contig 12690 bp, 6 predicted proteins | sample TergutEmb28metaG_3_FD_89872 | JGI IMG/M metagenome (GOLD analysis project Ga0123355, IMG submission 89872) | Embiratermes neotenicus P1 segment gut microbial communities from Petit-Saut dam, French Guiana - Emb289 P1 | ecosystem: Host-associated > Arthropoda: Insects > Digestive system > Gut ...
AAGTAGGATATGAGACCGAGAAGGCGGACTGTATTTAATTTTTTTAAAGTGCGTATTTATTGAAAACTGCAAAATACCAGACAAATTCCATAAAGGCAGGAATTATTATAGCTAAGTAACTTCCATATCTGTACTACAAAGTTCAGATACACGGTCGTTTACATCCACAGACACTTACTGTAGAAGTTAATTTACAGACATAGGAGAAGTATAAGGATTTCAGTGTCTTTATCGATGCACCGTGCATTTTGTAGTTTATTTAAGTAACACACCAACAAATGTACATATATAGTCTTTAATAATCTAAAATTTACATTAAAACACTTAAAACGCTCTTACATGTTTCGATCATACGATCATCCTCAGGGAGCTTACTTTGTTCCTTGCTAAAGTTACAGTTTAAAACACTCAGTGATTTCCTTCGTTATATTAATTTGGTGCTGTGGCAGCATGTCTGTAAATAAAAATAAGTTATTATTTACTTACTTTTACTTACAGACATGCTGGCACAGCACCAAATTTATATGACGAAGTAAATCACTGAGTGTTTTAAACTGCAACTTTAGCAAGGAACAAAGTATGCTCCCTGATAATGATCTATGATAGAAACATGTAGGAGGGTTTCAAGCGTTTTAATGTAAACTTTAGATTATTAAAGACTATATATGTGCATTTTTTGGTGTGTTACTTAAACAGATTTTGGTGCCATTTAGTTAATGCGGTCCGAACCATTTCCACACGGCTGATCCTGAAGAATTAAACAAATAAACTTATTCTATGCAAGTAATCTTAATGGAACCTCTGTTTACAATCTGACCCATATGAATTACAGCATTCGATAAATTCTAGTCGGCAATGTTTTGAGCGTACGTTCTTAAAATATTCATATCTTCTTGGGTGTGCCACTTTATTAGTAGCGAAAGTTCACTGACGTTTTAGATCTGCTTGCTGCCTCCAATTTCTGGGTCTAAAAAGCGCAAGTAATTTTTGAACAATGTAGACGGATGCTATGAGAACATCGTTGTGTTTGAATAGTGGATCCACTTATACAGTAAGACTACTCTCTTTTTTTTTCTTATGAATTCCAACTGAAAATAGTGAAAATAAAATCAAATCACTAAATGAGCTGCTGACTGATACACAATCTGACTGACTCTGGCTAAATGACACGATGATTTACTAGTGTAACAGATAACAGTTTCTCACAGCTGAGTTCTCAAAAATCCATTATTATGGGAAATAACAGCGCCACTGTCTAATCGGTTGTCTACATTTCGAAGGAAATTATTTCCTTCGAAAATTAAACAACCGAATATCCAGTACCTCAGCGTCATGCTCCTGAAACACTGAAATGTGTCTGACTGCTTAGCCATATGAATGACAAGTTAATTGACAATATCTATCTTACTAACTGCTTGACACTCTGACTGATGTATCTCACTGGTTAATGGTTAACTACCACAGTGATTACATCCTACAACACAACTAAAAGGTAAAGCTGTCCCGTTACAGGCCTGGAGTGGTCCAGAGGGTTCCAGGAAGTTAAAGTTCCCACATTTCGTGACAACGGCACAGGATGGTGGTAGGTTGTCAGCCTTACGCACCGACCGCCTTTACCCCCAGGAAATACTACTGGTACTCATTTCTGTTAGAGGCTAAGTCGACTCCAGGGCCACAGTGCGATCGGAAGGATTTTTATGGCAATAAAAATCCAATGACACCATTTGGGATGGAACCAGCGACCTTCCGATTTGTGGCACAGCACCTTAACCACTGTGCGACCGCGGTCCCCGAAAATGCAACTATAATAGATATTATTCAATGGAACTTCAGGATTTGTTACTTACATTAAGTGAACTTCAGTATTCAGTCTCACAATTACATGTAACTCAGTTGAAACCTTCACGAAATGGTGATACAGACTGATGGTCATATAAAGTGACCCTAACGGAGAAATCCAAAGCTTGTAAAGTTTGCATAGAGCTAGGGGTATTGTGTGTAATGCACACGCATCTTCAATCTTGTGCAGGTCGTACTTTAACTTAGCGATAGGCTCAGAGCCTTGATATCGTCTGAAATTTTTCAAATTGTACCCACGAGATTCTGTCCCCTTCGTCCTATAACTACTATTATAAGAGGGAAAGAAAAAATATAAAAAAAATAAATCCAGCAGCAGAACGTTTCTGTGGCATATCCCCGCGTCATGACATGCAAAATGCTTCTGTACGTGTAGAGCGGACGGCCTACCTAAAGTGTCAAGGATTCATACATAGATCGATTAGGTACTGTGCGTTGAAAAGTCTTAGAGAAAAATGTTTTGTGCTACCTTTATGTATATCTGTGTCTTACAGAAACCTAGCCACGTATGAGCGTATAATATTCTGAACCACGTTTTGAATTTCTAAACGTTGAAGGGGTCTGAATTTTAAAAGTAGCGTATATCCAGTCTTCACATTTTATGACGTTAATGCAGTTTTCTATAAATATACTCCAACCTCAGAGGTACAATGTTTGTATACTGACTTTTCTTAGGAAAGAATTTCAAAATACGGATCTTTTAATGCTGAGAGTTTATTAAGGAAAGATCCTGGTCTTTAAAATTTTAACAGCCTTCTGTTCTTAATATATTCCTATGATAAAGCAGAACATTCCATGACGGAATTAGTCACTGGATTTATTCCCAGTAAGGACGAGCTGGTTAGACTCCAGGCCAATCCATGGCGGACGTATGGTGAAGAGAAAGACTGCACTGGTAAAGGCGTGTTCCAGGTAGTTATATAGCCTCTCTCGGTTATCTTTCCACAAGGGATTCCATATGCATTTGCCTGCCATCGAAGTCGGCTGAGTAATACCAAATGACCCAACACAGCACCAATGGGTCCATTCTAACCCCACGTCAAGAATAAAGAAAACTATAACATAAATCAATATTCCTATTGTTGGAAATACACCAAAGATGATATACTGCGACACGAGTATTTTTTTCAGACACTTAACCTTTTGGCGCCGGAATATATATTTTTCTTTAATTTTTGCACACACTGTACATAAAATGTGAATAAAACAGGAATCAAATATGGTAGAATTATGAAACAAACTGCATTTTGAAGAGAAAGAAACGGAGAGTATACACCACGTTTAAAATATTCTGTACCTGTATTTGTTGAATAAATATATAAAATGCAACGTTTAGGGGTTAGCGGTGCGGTACGACCACTATAGGGGTCGTTAGGCGTCAAAGGGTTAATAAAGAATCATTATAAATTCTGGTGGTTGGTAGTGAGAGAAGACCGCAAAACGTGTTACAATTTAGCCGTCTAATGCACTGTTGTTGTTCTGTCTACCACATGTTTCAACATAACAGGTACCTACATTTTAACCACACAATATATTGATGTGTTTTCTGAGATCCTCATCACAAATAACGACCATGTTCCTATAAAATCTCCATCTGCTGTGACACAGTCCGTCGTCGGAGAGGTACGAACTGAATCTCTCTGTAAAATTTACTTTAATTCATGTTTCAATAAGGCATTACAGTCTAGCCAGCACAGGGTCTAGGCTACGAGCTGGATGACTGAGCATCTGCGGCAGGTACACACCAGGTTTGAAATTTCTTTATTATACAAAACGGCCACACCAATCCCAGACCCACCCAGGAACCGTGGGTCCTTCAAGGTTTTTAAGGTGACCGGGGCGTGAAGCTGTCGTGAAACTATAGCTTCATCGACACATACGCACAAGGACAACTTTAATATTTAATTCCAGACTTATACAGAGCTGTAGCAGGAACAACATCCTACTTAAAAGTGGAGCTAGTAACGAAAGCAGTTCACTTTCCAGGAAGGTGAGTACAGTATCGTCAGTCACAAGAGTCTTCGCATAATAAGTTGAAATTTAGTAAGCTAGGACTACATATTTTGGCTTACCTATGCAAGAGCTGTCATCAGGCAATGGGATAAAAAAGAAAAATTATACATAAGTTACACGTTATCTCATTACGGTACACTCAGTAATATTTATTTGTAAACATTCTTGATTAGAGCAGATATCGGCGTTACACAAGAGAATGTTCCACTTAGTAAACTAATAAGTTGGTATGTAGTCAAAAACACAACTATGTATGTCTAATTAGATATTAAATTCTTAGAACAAAAAACTACATGTTTCGGCCGGTAGTGGCCATCATCAGGTTTTTTCATTCGAAACAATTAAGATTGTTCTATATAATTATATAGAACAATCTTAACTGTTTCGAATGAAAAAAACCTGCTGATAGCCACTGCTGGCTGAAAAATGTAGTTTTTTGGTCTAAGAATATAACATCTAATTAGACACACATAGTTGTGTTTTTGACTGCATACCCACTTATTAGTTTATATACACACAACGAGGATGGCACACTTCAAAGCTTCCACTTAGTATTCTTGTATGTGTTGATGTATGTGGCCTGACTGACAGGAAATATTTCTACGTGTGATACTTGTAATAACAGAAATAGATAAAGTGTAACACAGCAAATATTTTCCCTTTGTACCTTACTGCCTAATGATAGCTCCTTACAGGTAAGCCGAAATATGTAGTTTCATAAATTTTAACATATTTTACGAGGACTGTTGTGAATGTAGGCACTCTCATTACCTTTGTGTATTTATATCACACAGGGATGTCATAGTCAAAAATAAATTTTCAGGAATAATGATTTCCAGCCACTTTGTAGAAGGACTAAGAACTTTGGAAATTAAAATATATATCTGCGTATATAACTAAAATGTTGTGTTTTATGAATGGGTACTAACAATAGTTATGAATATCTACTAACGAAAAATCGCAGGTACTATTTGATACCAATGTTGAATAGGCAAGGATGGGAGAAAAATCGATACATATATTTCAAAAACTTACAAGCAGGAATTAAAACACATCACACTCTGATCGGGATTGCAGTCAAGTACTGAGTGCTTTTAAAGTTCGATATTGCTGGATTAAATGAGTTGGTTTAAGGGCAAACATTTTCTAAACCGTGTTCTAGAGAAACCAGTTCTACCTTTGACTGAGGTATGGTCTACTTTCTTTCAGTTTTTCCTTATTTTACGCCAAATCTCTCACTAAAATAAAAATACATTGCCAAGATGAACGTCAAGGCCGACTTCACTAACTGTCACATATCACTAAGTAAGAAGCATTCTGTACAGTGTCACGTGCCGCATCAAAGAAGTCCTCATCTAAATAAAACAGAAACAAGCAGTACTCCAATTCAAGTTACATGCAGAAGCAACTGCTGGGACGAGACTTTATATAAATTACTTACTCGTGTGTTCAGTTTTCAAAGTACATGCCTGATAACAAAGAGTATAAACGAGGCATTTTTTCGGTAGCTCTTCGCGAAACGCAATTCCCGCTGGAGTCATATACATAAATCAGCCTCAAATAACATATGCAAATTGTTTGTAAAGAATACTAAATCACTGGTTAGCAGCAGAAAGAGAAGTAACTGTTGGTTGCTCGATCTGTGCAAGTGGATGATGAAGATATCTACATGGTGACAAACATTGAAAGTGATCAGTGAATTAGGATTCTTGCATTCTGGCATAAGACCCTTATATGGCAGAAGAAGAAAATCCAACAGCACTTCAGCGAAGACATAAGATCTCAATTCATGCACAGCGTTTCTACATTGAATAATCTGTAATTTTCATGATACTGGAATATAAAAAGTAGCGAAATATTTTGAAGTGGGATTGATATAAATGTTTTATTTACCGAAACTGAATTCTTCTTCTTTACGGACTGTTCCACATGAGGTGTGCCCAACTTCATGATGTTACTGCGGGAGTCAATATGGGTAAAAATTGCTATATCAACGTAAGACCGATTATCGCCATTTACATCTCTACAATAACTTCGGTGCCTCAAGATACTGTAGGAAACTCTAAGGCGTCGGTTCTTATAACAAATCTAACGTTTGTTCCCAATTCTGTTCCCTCGTTATGATGCTTTGAGACGCTCAGTATCGGGCTCAGATATAGCAATATGTCTTTTTAAGACAATTCAGTGCAATACATATAAAAAATTGAGATTCTTTGATATTATTTAATCAAAAACGATTTTTTCTTTCTTGTTTTTAAGCTTTCGTCGTGTTCTAAATGTAATTTGTTCCTTTTTGGGTAATTCCCCGGCGTCTGAGTTCTAATTGCCGACGTTTCGGAACCGACAGTGAGTTCCGAAACGTCGGCAATTAGAACTCAGACGCCGGGAAATTACCCAAAAAGGAACAAATTACGACTTTTTCTTTCTTAACATAACTACATAAACCCACATAACTTTCTCGGTACTGTAATTAAAAATTTACATCTTTCTTGTATGGTATTATCTGACACGTAAAGTTTCCTTGCATGTTGTACATATAGTAGGACAACACTCAATTGATTCCATTGTTTTGGGCTCTTATCGGACACACGTTGTACAGTACGTTGAAATATGGTATATCTCTTTCATATTATTACCTGGAACATAATTTTCGTTTTATTTTTACAATACAATACAAATTATACATGAAACATTTTTGGTTATATTTTGGTACGCACAACGTAATGTTCGTAACTATTACTGACAATAGGGCACATACTGACCACAGAATTATTTATTCAAAATGAGCCATAAACTAATAGCCTGAAGTTTGGCACACCTTATGTTGAATATTTTGCATATCGTCGTTGCTAGAGGAATGAAATACGAGCAGGGAGCATTGTTAGGACGGTGCTTACGGGGGAAAACCCGAATTACTAGAAAAAAGACGTGAGCCAGAGCAACTATATCTATCAGAATATACACACGAACTGACCTGGGGTCGAAACGTTTTGAAATTAAAATAGTTTGTAAAACAAGACGCTCTAGGGGTAATTAGGCCACACCCTTCTGTATTTTAACAGAATTTCACACTTATGTTCACCTGTAAGTAATAATGCTTACTTAATACATCTATGCAACTGAATATTTAGTTCTTTACAAACTAAAATAAATCTAAATTTTGTTTTCACCTACACTCCCTACACTTCGAAGAACTCTATCTTCATCGTAAAAACAGCCCGTAGTTGTTGTTGTTGTTGTTGTTGTTGTTGTTGTTGTTGTTGCTGTTGTTCATAGAATTAATTTCTGTTTATTACGATACTATTAAGAAATAAGTAAAGACATTTTGTAGTAAAAGTTTATTTTTGTTAAACGTCATGAAACACATAATCATCACCGGCAGTTAATGAGTCAATTAACAGTGTAATAATGACTCTGAAAAGTTCAATGTTACTTATACCACATACATAATATTGCACAAAATCATAAGCCGGTTAAATCTACCCTACACTCCAATAAATTATTTCCCTTTTATCACTTTTAATATCTGCCTTATTATCGGTATTATCCGCTAGGAAACAAAGTGCCTCGATTAGATCACAGCTGATTCTTTCCCCATCATTTAAACTTCATTCACTTTTCGTCTAATACAATTAATCAAATATACAAGCACAAAAGACCCTTTCATTTTTCGTGCACTTGAATGTATAAGGATCTTTCATTCCAAGAGACAAATTTATACATGTATTTTAGGGTCTTTCAACATAAATTGTTGAACATAAAATTTGGTCATAAGAAAAACTCAGTAAGTGGGAGATGGAGAAAAATTCATAAAACTGAAGCCTGCAACACGGATACCACCCCAACCCAACCACGCAGAAACTACAACACACATCGAACCAAGAACAATACGACCAATGTGGTAATTCAGCAGAATAGTCGCAAGGTCCTAATGATGGATATATTAATGTCCGAAAAATATTGAGCACATAAGAAGTGAAATAAAATAGCAAGTAACATAAAGTTGATCTTATATTCTTCAACAATCACAACGATGGACGGTCCAATAAACATAAGATTCACATATTAAAAGTCTAAACTGTATGAAGACTAAAATTAATCTAAATTATATTTAAAAATTCAGTACGTATTAATCCTAAAATAAGGCTCGTAAATTTTCTCCTTTACTAAGACCAGTCAAAAGATGTTTATTCCGTGAAACTCACCGCGAAGATTTAGTCGCTTGGGAAACCACAGGGTGTTGGAATTTTAAACCTGTTTTTAATACTGCATATACTGATAAACACCGAAACCCATAAAGTTAATAATTATTAATACACATTATAATTTCTAGCTGAAGTAGTCACGGGTAAGTACGTAAGCTAACTTCGGCTACGTATCAGTTCAGACTTTACACGGAATACTAAGATATACAGAGACAAAACATACAACATTGTGAATATTATATTAGCATTGATACAAGGGTCCCGAAGGTGTTTTTAAAATGATATGACACGTTGTATATGGTCCTAAAACTACACAAAACCTCCGGGCAACTTTCATAACTTGTCTGGGGATAAATCAAGACACATGATCATTATGTAAATTTTGTTTGCCCGACTTTTGTTTTGCAAACGTGAAACATACAAGCCTGATAAAAGTGAAGAAATATTTTTTGTATTATTCCAAAGAAAAGCCAGGATCAATATTATTAAATCTGGTGAAGAGGAAAGTCAAATATAGTAGAAACAGGAATTTTATCTCTTTTACTGGGATACAATTAACTAAACATTTTAAATGTTTTAACTGATGTATTCTACGAATGTAAACACGATGGGATCCCAAAGTGTGCACAGTATCTGGTAACACAAATGTTAACATAGGCCTGAGGACGACTAAGTCTATTCGAAACATGTAGCCTGATATTACCTTAAATAATAAAGTGATTGTTCTGACGTTCATTATATAGTATTATATTAAACATTTGCAACTTAATAAAGGAAACTGACCTAGGTAGACTATTCAGTATTTGCTGATATCTAGCAACATTCTGAAATGAGATATGCAAGGACTCTTCTTCATGAAGTTAGGCATCATAAACAACTAAGTCATTCTAAGTAACAGGGCCCTCTTTCACAAGCTTATAATTTCTCATTAGTCACGAAATTCCCCGCGATTTACAGAGTCTAAAATGTCATTATCATCTTCGTAATAGCTTGAAACATGTTCTATCCTAAGCCAGATGAGTCCAGTCCTCATCATCCCACTTTCTTTTTATCATATATTTTTTTAAAATTATCCTACCATCTAAATCGTAATCTTCCAAGTACTCTCTCTCCTTCAGGCATCCTCACCAAAACTCTGCATGCTTCTTCCTTCTCCCCCATACATGAAACCTCACTCGCGAATTAAGATGAAATGATACTGAATTGTTTTGAGGAGCGTCATCCCCGTTGTGTTACTTCAAAAACAAAAAAAAAAAACTTTGTGTATTATAAATACAGTATCTACAATACACAAAATTTTTTGATACTGAATTGTGTAAGAAAATTTTAAAATTGATAAACTGGGAAATGTAGATATAATTAAAAGGTAAAGCAGTCCCATTTCAGGCCTATAGTGTCCCAGAGGGTTTCAGGAAATTAAGGTTCCCAGATTTCATGACGACAAAGGATGGTGGTAAGGTTGTCAGTCATTCGCACCGGCCGCCTTTACCTCCAAGAAATACACCTGGTACTCATTTCTGCTAGAGGTTAAGTCGACCCTAGTGTCATAGAGCGATCGGAAGGATTTTATATCAATGAAGAATTCCAATGACACCAGCTGGGATCGAACCAGCGACCTTCCGATTTGTGGCACAGCACCTTAACCACTGTTCCACCGCGGGCCCCAGATATAATTAAAAGGAAACGTATAAAATAAAGTATGAAAGGAAGAACACAAAGGAAGACAAAGTAGAGACGCAGGAAAAATTTAGAAAGGACGGAGGGAAACTGAGGAAGATAACAATAAAACGAGGGTAAAATAAAAAAGAATAGACAAACCACCTTCCAATGCAACGTCGTTATATAAACAAAACATTCTTAACTCCTTGCACCCTGCATTGTTATTCTTTATTTCTTACCTATTACAGGAGTTTATGACTAAAATATCTTATGGTTACTGATTCTCAGTTCAGTTCGTTTGTAGCCGTACCTGCTACAAACGAACACGATCAATAACAATTTGCAGTAACAAAACACACATCGCCGAATTTCTTGTGTCAGATGACATTTATCGTACGAAGTCGTGGGCTTGACCAGACGTCACACGTTACAGTAATAAAGGCACTCATAACAGTGAGCCCACGTGATGTCCTTATCTGCTACACGTATGAAAGTAATCCGAGAAATGCCTTCAGTCGTAGAGCACCTTATCTTCTTCCATGGACGCAACAAACGCTGAATATTAAAGTGCTTTGCGTTTGACAGTTTCCCAAGCGCCGGAATGTACAGAACAGTCATATGTCTGTGTGTCTGTGGAGAATGACACGGGAAAAAGGGAAGAAGTAGATGTAAATATAAGTTCCAGTATATTACCATCACACCATAGAATGCATGTAGGATATTGGAGGCAAAGCTCCACCTATTCCAGATCCATCCTGGAGAAAAACCACACAAGAGGAGTTTTACATTTAATAATAAACAAAGGAGTAAATGGGCGCCAACCACAACCGTTTCTTAAATAGTGAATTTTTTTATCTAATGATCGTATTTCGTCTTATTGTTGAACCACAGACGGCCACTGATGGCCAGTTTAACCTTTTGTTTATTTACGTGTCACAACTAGATGTCTCAGCCTAAGTAGTGTCAAAACATCTTTGTCCGAAAGGCATCATTCGCTTTAACTGTCCCTTTCATCCGAAAGAATTAAACTGATACACGAAGCTTTGAAAAATAGATAAAACTTCCGAAGACGGTATAGCTCAGTCATTATAGTGCTTTGATTATTGGTGCGACAACTGAGAAATGTTGGTTCGATTCCCTGCATGGTCAAGGAATTTTTTTCTAACCAAAAACGTCCGCAAAGACTTGGGATTCAACTAGAATATTATTCCTTGGGTAGAGAAGGAGATATCCCGAGGAACATCCCTATCTAATCTCGCGGTTGATAATGAGCGAAGCTATACTTCCGGGCTCCCTTATGCCTTCCGGGCTTGCGCAGAAAGAACTTTGCAATTTCTTACAAGCACATTTCAATATCGTTCACAGGTGCAAACAACGTGGCTTTTACAATAAAGTGGCTGGCTGTAGACCAAAAGCTTTCGTTAGAACAAGCTACTCTCATTCGAACCACGTTTTATGAAGCTACCACAGCACCATCAAACCTGGGCAGTATGTTTTTTTTCTCTCATGGGCAAAACAGCTGCTGTATGAAGATGCCAACTGACCTGCACCTACAACGTAAGTTTAGAATGTGTGTAGCTCTTTGTCTTCTCCGCCATACTTTACCCTACGCTTCAGCAGAGGGAATATTTTACCTTCAGTATAAAGACGTATTATAGAGTCACTTTAATTATCACACCAACTAATGCACTTACATAAAATTTCACATTCAAACACAATTAAAATCGCTCCAACATGTTTCGATTCGAAGATCATCCTCAGGGAGCTACGTTATTCCTTTCTAAAGTCATTTTAAAAACACACACTAATTAATTCCTTTATATTAATAAGGTGCTGTGGCGGCATGTCTGTAATATAAATTATACTTATTACAGACATGCTGCCAACGTACCTTATTAATATAAAGAAATTAATTAATGAGTGCTTTTAAAATGACTTTAGCAAAGAAAAACGTAGCTCCCTGAGGATGATCTTAGGATCGAAACATGTTGGAGCGATTTTAAGTGTTTTGATGTGAGATTTTATGTAAGTGGATTAGTTGGTGTGATAATTAAAGTGATTCTACAAAATGCACGGTGCAACAACAAAGATACGTATTATAAAGGTTCAGCGCAAGCTCGAAAAATTTTGTGATAAGGGAAATAAACCGTAATTTTCCATGAAAGGCAGGAATTTCTTGCAAGAGACGAATAAATCGAAGCATATTGTTTGTAGTTAGTTTGTGTGTAGTCCTGTTAGATGCCGAAAAAATGAACACAAGCACATTAATGTTCTAACACAATTTCATTTTTATCCACTTTAGCAAATTAAAATCGCAGGGAACTTTGAAATTTATTTCTGGAATAACCACTTTCGAATTGTGGCTACAGCTGACCAATTTGACCGAACCTTGACGGGTTGTTCCAACATGACCAGCCGAATGAAGTATTTCTAACCTATTAAGCAAGAAACAAGTAATAAACACCAAGAGAGGTCCAATTTGTAGTTTCGTAAATTTCTAATTTCACGTGCGACCAACACAATAAATATTGCTCCTGTTTCTTGTTTCAATTCTTTGCTGCATTGAATGTGATTACCTTGCAGGCGATCAAGAATGAAGTTCTGGTAACTAATACTTCGGGTAAATATTTTTCTGAAAGTTTTACTTCAGTTTTATGCAAATTATTTAAACACGCTAGAGTGTCCAGGGTAAATATGAAAAGTGTGGGAATTTCGTAGGTTCGAAATGTCAAGTACCACTGACCTAGGGAATGGAAGAAAAACATTACAAATTTTCAGTCAGGGCAGCTTTGAGTCTAGCAGAGAGTTGAACATATTACTTACGTACTTACTGCATGGTGCAGAGTCCTTCTGGGGAAGCTAACTGGTTTGCAGCTAGTCAAGAAATTCCCCGCATTTCACGGAACCCCAAGGTTCATTACCGCACTCACATGCGTCCGCCACCTGTCTCTATCCT
>Ga0123355_10013571_pt1 | contig 12690 bp, 12 predicted proteins | sample TergutEmb28metaG_3_FD_89872 | JGI IMG/M metagenome (GOLD analysis project Ga0123355, IMG submission 89872) | Embiratermes neotenicus P1 segment gut microbial communities from Petit-Saut dam, French Guiana - Emb289 P1 | ecosystem: Host-associated > Arthropoda: Insects > Digestive system > Gut ...
GGTACTTTTACGGCCATAAATTCCGGCCTTTTACCAATTCCCGACCGGTATCCTAAGTCTGCCAGCTTTTCACCAATGCTGGTGCGCGTTGCAAGCTCGCACATGGGTATGCCTGTCACTTTGCTCAGATACGGAACTGTACGTGATGCCCTTGGGTTGACTTCTATCACGTAAATTTCGTTTTTGTACAACACATATTGGATATTGACCAACCCGCGCACGTTTAACGCCATGCATAGCTTGCGGGTTAACTTAAAGATTTTGTCTTCCAGTTTGGGGCTTAAATAGTTGGCGGGGTATGCGGCAATGCTATCGCCGGAATGCACACCGGTACGTTCGACATGTTCCATTATCCCGGGGATAAGCACATCTGTGCCATCGCAAATAGCGTCTACCTCTATTTCCAGCCCTTGTAGGTATTTATCTACAAGCACGGGGTTTTCCTGTTTTGTACGCAGGATTATATCCATGTATTCATCCACATCTTCCGGGCCGTAGGCAATAATCATGTTTTGTCCGCCAAGCACGTAAGACGGGCGTATAAGCACCGGATATCCTAAGTCTCCAGCGGCTGTTACAGCTTCGTAATACGTCATTACGCTGTGCCCTTTAGGCCGCTTGATATTTAGGCTTTCCAGAAGGGCTTCAAACCGGGCGCGGTCTTCGCAGATGTCAATGCTGTCTGCGCTTGTGCCAATTATTTTTACGCCGCGTTCGTGTAACTGCTTGGTTAGTTTTATTGCCGTGCCGCCGCCAAAGGCTACAATCACGCCTTCCGGCTTTTCTAAATCGATGATGCTCATTACATCATCAATGCATAATGGCTCGAAATATAGGCGGTCTGCAGTATCAAAGTCTGTTGACACCGTTTCTGGGTTGTTATTTATAACGACAACTTCGTATCCCATTTTGCGCAGTGTCCACACACAGTGAACGCAGGCATAGTCGAATTCTATCCCCTGCCCTATTCGAATTGGGCCGCTGCCAAGCACTACAATGCGGGGCTTTTGGCTTTTTTCTACGAAAGGCAATGCCTCACATTCTGTACCATTTTTAATGGAATAGAAGTATGGCGTTTTTGCTTCAAATTCACCGCCGCACGTGTCTACCATTTTATATATCAACCGGGTACTCTTCTTATTTTCCCGGGAAATACGAAGCAGACAATGCAAAAACCAGCGGTCTACTTTTGTGATTTCATGCAATTCATCAATAGAAAACCCGCGTTTTATGACTTCGTACAGCACAAATAACCGCTGGTCGGTTACAGTAGTAAGCTCATTGCGAATTTCTTCATCGGTTTTGTTCAAGAGCCGCGGCAAATCTAAAGAGGTCAGCCCCAGCTCTGCGCCGTGTACGGCTTTTAGCAGGGCTTCCTCCACGGTGTCGGCAATGGCCATCACTTCGCCTGTGGCTTTCATTTGTGTACCCAGTTCTTTTTGCGCGTACACAAATTTGTCAAAAGGCCATTTAGGGAGTTTAACCGCTACATAGTCGAGCGTCGGCTCGAATGCGGCATAAGTGGTGCCGGTTACGACATTGATAATTTCGTCCAAAGTATATCCAATGGCGATTTTTGTAGAAACCTTGGCAATCGGATACCCCGTTGCCTTGCTTGCCAGTGCGGACGAGCGGCTTACACGCGGGTTAACCTCGATAACCGCATATTCGAAACTGGTTGGGTGCAATGCAAGCTGTACGTTGCAGCCGCCTTCCACGCCAAGGGATTGGACGATGTCCAAAGAGGCGGTGCGCAGCATTTGGTATTCTTTAGAGGAAAGTGTCACGGTCGGGGCCACAACAATGCTGTCGCCGGTATGAACGCCCACCGGGTCAAAATTCTCCATAGAGCAGATAATAACTGCGTTGCCGGCACGGTCACGTATCACTTCAAATTCGATTTCTTTCCAACCTGCAATCGATTTTTCGACTAAAATTTGCGTAATTGGCGACAATGCAAGGCCGTTAGAGGCAATTTCACGCAATGCGTTCGCGTTATCCGCAATGCCGCCGCCGCTACCGCCCATGGTAAACGCGGGGCGAACAATGACGGGGTATCCAATTTCTTTGGCAAACTCCAGGGCAGCATCAAGCTCTGTGACTACAACGGATGGAATACACGGCTGCCCAATGGCCTGCATTGTGTCCTTGAAAATTTGTCTGTCTTCGGCTTTGTCGATGGTGTCCGGTGAGGAACCAAGCAGCTTAACGCCCATTTTGTCTAAGAAGCCATCTTTGGCAAGCTGCATACTGAGCGTTAGGCCCGTTTGCCCACCCAAGCCGGATAAAATGCTGTCTGGGCGTTCTTTTTCGATAATGCGCTTAACGGTGGCAAGCGTTAGCGGCTCGATGTAAATTCTATCGGCAATGTCTTTATCGGTCATAATTGTAGCCGGGTTAGAATTTACCAGCACAATTTCAATGCCGTCTTCCCGCAGAACGCGGCAGGCTTGTGTCCCGGCATAGTCAAATTCCGCGGCCTGGCCTATTACAATTGGGCCAGAACCTATGACCATCGTCTTTTTGATGCTTTTATCTAGCGGCATGGCTTGCCATCCTCTCTACAAAACAGTCGAATAAGAACTCTGTGTCTTTTGGGCCTTCGCCCGGGCAAAACTGCACAGAGAATGAGCTGCCATAATCCAACCCTTCGCATGTGCCATCGTTGACATTTACATAGGAAGGATTATCCGCCAATACAGTGTAGCCGTGGTTTTGTGCGGTGATATACAATTTCCCGGTTGATGTATTTTTCACAGGCTGGTTCGCCCCCCTGTGTCCATGCTTCATTTTTTCCGTTTTGTAGCCGTTTGCAATGGCAAGCAGCAAATGCCCCATACATATGCCGAGTATCGGTACTCCACTATTTTTCAATTCCTGCAAAGTTTCAATTATAGGCGCATTAACCGGGTCTGCCGGGTCGCCGGGGCCGCTGGATAGGAGAATCCCATGTGGGTTCATGTCTAAAATTTTCTTAGCCGTTGTATTGTGCGGGAAAGTCCACACTTGGCAGCCTCTGGATACCAGTGCGTCTATCGTGCTTTTTTTTACGCCAAAGTCCATTAGGGCAACTCGGTATTTACCTTCACCGTACACCACAGGCGCACTGCAAGACACTGCTGCTATCGCGTTCGTTATTTTGTAATTACGCGCCTCTTCTTTATCCGCCTCTGTAGGCGGGGTCATGGTTATTTTTCCGCTCATTACCCCATTCTCGCGGATTATCTTGGTAAGCGCCCTCGTGTCTATCCCTTTTAGCCCAGTTATGCCCTGGGACATAAAAAAAGTGTCAAGAGCTTCTTCACTACGGAAATTTGAAGGCTCCTGACACAAATATTTAACAATGTATGCTTTTGCACGAACAGTATCTTTTTGTAAATCGGCAGAAATAACGCCATAATTCCCAATCAAAGGGAATGTTTGAAGAATGATTTGACCATAATAGCTTGGGTCTGTTACGGTTTCCAAATAGCCTGTCATGCCGGTGGTAAATACAATGTCACCGGTAACTTCCGCTGGTTTACCAAAAAATTCACCTTCAAAGATAGTGCCGTTTTCAAGAACTAAATAGGCGGTCATGATGTAACCCCTTTCGGTATTTTCTCAAAACTTTAGAAAGTGTACAGTAAAATGGCGGGTGCGTCAACCAAAAACTTTTAGAATTCTGACAAGTGTGCTCTAAGCGTTAAAATCCACAACCCTATCGAAAAGGGGCTTGCTTGAGTTGCGGTGACTGATACAAATCACGGCGCGGTTGGGATATTCGCCAAATAAATCCGCTATTATCTTGGATTCAAGTGCCTCGTCCATATTGGAAAAGGCTTCGTCTATCAGCATAATTTCCGGGTTGGTAACGAGCGCTTGTGAAAGCCCCAATCGTGATTTCTCGCCGCCGCTAAGTACCTTATTATTCAGAAGAGCATCGCCTTTTGCATCATGCTGACTTTCTAATGCTGTCAGTTGTATCAGTCTTTCTAACTTATCGTCGGTCATTGAAGCCCCAAGCAAAATATTTTCACGCAGACCAAGGGTTAAGGCGTTGGTATGCTGGAAGGTGATGCCAAAAACCCGTCGCAGGGACGCAAGACTTATTTCACGCAGGTTAACGCCGTTTACATAGACATCACCCTCGTAATCGGTGATTAATCCCATGATGATATTGAAAATAGTTGATTTGCCTATCCCGCTCTCCCCAAAGAACATCACCTTTTCGCTCTTTTTTATCTCAAAATCCGGCACGGAAACAACACGCCCGCCATCAAATATTACCCTTACGCCGTCTGTTCGCAGGCTTTCAAAGGCCGTGACTTCTATGCCACTCTCGTTTTCCAATTCTATATCATTAAACTCCCGTAGTTGGGACAAGAAGGGCTTTGTTGCTTTGTATTCGATATATTGCTCGTGGATATTTGCGAAGGTGCCAAGAAACAGGGGAATGTTTATATACAGCACCATAATGTTGCCCGCGCTACCTTCAAAATTGGAGGAAAACCGCATAGCCGCAAAAATAATCAATAGCGGTGCAACAATACGTACCAGTGCGGTTATACCGGATACATAGGCCATCAGCGTTTCCATCCGCACCATAATGCGTTTAATCTTGCGAAGTACCGCAGCCGAGCGCGCGTTAAAGAAAGCATACGCGCCCTTAGCCTTTACATTGCCAATGTTTTCAAAGGCTTCCTGTGTAACCGTACTCATTTCACCATCGCAGGTCATCCTGTCGTCTGTTAGGTCAATAAGCCTATCGCCTGCCTTCTTGGTTGCAAGAAAATATAGAGGTGTGGCTGCAACAGAAAAAATACCGGCATACACATCCAAACGAAAAATAACGATGCCATAGAAAATAAATACAATGGTATATGAGACAAGGTTCAATACACTGGCTACAAAAAAGCCGACATTCTCGGAAGATTGGAACAGCTTAGTAAAAATTTCTGCGCTGGGGCGATTTGTGAAGTAACTGTTCTTGGCACGCAGCAACAGCGCAAGATAATGCCTTGCCAGCCGCGAAAGGGCATTATATTGAAAATCGAATCGCAAATATGCCACAAGCATATTCAAGCCAAATACAAGAACAAACAGCCCAATCGTCATAAACAACCGCAGAGCAAAACCGTCAAAATTTTGCGCCAATAGATAATTGTTAAGCACCTGCGCCAGCAGACCGTTGGCATACAACAGTAAAAAACCCGCACCTAGCGTAAGCACTATGTAGCATACAAGGGTCAGCCTTGCTCTCATGCCTTTAAGTATGATTCCAATTATTGTTTTCATCTGTATCCTCCCTTAATTGTGCGACCAAAAAACATCCACATCGGACAGATATGGATGTTTTTTGTCTGCTAGGAAATTGCTCTGAACGAAACGCGCGGCGAAGCCGCTTTTTAAGTTTGACTGTTACTTAAATTTCTTCTCCAACTCCGCCAAATACAAATCTTCATCCAGCGGCAACTCTACCGTTTTACCAAGCCAAGATGATAAGTGCATCGCGTTGGAAATAGTCAAGCCGTTTATACCCTCTTCGCCACACGCAACAAGTTCGCCTTCGCCGTTTATTTTTCTTACAAACGCGCGCAAAACTTCTGGATGCTGTGGGAAGTCACCGGGGCAATCTATGACAATACGCTCAGCTTTTGGCGAGCCAAACATTTCTGTATTGGTGCGGTTAAACTCACGCTCGGATACTTTCAGCTTATAGTGAACCAACTGGTCGTGTTCGCATACCAGTTTACCCAAGTCGCCCATCACCTCGAAACGGTTATTGCCCGGGCAATCTGCTGTGGTGGTTACGAAAATACCTGTCGCACCGTTTTCGTATTCTACATAGGCGGTTACATCGTCTTCTACTTCAATATTATGCCACTTACCGTTGTGGGCAAAGGCGGTTACGCGCTTTGGCATTCCACAAATCCATTGCCATAGGTCTAAGTTATGGGGGCATTGGTTAATGAGCACGCCACCGCCTTCGCCTTCCCACGTGGCACGCCAGCCGCCGTTATCATAATAGGCTTGCGGACGATACCAGTCGGTAATGAGCCAAGATGTGCGCTTTATTTCACCGAGTTCGCCGTTTTGCACCATTTCGCGCATTTTGCGGTACATTGGATGCGTACGCTGCTGGTACATGATGGCGAAAACCACGCCTGCTTTTGCAGCCTTCTCGTTCATTTCACGCACGTTTTTTGTGTACACGCCGGCAGGCTTTTCGGTGATGACATGGATTTTTTTATCCATGGCTTCCATGGCGATAATTGGATGGTCGTAATGCGGAGTTGCAATAAGCACCGCATCAATTTCACCGCTGTCGAACATGGCTGTTGCCGTGTCGAAGGTTTTGATATTTGAATCGTTTTCCTTTGCCCATTTTAGGGCTGTTGGGCATGTATCGCACACGGCGGTGAGTACTGCGCCGGGCACTTGCCCATCCCAAATGCTGCGTGTATGGCCTTTACCCATGTGACCGCAGCCAACTATTCCGAAACGTACCATTGCAAATTCCTCCTATGCTATTCCATACTTTTTCAAATTTAGTAAACTCGTGTGTAGACATTCAAATGGGTCGCGTCCATAGCAGTCGTCCTGCTCTACCATGGCATATTTTACGCCGGCTTCTTTTGCAGCTGCAAAAATGGCGTCCCAATTCAAGTTGCCTTCCAATACCTCGCTCATACGGCGGTCGCCGTCTACGATGACTAAATCTTTGAGGTGAATCACATCTACACGCCCTGCCAGCTTTTTCAGCCACCAAGCAGGGTCTCCGCCGCCCATTTGCACCCAATAGGTGTCTAAGGTAAAACCTGCATCGGTGAAATTTTCGGCCAAGTACTCCATGGCTGTTTTGCCGTCAAATTTCATAAATTCGAAGTCGTGATTATGGTACATAAATTGGAAGCCGGCGTCTTTGATTGCCTTTGCCGCGGGGGCGAAATCGTTTACAAAGTTGACATAACCTTCTTTGGTGTTGCCGCTGCCCCATGGGAGTGCGCCTACTCCGATGTACTTTGCACCCATCAGTGCGTGGTCTTGAATAACTTGTTGTGTGTCGTTTTTGATGCGGTCAAGCGGAGTGTGCGTAATGACAATTTCGACGTTGTTGGCTTTGCAAATTTCGGCAACTTCTTGAGCAGAAATACCTGCGCCTATGCCGGAAACCTGTACGCATTCGTAGCCCATATCGGCTATTTTTTTGATGGTGCTTGCAAAATCTTGGCTTGTTTGCGTAAATTCACGCACGGTGTAAAGCTGTGCTCCGACTTTCATTTTCATGCCTCCTTTATGGGTTTTAGCTTTCATATTCTTGTGCCAGTAACTCCATATAAAGTACATCAACATACTTTCCGTCTTTGAATATCCAATCACGCCGCCGTCCGGATTCAGTAAATCCTATTTTCTTGTAGCAACTAATACCCGCATGGTTGTCTGCGTGGACGCTTAATGCAATATTGTGAAGGTTCAATGCTTTGAAGCCAAAATCAAGTACCAACCGAACTGCTTCCGTGCCGTAACCTTTACCCCTGTGTTGTTCATCGCCTATAAAAATGCCAATGAAGGCATGGCGGTTGCAGTGGTCTATGTCATGTAGGCTTATATGACCGATTGGCACATTATTATCAATTAATACAATGTCAAAACGGTGCCCGCACAACTCTCCAACAGTCTTTTTTGCGCTTGCCAGCGATATGAGATTGTGATACCCGCCGTAAGTGTCGGCAACCGTTCTATCGTTCATCCACTTTGCCCAGTTTGTGCAGCTTTCTGTGCTGTCGGGGTTAAATGGGGAGAGGTACAGACGTTTGCCAATTATTTTGCGGAAATATACCATGCCTATGCCTCCCAGTTATGATACACATTTTGCACATCGTCTTCATCGTCCAGCAAGTCCAGCAATTTATTCATGCCTTTGAGTTCTTCCGGTGTGGAAAGTGTTGTGTATGTTTGCGGCAGCATGGTTACTTCTGCAGATACCATGGGAATATTCGCTTGTTCCAAAGCTTCCCGCACGACGGAAAAACTTTCTACAGACGTCAGAATTTCATATCCGCCATCTTGAGTGATAAAATCCTCTGCACCTGCATCTGCGGTGAGGAGCATCAAGTCCTCTTCGCCCATGCCGCAGTCTGTTTCCACCATAATTTGCCCTACTTCGTTAAACATAAATGACACGCAGCCTTGTGTACCCATGCTTCCGCCGCCTTTTGTAAAGGCGTTGCGCACATTGGCTGCGGCACGATGGCGGTTGTCTGTGAGTACGTTAACGATAACGGCAACGCCATTTGGGCCGTAGCCTTCGTAGGTGACGGCATCGTAATTGACTTGATCCATGTCACCGGCGGCTTTTTTAATGCTGCGCTCGATGGTATCATTCGGCATGTTTTCCGCTTTGCACTTTGCAATGGCATCTTTTAGGCGAATGTTTGAGATGGGGTCACCCCCGCCGCCGTGCTTTACCGCCATGGCAAGCTCACGTCCAAGGCGTGTGAAAATGCGCCCTTTAGCCGCATCGTTTTTTTCTTTTCTGTGTCTTATGTTTGCAAATTTAGAATGACCCGCCATGGGTTATCGCTCCATTCGATAAGATTTTTTCAAGTGTGTATTACCGCTATTTTATTTACTTTGAGGGATTTTAATGTTCGATGGTTTTTGATTGCCTGTAGAAAATGCTTATTAGGTTCGGTTGCCGTGCTCTTTGTTTACTGTAAACGTTGATGCGAACTCGCCAAAAAAATGCAACAATATCGAAGGAATCAAGCTGCCTGTGACAAGCAGAAGACATATTGAAAGCACTCCGAAGAGACCGATTTCTATAGCATTTCGCAGCCCCTGATATAGATGGCCGATTCCAAATGCTACAAACGCAATCAAGCCAATCAGGTATATTAGTATTTCGGGAAAAATCGCATATAAGAGAAAAAGCAGGAATCCCCTGTACACAGTTTCTTCGCATATGCCAGAACTGATGGACTGCAGTGAATATAGCCATTTTTCTTTGCGCGTCTGTGGGTATTCGTCAATTTCCTCGTCAGCAATCTCTTCTCGCTCTTTCTTTATTCTTACCATCGGCAGCATAAACTCGTAGACAAACAAACCAAGTGCTATCGCTATGGTAATGCCAGTGAACCAAACATTGTGGTTGAAGCTTACCCAGCGAAATCCTATGTCTGCGGGGCTAATGCCACCGATAATGCACATAATGATAACAGGTATGGCCAGCCCCCACATATATACGATTGTCAGGTAATACTCCTTGCATTTTACATTTTCAGCGTCGGCTTTCCCATCCAAGACGCCCGTGGCATCTATAATGGGCACCAACACGAATATAATCGCCAATATTGCCAGAAAAGCGACATACATCCTTATCTCACCCTTTTTTACAATTCTTATAATGTTGTGGCGAAGAATATAAATTTTCTACTCCAAACTAACCTGCCGTTCTGCCAATATATACAACGCACACTCTATACGCTTTTTTTGCAATGCGCAACTAATTTCATCGGGCTTCAAAATATCGCCGTGGGTATGGTGCGCATTAGCCATGCAGCCCCCGCTACAATAATATTTTGCCCAGCAGCTTGCACATTCCGGCTTGGCAAATACGTGACATTTAGAAAATTCCGCAATCATATCTTGCTTCACAACACCTGTATTCAAGTCGCCCAAGCGAAAATTTTCATCACCGACAAATTGGTGGCACGGATACAATTGCCCGCTTGGCGTTACAGCCAGATATTCAGAGCCTGCACCGCAGCCTGTGACGCGTTTTGCAAGGCATGGGCCGCCGTCTAAGTCCATTTCAAAATGGAAGAAGTGTACGCCCTTCCCTACCCGCTCACGTGCCAACAATGCATCTGCCAGCTTTTCGTATTCCGCAAACAACACAGGCAAGTCACTTTCCCGCAGGGAGTAATCCGCCGCCTGCGGAGCGACTACGGGCTCTACAGAAATATGTTTGAAACCGACATCTGCAAGGTGCATCACATCTGCCGCAAAATCTTGATTATGGCGCGTAAATGTACCACGCACGTAGTAATTTTCGTGATCGCGTGTATCTGCCAAGGCTTTGACTTTTGGCTGAATGGCGGCATAGCTGCCACTGCCGTCATGCTTTATACGCATTCGGTCGTGTACCTCCGGGCGTCCGTCCAAGCTTAGCACAACGTTGTCGAAGTTTTCGTTTATGTATTGATTGGCTTCGTCGGTTAACAGTGCGCCGTTGGTGGTGAGTGTAAAACGGAATTTTTTGCCGGTTTCTTTTTCCCGCTTGCGCCCGTAAGCAACAAGCGCCTTGACTGTTTCAAAATTCAGCATCGGTTCGCCGCCAAAAAAATCGACTTCCAAATTGCGGCGTGCACCGGAATTTTCAATTAAAAAATCAAGGGCTTTTTTGCCGATTTCTAGCGGCATCAATCCCCTATCTATATCATTGACATTATATGTGCCGTCACCGGCAAAGCAATATTTACACCGCAAGTTACAATCATGCGCCATATGCAAACAAAGTGCCTTTACCACAGGCTTACGCGCTTGCATGTGCGCATCAACCGCCTGCGAGTTATCCGGCGTAAAAAGCTGTTTATTATCTATCAGGCTGCGTATTTCCGCTTGAATTTCCGAAAGCCCCCCAAGCGGGGCATTTTTTATATTGGCTAACGCCTGTGGGTCGCTCTGCAATTCCTTTAACATATGAAGGGCCGCATCATCTACTTGGTGGAGTGAGCCGCTGCCCACGTCCAAAACTAGATTACGCGACCCAATAGTAAATGCGTGAATCACGCTTTTTGCTCACAGGCTTGATTTGCAACAGTGCAAGATGTTTTGCATGCAGATTGGCAAGATGTTTGGCATTCGCCGCAACCCATTGCTTCGTTTTTAGCGTTTTCGTTTTTTTCTGCTAGGTTTCCTACAACAAGTGTTTTGATATGTGACATTTTCGTCAACCTCCTAAAATTAAATACATGTCAATAATACCGCCGATTTTCGTATGTGTCTAGTATAAAATTTTGCTCCTGACATCATAATTCAGTGGAGGAGATGATTTTGTGAAAGAAAAAAAGCCCAAAATGCCGTCTGCAAATGATATAATGAAATACGAAATTGCAGAAGAGTTAGGCCTGACTGAAAAAGTGAACGCAACGGGTTGGAAAAGCCTGACGGCCAAAGAAAGCGGACGCATTGGCGGAATACTTGCTAAACGTAAAAAAGCACAAGGGGTAAAATGACCATGGATTCTTATATAGGTTTTGCGCGTATGTACGACAAACTCATGACAAATGTTCCCTACGAAAAGTGGGGCAACTACATAAATGATGTACTGCGAAAGCGGCTACACGAAACAGAAAACCCGCTGGTGGTAGACCTTGCCTGCGGAACAGGCACCATGACTTTGTTTTTAGCAAACCAGGGCTTTGATATGATTGGCATAGACATATCTATGGACATGCTGGCAGAGGCGCAGCAAAAATCTTACGAGGCAGGACACAACATATTATTCTTGGCGCAGGATATGCGAAAGTTAGACCTTTTTGGTACAGTGGATGCGGTAGTTAGCGTATGCGATGGTATAAATTACATTTTGACGCCGGAACACCTAACCACGGTTTTCCAGCGCGTCCGGCTATTTCTAAACCCCGGAGGCGTATTTATTTTTGACATGAACACCGAGTACAAGTTTAAGGAGCTTTTGGGGCAAAAAAGTTTCGAGGCCAAAACCGAAAGCGGAGCGGCATACGAATGGGATAACCACTACGATGAAAATACGAAAATAAACGAATATCGCGTTCTATTTTACAGCCAAGATAATTCAGAGGAAAGCGAACCTTTCATAGAAATTCACAGGCAGCGTGCCTATGATACTGATAATGTAATAGAAATGCTAAAGAACACAGGATTTAACAAAGTTTACGCATATCATAATTATACAGACAAACCTGCAAGAATTGACTCGCCAAGGGTCACATTTATCGCAGAGGTAGAATAGCTTGAATCATGTATTTTTGTACTCATTAAGCACATATCTTAATTGAACCAATGGTACGCCCCCATACTTGTTCACTACCCTGTTTGTCCCATCAAAACTAAAATTATTTTTTTCGTACAGTCGCTTTGCCCTGGTATTTCCATCAAAAACCCACAAAAATACTTCATTTTGCCCGACACGTTTCAATTCATCTACCGCAAAATCCAGCATTTCCTTGCCATACCCCCTACCCCAAAATGCCTCCAATAAATAAATCGCCCGTATCTCTCCTGCGCAAGGGTTTATAACGATAAATCCTATCATTTGATTGGAAAGCATTGCGCAGTAATATTCGCAATCGCCGGGGTTTTTCAAGATATTTGTGTGTTTTTTAACCAGTTGCTCCACTTCTGCTGGCATATTGTTTAAGTATTCATCCGGCACAATCCCCTTGTATGCCGACTGCCAAATAGAGATGTGACAGTTCGTATAATCGCGTGCATCTTCGGGCAAGGCTTTGCGGATAATCATTCCCATGATGTTCTCCTTCGTATAGTATTATGGAGTGATTATAGCATATGTACACACAAAAGGGTACACATTTGTACCCTTTTGCATAGAGGCTGAACCTATTCTTCTTTTAGAATAATTCCCCTACCCTTTGGGATACTCTCGCTTACGCCAGAGATAAATTCCTTACGCTGTGGCGGCGCAAAAATATCCATTGGGAA
>Ga0123355_10013573_pt1 | contig 12689 bp, 9 predicted proteins | sample TergutEmb28metaG_3_FD_89872 | JGI IMG/M metagenome (GOLD analysis project Ga0123355, IMG submission 89872) | Embiratermes neotenicus P1 segment gut microbial communities from Petit-Saut dam, French Guiana - Emb289 P1 | ecosystem: Host-associated > Arthropoda: Insects > Digestive system > Gut ...
CATCGAGACACCTGCAGGTGCGAGCGGAATACGACTCGAAAGGCACAGGAGCCAGGGGTTGATCTCCCCGTGATCTTCTGTGCCTTCGGTGGTGAAGATTCTAAGCCAAAGTGTATTTCCCGCGCTCGATCATCTTCAGCGCGATCTGGTGCCGCAATTCGATCGTATTGAAAGGCTCGTGCTTCGCCAGGCGCCGCAGGATCGCAAGTTGGGTGCGAAGCATGTCCCCATCGGCGACCGCGGAAATTACCTTGCGGGCTGCTGACTCGAGCTTCTCCATCGCTTGCGACAGATACACACGGGTCATCGCCAGGGGCAACATCGCACCGGACTCTCCCTTGGCGTCGACGATCTTTTGCGCGCGCAACACCGCCGACTCCATGGCATAGGTCTCGATCGTCATGTCGGCAATCGCGCCCATGATCTCCTGCTGATCCTGAATTGCCTGCATGAATTTCTGCGTGGCGGAGCCGGCGGCAAACAGCCCGAGTTTCTTGGCCTGGGCCACGAGTTTCCGCTCTTCCGGAAGCGAGCCTTCGATCTCTTCCGACAGAGACGGACCCGAGAGCACTTCGTCCATCAGTCTCTTGATCGCCGGCATCAGGGGCAACTGGCCCGTCATCGCCCGCTTCAGCAGGAATCCGGTAATGATCAGCCGGTTGATCTCGTTCGTTCCTTCAAAAATACGGTTGATGCGGGCGTCGCGATACGCGCGCTCCGCTGGATATTCCTCGACGAACCCATAGCCGGCGTAAATCTGCACCACCTCATCGACGATGTAGTCGATCATCTCCGAGCCCCACACCTTGATGATCGAGCACTCGACCGCGTATTCCTCGATTGCTTTGAGCGTCTGCCTGGCCGCATCGGCGGCAGATTTGTCGACGTCGCTCAATGCTGCGTCCATCATCGCGACGGTTCGGTAGACGAGCGATTCTCCCACGAAGAGCAGCGTCGCCATGTTGGCAATCTTTTCACGGACCAATCCGAAGTCCGCGATGACCTTGTTGAATGCCTTGCGCTGCCTGGCATATGCGATGGCGTTTTCGAGCGACACGCGGCCGCCCCCCACGCACATCGCTCCCAGTTTGAAGCGTCCGATATTCAAAATGTTGAAGGCGATAAGGTGTCCCTTGCCGATTTCACCCAGCAGATTTTCTGCGGGAACCTTGCAGTCGTTGAGAATGATCGGACAGGTGGACGATCCGCGAATGCCCATCTTGTGTTCTTCGGCGCCGACCGAAAATCCCGGGAAGCCTCTCTCCACAAGAAATGCCGTGAACTTTTCCCCATCCACCTTGGCAAACACCGTGAACAAATCGGCAAAGCCGGCGTTGGTGATCCACATTTTTTCGCCGTTGAGCAGGTAGTGCTTGCCGTCGGAAGAAAGCGTGGCGCGGGTGCGGCAATTCAACGCATCCGAGCCGGAAGTCGATTCCGACAACGCATATGCGCCGACGATTTCACCCGACGCCAGCCGCGGAAGATATTTCTTCTTCTGCTCTTCCGTTCCGAAGTAGACAATGGGTAACGTTCCGATGCCGGTGTGTCCACCCCAGGTCGTGGCGAACCCGGCGTATTTCGCGATGTGATCGGCGATCACCGCGGCCGTGACTTTGTCCATTTCAAGCCCGCCGTAGGCTTCCGGAATCTCCACCGAACTCAGCCCCAACTCCCCCGCTTTCTTGAGCAGATCGCGGGTTACCGGGAAATCCTTGCGCTCGATCTTCTCGATATTGGGGACGATCTCGTTGACGGCAAACTCTTCGGCGGTCTGTCCGATGAGCCGATGCTGTTCGCTGAAATCCTCGGGAGTGAAAACTTCCTCGGGTTGCCGCGTCTCCAGCAAAAAGCTGCCACCGGAGATTTTGGTTCTGGGCATTGCGGTAGTCGTAGCCATGTCTGTCCTCGAAAGGAACCGCCGAGCCGGCACAGGAAGCGGCGGAACGCTGGTTTCATTCGTTCAATTCTAATGCGGAGCACGACGGGAAGCATAGTTGACAGGCGAGCCCGTCCGTGTGCGGCGCGCCGGGTTCTCGATCCCAGCTGAATTTAGTTCTCAAACCTGACCCGCTCGGGGTCAATACATCCACTCAAGGCGGAACGGATCGTACGACGACCAGGCTCCATAGCCCGGAAAGGCGCGGCCTGAAAACCGATCGTTCACAGCTCCGCCCATCCGGCAGCGGCGATAGTTGTTCAGCGCAGACTGATAAAGGCTCTCCTCGTTTTGTCGCCTTGCCGTTTGATCCGAACAGGTCTGAGACTGACTCTGGGCACAGGCGCTTTGTTCCGAAGCCTGCGCCGCCTGCATCCGTTGCTCCTGTCGTTGCATTTCTCTGAGCAGCGCACTGCACGTATCGAAGACAAGCATCGGTGGCGCGCAGAGCCCGCCGTTCCAAATGTCCGGATACCGGCATTCGTTCCGCTTCAGCAGCGGACCAGCCACGCACCCGCCACCGACTTTTCCGGCGGGACAGATGCGGCAGGGACCTTTGCGACACACCGGAGGGCGCGGACGAACGACCATCTTGGACGGTGGTCTGCGGAATGGATGACGCAGGAACGAGAAGAACGTTCGTTTTTCCGCAGCGCTTTTCGATTGCAATGCACCGTTCGCTTGACGAATCGAACCGGTCGGCGCACCGGGGCTGCGCGTGGGAGTCCGCGTCACGCCGGGTGTCTACGAACCGTGTCCGCCGGACCCGTGAGATCCGGAGCCATGACCACTGCCAGAGGAACTGTGGCTGCCGCCCCCTCCCGAACTGTGCCCGCCCGAGCCGCCGGAAGAGCTGGCTCCTCCGCCACCATGAGAGCCCCCGCCCGACGATCCTCCGGAGCTGCCGCCCCCGCCGCCGCCCCCGCCTCCATGTTGTGCAAACGCTACTGAGGTGGAAAGAAGAATCGCTGTCAGAGAAAGGCCGGAGAGCCGCATCGAGCACCTCCTACCAAACGCGCGAGGCCGGAAGATGGCCGGACCAGTTGGACGTTCAGGCCGGCAACAATGTTATCCCGCCTGGTGTCAAAGTGCGTAGGAATCGGGTAAAGAAGTGTTACGCCCGCGCCTTTGGCGGCTCGGCAGATCTGTCTGAAGGTTGTATGGTGTTCGGCGCGGAGTCGGAGTTCCTGGTGGTGAGCTTTCGGCATGGTCGCACAACGCGGCCGCAATCAAGCAGGCTTTGACTCGAGTTGTCCCAAGGTCGTCTGGAAGTTGCAGGGCATCCAATCCGTGGGCTTGCGGGCAAGTTCATCCGTCATGTCGGAGCGCTTCCGTGAGATAGCGGACGGGATCGGGCTCGCGGGTGTGGATGACGCCATTGTACAGATCACCGACCCCAGCACCCTTCAGGGTTTTATAGAACAGACAGTCTTTCCGGTTCAAAGTGGGCTTTTTTCAGCGTCCGCTCTTAGGCGATGCCGCGCTCGAAGCCTTCGGCTTCTGCGGTGGCGGCACGACTTCGCCAGTCATCGTATCGGAATACGGACCCGGCGACGCGCAAGCGTAGGGACAGACGTACGTCGTCATGTTCTGATACTGATCCAGCGCCGGTATGTTGGCTCCCAAGTCGGTGCCGTCAGACGCCTGGTGGGGCTTACCTGCGTGAAAAGAACTATGGGGACTGATTTCGAAAGCATGATAGTCTGCCACCTGCAAATTTTGACTGGTTCCAGTACAGGCTCCCGGTACCGAGGTTGACCAGTCGCTGCACAGGTTGGCTGGAGTGTAGATGGTAAGCGGCGGCGAAATGCTACAGGGAGTCGTAGTGCAGGATGAGGCTGGATACGCGGGATTATTGCCATACTCCGTGTAGTGGGAGGCATCGGTAGTTCCGGCCCAGACCGAATGATCCGTCGTCAGTGAGTTCCAGTCAAACATGGTGGACTCAGAATACGTGCCTACAGCCAGACCATTCACAAACCAACCTCCACCTGTCCAGACGGAATCCCGAACCAGAGCATAAGGACCGTAATTCATTCCGGGCATGGCTACTCCATTCGGACTGCCAAAGGTGTGGGCTACGTTGGTAATAAAAGTGTGATGTGTGAAGTGCAGGGCGTAGGGGAAGCCTTGCTGATAGCCCAAAGTGCAATGGCCGCTCGTATCACGAGCCGGATCCTTTGCCGGTCCCTGCCATGACACAGTCTGAGGCTGGGTCTGGGTCAGACCGTTGCTGGCCTTGGCCAACGTTCCCGGCAACGTCGTCACCGGGGCCTTGGGAAATGCCGCCTGTTGTCCCGGTGGGTGGCCCGTAGGCGTGTTTAACGTAGCGGCGGTAGTCGGAATCTCTGTGTCACAACCGTAGACTACGACAGGATCTCCCACGGCAATGGCTGTCGAATATTGACCCCCGCCTGGATCCGTGCGGGAAGCGGAAGGCGGTGCCGGAGGACATTGTTGTGGAGCAAGACTCCCGGTGCAGGTAACGGTAAACGTCGTCAGGCCGGTGGCATCTCGCGTAACGTTGCCATGCCACAGGCCTTTGGAGGCTCCTGTGTAGTGGCCTAACGACTGGCTGGCACAGCCGGGATTCTGGTTGGTCACGTTATAAACCAGCTCTTGGTGAAACCATACCCGGCGCTGGCCGGGCGACACTCCGTTGCCATCGCCAGCCACGGGGTTGGAGCGTCCACCAATCTCCCAGCCTTCGCAGGCATTGCGCCAGATGTTGTAAGAGTCCAGAATGTCAAAATCACCCGCTCCTCTCAGAATGCCGGGTGGTCCGGCGGTAGAAGTCATGCTGACAGCCAGACCAATCGGCCCCTGCTGACCGCCGCTGTTATCCACGTTTTCACAGATAAGTCCGTAACGGACCACCCGGTTTACCTCTTTCAGCTCCAGACAGTTCTTTCTGCCCACGGATTCCTTGGTCGTCGAATTCCACCATGGGTTGTAATTCATGGGGATGTTCAGCATGCCCAACCACGAATAAGGGAAACTGAAACGGCTCCGGCCCACCTGCATGTCCGTACAAGTGATGAAGCCGGGAGTCTGAGGCTGGGCCGAGGCCGCGTAGCCGCCACAGATCATGCCAATGGCGCCGCCGTCAGCCCAGTTATGCACGATCTTGGTAGCGGTAGCTTGGTGAGGGGCAAAGCCGTGGCCCTCGCCGCCGGGACGGGCAAACAGACTGATCTGGGAATCAGCCACGGATATATAAGATCCGCTGACATCGTAAACGTTGGCGACGGAGTTGGACCCGGCGGCAAGGGAGCGCCAGTCGCCGTGCCCCCACGTCCTTTGCAGGTGAATGTGGCTGTTAAACTGGGCAAGCGACGTGGGATTGTTGACCATAATGCTAAGAATCCCTACCGCCCCAGTATTTGGCGTAGACATGCCGAAGGCGGCACTCTCCAGCATCCAGTGGTCCGCTCCAGCATTTACGGCACACAAGGGCGCTACCCCAATGCCTGACGCCTGACAGAACTTCACCACGCCACTACTTCTGTTGTTCTGTACCAGGTGCCACATGTATTGCACGTCGTTGTAGTCCAGAGTGGTCGGCTGCACGCCCCTGGTCTGGTGAGTGTTGGCCAGCGTGATGGGACATCCCGTAGGAACACACGCCATCTGCACATGCTCGCCGGGAGTACACCTGGCACCGGCGTTGGCTCCGGTACAGGTACGTCCCGCGTGAGTGTGGGCAAAATTGGCAATCATGCCCTGCTGGTTGGGCCCGGCGAGTGTCGTTACCGTCTCCGGAGTACAGCCGGTGTCGCCCAGACTGGCGATGCATACGTTGACCACCGTGCCCGGGGAGACATAACCATCAGTAAGAAACACGTAGTTATTCCCCGGTGTAACTACGGGGGTAATCAAAGTGGTATTTACAGAGATGGTTTTAATTCCAGTAATGGTGCCGTCCTGTACCAGGATGCCTGCCAGAACGGATCCGGAGGCGGCATGCGTTTCAGCCTGGGCGGAGGCATTCGCCACAGTGAAATTCGTAGCAGTCGAGGCGAGAATGGTGAACTTGCCGTTGTTCCCGGCGTGGCTGAATCCGGTGATGGTCACAGGAACATCTGCCAGGGAGTTGGAGCGGCCAGGAACACTGCCCCGATACGTCGCCGTGGTGCCAGACACAGTGACGCCTGTCAGTGTCAGAGAAGAGGCAGCAGGCGGAGTCAACGTTACAGGCTCGCCCAGTACCGAGGGCGTAGCCGTAATGAAATACGGCGCAGTCGTGTTCTGCACGCTCAACACTTGAAACCAAGTCTGCCAATGGGCATCTGCAAACGAAGAATAGGCACTGCCACCGCCTGCAAATGGCAGACCGTTGACAAATTGGCCCACGGTCACCCCCGGTGGAAACGGTACGTTACGGTAGAAAGCAGCAACATTTCCGCTGTAAGTAATATTGGTGAAGCCTCCGAATGGGACGGGGATTTCCTCCTGTGGCCCCAGTTCCTGATACATGTTCGTGCCCGTACAGTCGGGATTGTGCAGGCCAATGTCGGTAGAAGTAGGAACGTTGTCCTGAATACCGTGAGAGCAGACGGTGCGGCCAGCAGGCAGCGAAGCGTCCATCGTAGACCGCAGTACGTTGAAGCAATTGGCGGGAGTGGCCGAGGTACGGGGAAAAATCAGGCCATTGGCCGCACTGGTGGTATAAGTGCCGGCCGGGATATCCAGGTAAAAGCAGGCATTCTGGCCGCTGCTCAAAGCCGCTGAGCGGCAGTGTTCCATATCATTAACTGCCGCCTGTATACCGGCAAACGTTTGAGGGTAGGGCAGGCTAAAGGTAACTCCAGAGCAGATCGTGGGCGGACCCGTCGTCCATGTGGAGGAACCAATGGTCAATTCGTAATTGGGCTTTGGAATAGATCCGTCCACCGCCTCATTGTTGTTGACCCAGACCATAGGCAACGAGGGCAACTGGCCGTCAGGACTCTGGCCAAGGCCCATAGCCGTAAGCAGAAGAAATGCGCCCCACAACTTCATGTGCTAGCCCTCAGTTCAACCTTACCAACCGTCGCGGTAAAACCACAGCCTTCAGGCTGGGGGATATAAGGCGACCTTTCTTCCACCGGGCGGCCGGAGGTGATGGTGGCGGCGCTTGAGTCACCGTGACGGTTGCCGAGGCCGTCGTCGTTCCGCCCGCACCTGTAGCCGGCAGTTCCTCGTTGTCGTCGCCGGAGAAATAGACTACGATCCAGTGAACGTCACGGTTCCCATCCTTGTAATCGTAGCGCTGGGCGCGTTCGTTGTCTGCGGTCCAAAGCGTGGCCGATTGTCCAGCTTCAATGCTCGCCGGCAAGGCAGAGATCGAAGCAGCAGCCGCTGGCAGCAGCGGCGTAATCTCGCATGGCGGCGTCGTGCAAGCCGCGATCGCGGCCGGGGAACACCCTGCTGCCCAATTGCCGCAGCTGTTTGAAGGAAAGTGGGTGGCAGCATGGCAAGCAAGCCTATCCGGCGACCCGGAACCGGGCAGTCGCAGCCTGAAGCTCTGTGATTGATTCTCGAAGTGAGGCCGTTGGGTCGGGCATGATCAGTCGCGGCCCGGGCGACTGTTCTCACCTGACGAGGATGGGTCTGCTCAAGTCATACACCCCTTGCCGAAAGCACACGATGGGCCTCACCAGTTGGACGTTCAGGCCCGCCAGAAGAATATGCGCGTCGTTTCAGAGTGCGCGGGAATCGGGTAAAGAAGTGTTCGGACCACGCCGTTAGCGGCTCGGCGGAGCTGCCTGCAGTTGTATGGTCTCCAAGCGGTAGCGGCTCGCCGGCTGGCATGTGGAGTAGCCGACAAAGTGCGTGGAGTCGGAGTCCTTGCTGTCGCGCGCAACCACATAGCTGCGAATCTTTAAACAATACGATTCGAGCATCCCGCCGCCCGGTGAAGCAATGAAGTCGGAGTTGACGTTGGGCGGTTCCAGGATACCCCCCTGGTGTTGTCCCTTGAGTGTCTCAGACAGGTAGGTCTGCAACTGGTTTCGTTGATCGTTCGGCGATAGCTGCCTGGAGGGATCGCTCGGAAGAATCCGCCAAGGTTCCGATGGAGTGATCGCGTAAGGAGCGTGCTGGGGGTTCGAGCCCGAGTTGGAGCTGGCCTGACCGGAAGCTGTGAGCGGAAAAACGAGCAGGGCAATCGCTAAAAGGCGGCTGAGAGGCATAGGGACCCTCCTCTTCGCGGATTATACCTCCGTTTCGCTACACATTCTCGAAAATCCCGGCCGCCCCCATGCCGCCACCGACGCACATGGTTACCATCCCGTACCGTCCGTTGCGGCGCTTCAACTCCCGAATCATAGTTGCCGTCAGCTTGGCTCCGGTGCATCCCAGTGGATGCCCGAGCGCGATCGCGCCACCATTCGGATTGACCTTCTGCGGATCGAGCCCCGTCTCTTGGATCACTCCCAGTGACTGTGCTGCGAACGCCTCATTCAACTCGATCACGTCGATGTCAGAAAGCTTCAGCCCTGCCATCTTCAAGGCCTTCGGAATTGCAAAGACCGGACCCAGCCCCATTTCCTCCGGCTTGTATCCCGCAGTTGCGAACGAAACGTAACGGGCCAGCGGCTTGATCCCCAGCGCCAGAGCACGCTCGGCCGACATCACAACCGCCGCGGCGGCGCCGTCGGACATCTGCGACGAATTTCCGGCAGTCACCGTTCCCTTGGCATGGAACGCTGGCTTGAGCGCCAGCAATGCTTCAAGGGAAGTGTCAGCTCGCGGTCCCTCATCTACTTGGAAGACAATTTCCTGCCGTTTCGCCTTCGATCCGTTCGGAGTGCTGAAGCGGGCCGGCACCGGCACAACCTCGTCCTCGAACTTTCCGGCCTGAATCGCGGCCAGCGCCTTCTGGTGGCTGCGCAACGAGAATTCGTCCGCTGCTTCACGCGTGATCCCGAGGCGTTGGGCCACGCGCTCGGCGGTCAGACCCATCGAAAGATAGGCGTCGGGATAATGATCCACCAGCCATGGGTTCGGCGAAATTTTGTGCCCGCCCATGGGAATCATCGACATTGATTCGGTACCCCCGGCAACAATGATTTCCGCGCCGCCGGCCATGATCCGCTCGGCCGCCATGGCGATCGCCTGCAGCCCTGAAGAACAGAACCGGTTGATGGTCAATGCGGACACTTCTACCGGCAAACCTGCGCGCAACGATGCGATGCGCGCCACGTTCATTCCTTGCTCGGCCTCCGGCATCGCGCAACCCAGAATGACGTCTTCAATCTCCTTCGCGTCGAGTTGCGGCACCCGATCGAGGGCTCCTTTGATCGCGATAGCTGCAAGTTCGTCCGGACGCGTGGCACGCAAAGTGCCCTTGAACGCGCGTCCTACCGGAGTCCGAACCGATGACGCGACGACGACTTCCCGCATACAAGCCTCCTTCCACCACCTCATTCGATGTCGGCCAAGCCACGGCGGCTTCAGTTGGGGTTCGGTTACTTCGCCGGCGCAAAAAAATAGTAGTCCGCGGTGTAGCTGCTCCTGGTTTCCGCGTTCTTATGCGCCTCGTCGCAAGCTTCGTTGCCGGGCTTGCCCCCGTGGGTATGTACACGCTGAATGGCCGTGACCTTTCCGAGCGCACCCTTTCCCGAGTTGCTGACCGCGTTCAACAAAAGCCAGGGGATCGAATCCGAGTCCAGCGAGTCGACATGAGCCGCCACTTTGCCGGTGACCTCGCTGCCGTCTTTCAGCTTCCACGTCGGCCCGGCGGTGTGCTGACCAATGACCTTGTCCTTGCGGTCCTTCAATTCCGCCTCAGGGGCCTTCAGCGTCCAGGCGTACTTACCCTCGGTATCCGCCTGGCAAGTGTAGATCTGCGATCCGGAAGCGTGTACAAACAGCACCGGCTCCAGTCCGGAGGGTGCCGCGATCGCATCCGGGACGTCCGGTGCAGATTCTTTCGCAGAACTGTCGCTTTGGCCGTTACACAAATTGCAGCACAAAGCCATGGCAAGCAGAGCCACGGCCTGCAAGGGATCGTAAATGCGCGGGCGTTTCATAGGATCCTCCCTTCCGGCAGGTCAGCCGCAGTCACCGGCTGACCGATCACGGGTTGGAATCGAACAAGGCATTTCGAGATGTCCGGTGAAGGTGTCGGTCTTGCTCTTGTGGCTGCAAGTGAGTTGTCAAGGTAGTAATTTTCGGGGTGTAATTTTTGGGGGCGGACCCATATTGTGCGGGCACCGCCGAAAGACAACATTACCAGAGACGCGATCGGCAGCATCGATTCTCCTTGCTCGAGTCAGTTTCTCAGCGTCTTGCCCGTCTTCAGCGTGTACTGAATCCTCTCCTGTGTCTTGCGCTCGCCGCATAGCGACTTGAATCCTTCGCGCTCGAGGTCGAGAATGTGTTGCTCGCTGAGCGGCGAGCCGGGAGTGATATTTCCGCCGCACAGCACCTCCGCGATCTTTGCTCCGAGCTTCACTTCGTAATCGGTGATGAAATCGCCTTGCCGCATCAGGTGAACTCCCATCTTGAGCGCAGCCAGCAGATTCTCTCCCGGGGCTGGAATGTCGCTCCGCGGAACCGGAGGCTCGTAACCTGCGCGTGCCAGTTCAAGTGCGCGCGCCTTGGCGTCGGAAAGCACGCGCTCGCGATTCATCGTGATCCGGTCGGAATCGCTCAGAAACCCGTAAGCCCGCGCCTCTTGCGCGGATGTGGCCACCTTGGCGGTGGCAATCGTCTCGAACGCTTTCTTCATCGCCTCCATCATCTCGACCGAGCCGGCGAGCGCTTCGTTGGAAGACTTGCCGCGCGAAGCGGCCGCAGAATCCACCGCGCGCAGCAGCATCTCTTTGCATCCCCCGCCGCCCGGCAAAAGTCCCACCCCGACTTCCACCAGACCCATGTACAACTCAGCATGGGGCTGGCGCGCCGCGGAGTGCAGCGAGATTTCCGTCCCGCCGCCCAGGCAGAGCCCGAACGGAGCTGATACCACTGGCTTGGGGGAGAACTTGATCGCCTGGGTCATTCCCTGAAACTGGCGGATGGCCAGATCCACGTCGTCCCACTCTTCTTCCTGCACGCTCATCAGCAGCAGCATCAGATTCGCTCCGACCGAGAAGTTCGCGGCATCGTTCGAAATCACGAACGCGTCGAAGTTGTCGCCCGGCCCGCCCGGCTTCAACGACTGCGTGATCAGGCTGATGATGTCGCCTCCAAGCGAGTTCATCTTGCTGTGAAACTCGAGGCAAGCCACACCATCGCCCAGATCTACCAGCGACGCTCCGGAATTTTTCTTCACCACTCCATTCGATTTCCTGGCAACCGCCACCGACCAAACCCCTGCCGGCACTTCGACTGGCTCACTATCTCCCTTGCTGATGTCCCAGTACTTACGCCCCGCCGGTGATTTCCGATCGTCGACGTACCATGATTTCTGGCCCGAAGAGAGCAACTTCTCGACGTTGGCGGCCACCGGCTTGCCTTCCTTCTTCATGCGCGCGACTGTGGCTTCGACGCCCGCGGCATCCCATAGTTCGAACGGCCCAAGTTCCCAGTTGAAGCCGAGCCGCATTGCCCGATCGATCTCGACAATCGAGTCAGAAATCTCAGGTACCCGGTTCGCCGCATAAGTCCAGAGGTCGCACAGCGCCGCCCATAGAAAGGCTCCTGCCTTGTCACCCTTCTGCGGCCCGGCGCCCTCGAGGCCCAGCAACATACGCAAACGCGCCCCGGTATCCTCCACATTCTTTGCCATGTCGAGCGCCGCAAATTTCGGTTTCTGCCGGGGATGGTATTCGAGCGTCTTCCAGTCGAGCGCCAGTCGTTCGTCTTCGCCCCCCTCGCCGCCCTTGACCTTCTTGTAGAAGCCGCCTTTTGTCTTGTCGCCCAGCCACTTGTTCTCGAGCATCTGATCAAAAAACTCGGGCAGGCGCAGGTCGCTGCGCTCGTCGTGAACCTGGGTTGTCATGTTGCCGACCACGTGGCCAACAATGTCGAGTCCCACCAGATCGATGGTGCGAAACGTCGCCGATTTCGGCCATCCCACGGCCTGTCCGGTGAGGGCATCGACTTCCTCGATCGTGAGCCCCATTTCCTGCATCAGGCGCATCACGTTCAAGACGGAAAACGTTCCAATGCGGTTGCCGATGAAGTTGGGAGTGTCCTTTGCGACCACCACGCCTTTACCCAGCTGCAGGTCACAAAAGTGCGAGATCGCATCCAGCGCTACCCGTTCGGTCTCAGGGGTCGGAATAATTTCCAGCAGACGCATGTAGCGTGGCGGATTGAAGAAATGCGTCCCAAACCAGGCACGGCGGAAGTCTTCCGAAAAACCCTCGGCGATTTTTCCGACCGGCAATCCGCTCGTATTGGTCGTAATGATGGTCCCCGGCTTTCGGATCGCTTCCACCTTCCTCAGCAGATTCTGTTTGATCGCAAGGTTCTCGATCACGGCCTCAATGATCCAGTCGACATCCGCAAGTTTTTTGAGGTCATCGTCGAAATTGCCGAGGGTGACGAGCCGTGCCAGCGAGGGATCCATGAACGCGGCCGGTTTGGATTTCTTCGCAGTATCGAGTCCAGCGGCCGCAATCTTGTTGCGGGCGGGGGTGTCCGCGTCGGGCGGGACTATATCCAGCAGATAGCAGGGAACTCCGGCATTGGCCAAATGCGCGGCGATGCGGGCGCCCATGGTTCCGGCGCCCAGTACAGCAGCTTTGTTGATGCGCTTCATCATGATGCCTCAAGAATGAATCGGTCGATCAATAATGAGGTTGGAAAACCCGAGGGG
>Ga0123355_10013574_pt1 | contig 12689 bp, 12 predicted proteins | sample TergutEmb28metaG_3_FD_89872 | JGI IMG/M metagenome (GOLD analysis project Ga0123355, IMG submission 89872) | Embiratermes neotenicus P1 segment gut microbial communities from Petit-Saut dam, French Guiana - Emb289 P1 | ecosystem: Host-associated > Arthropoda: Insects > Digestive system > Gut ...
TAAAATGGGTACCGGGTCTTTCCCGGGGTTAAAGTGCGGCCGGGGCGTGCTGCTGACCACTCACCCCCTTCTAGTGCCGCGGTCATGGAAGAGTAGAGCTATACCTCTACCCACCCTCTGGGCGAAACCGGGCCTGTGACGGGAACACTTTACCTTTATATATCTGTAACAAGATCGAGATCTCGCCTGATTATCGACTGCAGTAATGAATTTTTATCTTTCTACTTTCTTATACACAGCTTAAAGGGAGGACTTGTTGAGGGCCGCAAAATATGCAGAAGCCACTAACGTAACAGTTGTGTTAGACGGACACTGTGATGGTTTCACTCCTTCACGACTTCAGCATTCGCTATGTTGCAAGCGGATCGTATTTTTTGGCACGTCGGCAAAATTGCGAGTAGCGACTACAGTGATACCTCGGCTAACGAAGACAATTCGTTCCGGAATCACATTCGTTAGCCGGCGAAACACACATACAGAAGGAAAATATAAGCTCCTGGAATGGCCCGACCGTTCATGTTTGCTGCTTTATGTTAGCGCGCGCATCCACCAAAACATTCGTTAGCCGAGTCCGAAAAAACAGCGAAAAAAATCTTCGTTAGCCGAAAAATAGCAGGGTCACTCGTTAGCCGAGGTATCACTGTATTTGCTCCGTCGTGTCTGTCCGTCTGTCCGTTCACATGGAACAACTCGGCTCCCACTGAACGGGATTTTCACGAAATATATCCGAGTAATTTTCGAAAATATGTCGGAAAGATTCAAGTTTTATTAAAATCTGACAAGAATAACGGGTACTTTACATAAAGACCGATGTACATTTTGATCGTAACTCGCTCAGTTCTTAGAATCAGAAATTTCTCTGACAAATGTTGTAGAGAAAATCAAAACACATTTTATGTACAATAACCTCCTCCTTCCCGGAAATCGTGCCGTTTATGAGACGTGGAAAAATAAAGTACAGCCGTACAGACCACAGATGACAATAGAACGCATGAGCTTTGCATGCTGGATAACTAAGGCTACAAACACACACTCACAATATGTAATACTTATTGCTTTTCCAATACAACAATGGTTGCACGAACTCTATTCAACGTTACGTTATACGTACAGTGCCTGTCTTCGTAATAAATACCTTTATTGTGTAATATTTACTGACCGTTCCCAAATAAAACTGTTCACAGCTAAGTGCTCAATTGGCTACCTCCGTTAAACAAACCTAAACAGCTCCCCCCCACACACACACACACAAACTGCATACGTTACGAAAAATTTTTGCAAAACAGAATTCTGGGGCACTGATTCGCTTCCACTCACAAACTGTGCTGCGTCTTTTTTCACAGACACGTGGCATCAAAAATCGCCTTCTCCCATTTCTATCACGTCCAAAGGACAACTATTCGCTGCAAGTGCACATCCACGGGACTTCTGCCGTCAGCAAGCGAAACTCACTTATCAAGATGCTCCAGCCGTGTAGGTAGACTCCTCTTACGCTGAAACATGCCGATGACACTCCAGTTCTGCCAAAAATGTAGACCAGGAAACGCTTCTAGGACGATCTTGTACCGCTGCCACCTGGAGAACACGATGAGCGTGTGTGGGGCGGCTCACCAGATCACAAAACACTGTCCCCTGCATTTAATCACATCAAACTGAACCTTATCACGGAAATGGCTACGAGATGACAATGAAGCAAGACAGCAAATGTACGTATAACGTAACACAGAGGTGCTTTCGTGCAACCATTGTTGTAGTGTAAAAGCAGTGCGTTTTACATATACTTAGTGTGTGTTTGTAGCCTTACCTATCCGAAATGCAATGCGCATGCGCCTTATTGCCATATGTGGCCTGCCTCACTCTACAATATTTTTCCACGTTTTCTCATAAAGGCACGATTTTCGAAAAAGGAAAAGTTACTGAACACAAAATGTGTGTTTTGATTTTCTCAACAACTTTCGTCTGAAACATTTCTCGTTCTAGGAACAAATGTGCGAGATATGACAAAAAAAATTACATTGGGTTTCACGTAAAGTAGCCGATATTCTTGTCGGATTTCAACGAAACTTCAATTTTTTCGAAAAGTATTCAAATCTCAAATTTCATGAAAATGTGTCCAGTGGGAGTGGATATATTCCATGCGGACATACATACATACACACACGAAGATACTGTTTACAGCCTATGTGGAGTACTGACTGTGTTAGGTATATTTAGATTTGATACAATCCGAAGAATGGTAGATACAAAAGCCAAAGATAACTCCTTATCAATAAAGAAGGCGCCTCACGAAATCTCTGTCTGTTCTGCGTTTAACAGACACAAAACCAACGAGATATTGCAAACACTTCGGGTGTCACGAAGAAAACACTAGCATATGAAATGTGAAGGAAGTTATTCCTCCCTGTACGCTGTAAATTTTGGTCATACTGTGAATTGGAACACGTCTTGCCTTATCTTGTAAATCTACGCGATATCATTTACAGGATCTCACTAGTACATTTACTTACGTCGACAGCAATACGAAGACAATATAATTCCGTTTTCAGTAGAGCGTGGTTAGTCTTGGACCCGATTAACACACACTTTATACGTACAACGACCACAACTATTACGAGAAGAAAAGGGAGGTACACGCGAAGTGTGAGACGGACTATTATGTGAGGTACATGCCGGAACGCACCTTGATGTGACGGTGAGACGGCGTGCACAGACACTAGACCAACTGTTTCGGGGTAAACACCATCAGAGCAGCCGGGGGCTCGTTCAATGACTTACTCACTTACTTACTCCATGGAGCAGAGTCCTTCTTGAGAAGCTAACTGGTTTGCAGCTACTCAAGAAATTCCCCGCATTTCACGGAACCCGATGGTTCATTACCGCACTCACAAGCGTCCGTCACCTGTCTTTATCCTGAGCCAGCTCGATCCAGTCCATACCCCCACATCCCACTTCCTGGAGATCCATCGTAATATTAACCTCCCATCTACGCCTGGGTATCCCCAGTGGTGTCTTTTCCTCAGGGCTTCCCACCACAACCCTGTACACGCCTCTCCCCTACCCCATACGCGCTACATACCCCGCCCATCACATTCTTCTCGATTTTATCACTCGCACAATATTGGGTGACGAGTAGAGAACATTAAGTTCCTCATAATGTAGTTTTACCTCATCCCTCTTGGGCCCAAATATTCTCCTCAACACCCAATGCTCAAACACCCTAAGCATAACGTTCCTCCCTCAATGTCAGCGACCAAGTTTCACACCCATACAAAACAACAGGCAAAATTATAGTTCTGTATATCTTAACCTTTAAATTTTTGGACAGCAAACTGAAAGACTACAGATTCTACACCGAATGATAGCAAGCATTCCCTGACATCAATCTGCACTTAATTTCTTCCTGAATAGAATTCTGATCTGTTAAGGTTGTTCCCAAATATGTGAACTCTTTCACCCGTTCAAAGGAACTGTTATAAGTCTTCATACTGTGACTTCGTGCTGCATTCTGATCTCAAGACATGACCATGTACTTAGATTTATCAGCATTTACTTCTAGTCCAATCTCCTTACTAGCCTCTACCACAGCTTCAGCGCTTTCCTTTACAGTATGCACACTTCCTCCCACCATATTAACATCATCAGCATTAATCAGAAGCTGATGTGTATCATTCAATTTCAAGCCTTCCTGGAATACCGGAACCCACCTAATGGCATATTCTAAAGCAAAGTTCAAAAGCAATGGCGACAGAGCATCTCCTGGTTTCAAACCATTCCTAACAGCAAACATGTCGGACAAATTCTTGCCTACCCGGACTCTGCTATACGTTTCAGTCATACACTCTTTCAGTGACAGTGTATATAAAGAATAAGGCAAATTTCGAGAGTATGTACATTGTACAAATTTCTAATGCAATATTTCTTGAATTTTGGAACACTTTGAAAGCATTCTTCCTGCACTTTTTACAAATTTCAAATCCATTATTGCCTGAATTTTTATAAATTTCGAGTGTAATCTTCCTGCACTTCTTACAAATTTCGTGTGTATTCTTCCTACACGTTTTACAAATTTCAAATGCATTACTCCTCGAGTTTTTACAAATTTCGAATGCGCTCTTCCTGCACTTTTAACTAATTTGATATGCATTATTCCTCTAGTTTTCACTAATTTGGACACGGTGAAGAGTCCAGAATTTTGAGGTGCCGCCTATGTTTCTGAATAATTTCTAGACTCCGGAGTCTGAGTTTCTAGTTTGTTCCGCATACTTTTTTCCCCCTAAAAGTGAAATTGTTCTCTTAAATTATTTTTGAAAACCTAACATGAACTTCTGAACAGATAATATTTATGTAAAATGGCCGGCGTCTTACAACAGCACAATAAGAACGGACCTACAGCCAACGTTCGACAACTGAAAACAGCATTTCTTCGGCGCGTTAGCAAAACTACGAAAAGTGACTATTAACTTCACGTCTGTCCATCCTCATGTCTGTCCGTCTGTCCGCATGGAACAACTCGGTTCTCACAAGATGGATTTTCATGAAATTACTATACTTGATTCTTTTTCGAAAATCTGCCTAGAAAAATAAAGTTTGTTTGAAATGTGACAAGAATAACACGTATTTTACACAAAGACCTACGTACATTTATGATTAGTATTTCGCTGAATTGTTTTTAGAACGAGAAATGTTTCAGACAAAGCTGTAGAGAAAATCAAAACACATTTCATGTTCAATAACATTTTCCTGAAAAACTCGCCGTTTATGAAGTCAAAAAAAAAATGCTACAACCAAACCGGCTACATACACACACTCAGAATACTTAATGCTTATTGCGTTTGCACGGCAACAATGGTTACGCGAACGCGCCTCAATGTTACGTTATAGGTACAAGTACACCACCTGTCTTGTTAAATGTAATCATCTCGTAGCGTGTAATAGCTATGTATTTGCTGTGGGTAATCAGACCGGGTTACAACACCGTATCTACTTCGGATTAATGGAACTTCTGTCTTTCGAGGAGTATGACGTCGCGCAGATTGGTAAGCGGCCACCATTTTCAAGGCATTTGGCGGCGATACTCAAGTGCTGGCAGCAAGCTACTGAACTACACTACATGACGTCCCTGACGACAGCAAATCTTCCCAGCCACCGTCCACCCCGATCACCTGACTTCACATAGGATGCAACAGTCCCTTGCCTTGCACGTCTCGTATAAAGTCCCGATCCCTCCGAGACACTCAACCGGACACGAAGTATTTCACAATTCAGTCCTACTTGCGAGCCACGCAGTCGCGTCTCAATGACACACGCGCGTGCACACATGAAACCACTCTGTCGCCAACTGACACACTGCAGAATATCTGTGAACAAGACACCAAAGAGGAAGCGGAAGTCGGCGGTGATATGAAGACGGTCTGTGCTTGTCCCGGCTGATTATAAAATTTAGCGAAGTTACTAAGCGTAAAAAAAAAAAACCGGCGTGTCAATGCATTCCGGTGTTTGCACAAACCTGCGTGAAGCAGCAATGATTAGCTACACATGGCTGACAAGGTGATACGTATAATTACGGACCCGTCCAGACCGCCCTTGGGGCCAACCCAGCCGCCTGTACAATTGGTATCAGGTCTCTTTACTGGGGAGTAAAGCGGTCGGGGCGTGGTGTTGACTACCCAGCCCATCTAACGCCGGGGTTAAAGAAAGGGTAGGGCTATACGTCTATTCCTACTCTCTGCCTTCATGGCGGATTACAGGGTTAACTTTACCTTCTGACAGTACGACATGGGCCGGGATAGCTCAGTCGGTAAAGCAACTCGCTACGGGTTGGAAGGTCCTTGTATCAAATCCCGGCGGGGGCGAGATTTTCCGCACCCGTCCAGATCGACGCTGGGGCCCTGTAGGCACCGGAAGTAAGGCGAACGAGATGTGGCTTTAACAACCCATTGCCATCTAGCGCAGAGGTTAAAAAGGGTACCTCTACTCTTCGTCTGGCCTTGACGGCATTTTGCGGGTGGATTTCAGGCTTCCGCCGCGATGCAAATCATGCTTGCGCTCTTCTGGGGGGTTACGCAGCGCATTATGGAATGAATGACTGGCCCTTGAGAATGGGACAGATACTGTCCCGAAACGTCCGTTAACAAACCACCAATTTACTCTGTATACAAATGCAGAAGCGCGCAAATCTTTTGCGGGGTGGACACAGACATATGGGGAAGGCCGCGGGCGTCGGCCAGCTAAGATTAACGAAGCTGTGAAACTCGTGTTTCGCTCTCAGATCGAGAAACTTGTTTTTCTGCGTCATCGGCCCCTTGGGGTGCCGCAAGCCATGCGGCAGTCGCACTTTGGATCGGCATACATTTAAGTCGCACGTGCTGGAGACAACCCTGTCACTTGTGTTCTGCATATAACACAATAGGTAAAGGTAAAAGCAATCCCATTACAGGCCTGGAGAGGCTCTGATGGTTCCAAGAGGTTGAGGCTCCCAGATTTCAAGACAATCGGCACATGAAAATGGTAAGGTTGTCAGTCCTAAGCACAGACGTCTTGCTGGGCTGTTAGCCGCATGCGTTTGAGGAGTGGGAGTGAGTTTAAATGGATCCTGTTGAGTAACAATGCCTTCCCTCTGTAAAAACGCGAGCGCGGACACACTTCAAACGGCGAAGTTGGGCAGGAAATAGCCCGCATGCCTAGCCTTTTAGCAGATGAGCCACAGAAAGCGTACATAACAGAGGTAGCAAGTTTCGGAGAAAAACTATTTCCCCAGTTTTCGCCTTTTTTTTTTCTTAAATACAGCAAAAGAGTGACGTGTTCCATTTCAGTGTTTGGCTTCACAATGCTAGCCTCTGGTTATCACCCCACACAGCGAGAGAGACACAAAGAACTGTCCCACATAACGAAAGCTGTGGCAGGATTATACAGCGTCGGTGGCAAATAAACGCGATGTGAATACGGAGCATCAGGTGAATGCTATAGACAGACGAAAACTGGCGGCACGGGGGGGGGGAAGACGCTGTCACAGTGGCACTTCGCCTACCAGAAATCAAATACTGAGTGAATGGGGTAGGGATCGAATCCGGATCACCGATTCAAATGCCCCGCGACCTTGAGGCAAACCATCACAAAGCCACGTCACTGGATGTGAAATGTTGCTTGGCCAGAAGTGAGACCGCAATAAAAAGCAAACACAGTAAATTTAAGCGCCGCAGACAATGGCCGACGTCTGACCCCGTTCTGAACTACTGCCAGTGAGATACAAACTCTTGTATAAGACACATATACAGGGTGATTCAGGAGGAGAGGTCAATATTCTCGTCACTGCGTGGGGAAAAAAGTTCGTACGAACGTGTGTCGAGTTAGGTAGGGCTGCTGAGATACAGCTGTTTGAATTTATAAATACCAAGCATTGTGAATGGAAATAAAGAGAAATCATTGGCAATTTCATTTCAACTTTAATTTTATGACTAAATGACAAATTTGTCACAGTTCACAAAAAAAAAAAAACGTTCGAAAATCCCACCGTGAACCTCAGTGCGCTTTGCAACTCGTGTGCGAAGATCGCGTGTTGTTCGTCTGAGTTGATCTTCACGTTTCTTTATGCAGGTAGCAACATCCAAAATGCGAGGGAGCAATTCGTCTGGTGTATCCACCTTTTCTATTGAAAAATTCGCTGTCCACCCAGACCCACCAACAAAAATCTAACGGCATTAGATCTGGAGATTCCAACACCTCCATCTCGGTACCCATTCAGAATCAGACACGTGTTCATGTGATCACATGAACTTCCACATATATTAACGTTTCCTCCTGAATCACCCTGTGTACGTCAAAAACAGTAAACAGGAACACGCAAGGTCCTCAGTCTATCAGGTTTGAACTACAGACCATTCCGCGCGATGGCCGACTGCAAACGTCTAGACTGCCCTTCAGTCAGGGTCCACGCATTTTGGAGATCGATGTATTGCAACCACTATTAGCTTCTTACCAACCATGTTTATAGAGGCGATGGAAACGAATTCGTTCCGGCTAGCAGACACACGCCATACGCTAAATCATATTGTACAAGTTCTGAATGTCGTTCTCAGATCTTTTTCAGCGTGACAGCTGATACGATACCTTTGCCATTCAACATTCCATAATAGTTAAAATCGGAGGGATTCGGGATCAAGCGAACGCAGAGACCACAATCCACTGCTTATTAAATGTCAACAAAAACAATAAACAGCTCATAATTCTGTTAACAATCGTGCCATCACAGCAAACATGATGCCAAAATGTAATATTTGTCTGAATCCACGGTTCTAGAAACACTGGGTCCGATATACTACTGCACTTTTCTTTAAATTAATGACAGGTACAATATTGATGCACTGAAGAAGGCATTAAATAAGGTAATCTGAATGCTGATGACGTGCTATGATGAAGCACCGTCAATGCTGATGTGCTATGATGAAGCACTGCTAATACTGATGTGCTACGATGAAGCACTGTCAATGCTGATATGCTATGATGAAGCATTGTCAATGCTGATGTGCTACGATGAAGCACTGTCAATGCTGATATGCTATGATGAAGCATTGTCAATGCTGATGTGCTATGACGAAGCACTGTCAATGTTGGTGTGCTATGACGAAGCACTGTCAATGCTGATATGCTATGATGAAGCACTGCTAATGCTGATGTGCTACGATGAAGCACTGTCAATGCTGATGTGCTATGACGAAGAACTGCCAATGCTGATGTGCTATGACGAAGCACTGTCAATGCTGATATGCTATGATGAAGCACTGTCAATGCTGATGTGCTATGACGAAGCACTGTCAATGCTAATGTGCTACGATGAAGCACTGTCAATGCTGATATGCTATGATGAAGCACTGTCAATGCTGATATGCTATGATGAAGAACTGTCAATGCTGATGTGCTATGACGAAGCACTGCCAATGCTGATGTGCTACGATGAAGCACTGTCAATGCTGATGTGCTATGACGAAGCACTGTCAATGCTGATATGCTATGAAGAAAGCATTGTGAACGTTGATGCGCTATGTTGGTAGATATCTAACTACATCCAAAATTTGACAAGTGGTGACGTACACACTCAAAAACGCCGTGACATGTTGTTCCGACCTGCGACCAGGCGCAGTTTCTGTCGTAAATGAAGCAGCGTTCAAAGAACTGTCACACAATGTTTAACACGAATGAATGAGCTGGTCAATAATCCCGTTAGGGCAGCGGCTTCCTGCTTAGCTGGGATGGCTCGAGAAGACCCGCCCATAGAAGCCTGCCGTACAGAAAGAAAAAACTTCGTCAAATTTTCCTGTCTGTACCAACTGCACCATCAATCATGTAACGGCGCTTCGTGCATTAACATAGGGGCCCAGCTATACGGAAATGTCTTCTATCGACAAGTAACAACGGGGTTCGCTGCTGCACACGAAGGGTTGGGATCTACTTCCCTATCATACGCCGCAGGAAGGCGCCAGTTCACAAAATTCCGTATTGCTTCCGTAGCCGTGTTGCCGAGTACGTGAAGCCCAGCCGTCTCATACGGCGGTTAACCAAGCTTTGTTGTAATTTGTACACATGAAGCAGGCACCCATATATTGTGCAAAATGAACCAACGATTTCCCAAGAGGTATCTTCGATCTAGCACCGACTTCATCTAGCACTTCCACCAAGCGACTTTGGAGTGTTCTCTTACTGTGTATAATGAGCTTTTTTACTCCAAACGTTTCTGACGTACTCATGAATTACTGTCGTGTCTGGAACAGAAGCATCAGGAGTACATTCGTCTGATTTTAGAGCGGCACTTCACGTAAGGTCTATGTTTCGCGTAAGTGTCTACACGAAATACAAGAAGTTGCAACGGCATCTCCACTGGGACCGAACACTGACCGTCGACACCTAAAGACGATAAAATCTCTCCAACAACGTGGATGCAGTACACAGGAAGTGACCGACGATATAAGCCACGTAAACGAAGGGCCCCATATACGCAGATACGATATGGCTCCTTCAGCTCGCCCTGTGTATGCAGAAGGAACTATTTTGCCAACTTCCCACTCCATTCAGTTGCTGTTATATGATATCCAGACACAAGGCATCGATCACTAACGACCTGTCAAGCCCAGGACACAGATTGGCACCGTTCTGACAATAAACCAACACCAACAGACAGGCTAACAACGTAAAAAGACCGGGGAAAGAAATGGGGCACGAATAACAACAGGCAGTAATGTCTGGTAACAGCCAATAACTTTCTACAATACTAAAACGAACGAAGACAGAGTATAAAATTCCCACAGCATGATAGCCTAATTCAGAAACAGCTGCACGCGTATCCAAGAAAAGTGAAATGCTACAAATATCAGGACTGCAGTGGGGTATGGAAGAAACAAGAACAGCAAGCACGTGTGAATTCTAGTACACTTGCGTTGTTAACATATTCAGGCCTAAATAAAGCTCACACAAACACAAAACAAGACGTGCAACGTACGTACAACGTAACATTGAGGCGCGTGCGTGCAACCACTGTTATAGTGGAAAAGCAATGTGTATTAACAACCTGAGTGTGTGTTTGTAGCCTTACGTATCCAGCATGCAATGCGCATGCACCAAATTGTCATCTGTGGCTAGAATCACTCCACATTTTCCCACACTATCTCACAGAAGGCAAGATTTGCGGGGGGGAAAAATTACACAACACAAAATGGGGGTTTAATTTTCTCTACAACTTTTGTCTGAAATACTTCTCATTCGAAGACGAAATGAGCGCGATATGATCAAAAATGTATTTTGGTCTTAACGTAAACTACCCGTTGTCAGATTTTAATTAAACTTGAACTTTCCCGACAGATTTTCGAAAAACAAACGTCAAATTTCATGAAAATCCGTCCAGTCGGGGCGGAGATGTTCCATTCAGACGGACGGACATACATGACGAAGCGAACAGTCTCTTCAGAATTTTCAGAACGCGCCTAATATCGGTTAAGATGAGCCTGCGACCTGCACTAGTGTGAAGGTCGGGTAAAAAACGAGTGATATGTCCAGTGCTTGTAGTGAAGATGGGAAGGCTGGATAATAAACAAGCGATATGACCAGTGCTTATATACAAACTAAAAGTGTGAAAAGTGAATGTCTTGTCTGTCCGTCCCTCCGCCGAGAACTCGGCTCCTTCGGGACGAATTTTGATGAAATTTGATATTTGAGTGTTATTCGAAAATCTGTCGATATACTTCAAGTTTCATTAAAATGTGACAAGAATATCGGGTACTTCACACGAAGACCGATATACATTTGTGATAATATCTCGCTGAATTCTTCTCAGAACGACAAATGTTTCAGACAAAAGCTTAGAAAATCAAAACATACATTTTCTGTTTAATAACGTTTTTGCAAAAATCGTACCGTTTGTGAGATAAAGTGGAGAGATACTGTACAGCCGGACAGGCCACAATAACAATATAGCGAATGAGCATTGTATGCTGGATACCTAAGGCTAAAAACACGCCCCCAGAATAAGTAACATGTACTGATTTTTTCGCTGCAACACTGGTTGCAGGAACGCGCTTCAATGTTACGTTATACATACATTGCCTGTCTTGTTGTACAAAAGGTCTGTGACTTATCGTAATATTATCAATATAACTGCAACCAGCATCTGCAGCAGCAGGAGAAATAGCATTTTCATTTTCTCTTTAGAAGAACGTTTCACAGGCTGTTGCTTGTTTTTGGCGCGACAGCCCCCAGTCTGCCATGGCCTCCTCATTCACGAGGTTTCTAGATCACACAAAACGACGCATCACAGTCGGTACGACTCTTCTGGGCTAGTGATCAGCTCGTCGCAGAGACCTCTACCTGACAACACACATAACATTCACGACAAACATCCATGCCGCCGGGGGGATCCGAACCCACAATCTCAGCAGGCGAGCGGCCACAGATCTACGCCTTAGAACGCGCGGCCACTGGGACCGGCCATTTCACAGACTATGCCTACATTTAACCTTTCGGACGACGAACAAAAGTCTGACAACGTCGCCTTCTTTGTCTTTGTCGATTTAATGGTATAAACCGAATTTTATATAAAATTCTGTTGGGGCAGTTACGATCACTCTCCAAAACAAAATTTCAAACGCCCAGCTCGAATTACTATTCATTACAACCTAACGAAAAGCCAGAAGACATCTTCGCATAACGTCAGGTTACAATTTAACAGTCTACAACAAGACCTGTCCTAACCGTGTGTATCTGTGTCAATGCCTATCATTTACGGCCACCACACTAAGCGGCCCGTAATTATGACGGTCCCACCACAAAAACTCGTCCATCTCTCGCGTTGTTAGAATTACAGTAAATTAAGATAAGCTGGCATACAATGGGGAATAACGACTTATTATAAAATCCGCACTGGACGAGCCAGAAAAAGCATGGCGATCTAATAGCAAGTACATTATTTACTTGAACATAATGAATGTATTTATCTCAGTAATTAACCAATTTGATGCACAAAAGTTTTGTTTTACAATAAGTTTATTTCATGCCTCTACATGTTTCGAGTCCTCTCTCAACCTGTGCATGAGACGGCCACCTACAGGTGTGATGATACCAGAGGCTGTGTAATGCAATTTTGACCTCCTGATGATGAGCACATGTGCTCGAAACATGTAGAGGCATGAAATAAACTTATTGTAAAA
>Ga0123355_10013575_pt1 | contig 12689 bp, 13 predicted proteins | sample TergutEmb28metaG_3_FD_89872 | JGI IMG/M metagenome (GOLD analysis project Ga0123355, IMG submission 89872) | Embiratermes neotenicus P1 segment gut microbial communities from Petit-Saut dam, French Guiana - Emb289 P1 | ecosystem: Host-associated > Arthropoda: Insects > Digestive system > Gut ...
TACCCATTATCAGCGCATTTTAGATCATATTAAACCAGACTTCATTCACGTGATGATGCAAGGGCGTATCGTAAAATCAGGCGGAATAGAGTTAATGGAGAAAATCGATGCTGAAGGTTACGATTGGATTAAAGAAGAGCTTGACATTGAAGACGAGCGCGTAATCCAAGATGAAGAACGAGGGCGTCCAGTAAGATTAGATGCTTGTGCAACAAAAGAAATACTGGGATTGTAAGGAGTGGCTAAAATGATTGATAAATTACCTCTTGCAGAAAAAACAAATATCAAAAACTGGCCATTTGAAGACCTAGTTTTAAAAGATGTTCCTGTATCAACGCTTTGCGACTTAGACATCCAGCCAAAGGAAAACCAAATTATCCTTGTTGACGGAGCAATTGTCCATAATACGGCACCACGCAGTGTCGTAGTTGAGGATTGTATTTTAGAACGATCAGTACCTGTAAACAATAAGCTAATCGATTTGAATCAGCAGAAAAGAAATAGTATTTTGCGAATTACTGTGCCAAAAAACACCCCTATCATTGAGGCTATCTCGGTCGTGGTTGTTGCCAAAGAAAGATCTTTAGTTCATCAAACAGAGATGGTTCTTGAAGCGGGATCAGCACTTGATATCGTGGAAAATTATGTTGGTAACGGGCAATTTAATGCAAATATTGTTTCAACATATAAAGTTGGTGCAAATGCTAGTTTGTCGATAAATACGATAAGTGATATGGCTGCTGGTTCAGTTGTGTATCATCATAAGAATGCTGAAATTGAAAATGATGGTGTCCTTGATACGACAAACTTTATGATCAATGATACAAATATGGTTTTCGAGGACCTTGCTTATCTAGTTGGGCGTGGTGCAGAAGCTGATATTAGGACAGTATCAATTGCAAGTAGTCAGCAGAAGCAAAATATAACTGTTCGTACTGAGAATGTGGCAGAGCATACCGTCTCCAACATTATTAATTACGGAATTGTAAAAGACGATGCCCATTTGGCATTTAATGGTGTTGGTAAAATCCAAAAAGCTGCAAAAGCAAGTGATAACCAACAAGAAACTAGGCTTTTAAATTTATCAAAAACAGCTGAGGCGGTAGCTAATCCATTCCTGCTTATCGATGAAGGTGATATTACAGCTGGACATGCTGCAAGTATTGGGCAGTTGGATGAGGAGCAAATTTACTATTTGATGAGCCGTGGAATGAGTAGAACAGAAGCGGGTAAGCTGATTGTATCCGGATTTTTGGCACCGTTTGTTGATGTAATTGAAGATGAAAAAATGAAAGAAACCTTGGTGGCGAAGATTGAGAAGAAGTTGGGATAGGGAGGGAGTATCATGGAAAAGATTAATACTGATCATCTTGAAAAGTGTATTTTAACCCTTGAGAAATCTCTTATGTTTTTGAAACAATCTGAAGCGGATTCCATTGAGTATGAGATGTTTAGGAATTCTCTTGTGAAAGGCTTTGAAATAACCCTTGAACAATCAGGCAAGCTATTGAAAAAGAAAATCACTGCTTATTTTTCATCAAAAAAAGAAGTTGATCGACTAACATTCAAAGATATTTTTAGATATGCAAATAAGCATGACTTAATGGAGGATGAAGAAGTTAGCAGATGGTTTTCTTACAGGGATAACCGAAATTCGACGGCTCATGATTATGGTGAAGCATTTGCAGAAGAAACCCTCACTCTAGTGGAATTTTTAATACAAGACGCGAAAAATTTAAGAGGTATGATTGATGATGACTGATTTGTTTTTAGATGTAAAATATTTAGAAGTAGTCGTAAAGATAATCGAAGATGCCTATCCAATGGCAGAGGTCTGGGCTTATGGGAGTCGTGCATACGGAAATGAAAAGACGGCTCACAATGGCTCGGACTTAGATCTTTGTATCAAAGATTTTGGTTGTGAAGATGGAGATATCATGTGGTTGCGGGAGTTGTTTACTGATAGTAGTTTGCCATTTCTAGTTGATATTTTTGAATATGACAGATTGCCTCTAGCCTTTCAAAAAGAAATTAGTAAAAAGTATCTTGTTATTTATAAGCCAAAAGACGGAGGGGAAACAAAATGTCATTAGACGTGAACAAAATTAGAGAAGACTTTGAAATTCTAAGTGAGTCAATGAATGGGAAACCTCTTGTTTATTTAGACTCTGCAGCAACAGCGTTGAAACCAAAGGCTGTTCTTGAAGCGATGGAGAAGTACCATACAACAGCCTCAGCAAATGTCCATCGTGGTGTGTATAAGATTTCCAATGAAGCAACTGAGATGTATGAAGGAGCTCGCACGACAGTAGCACAGTTTATCAATGCTACAAGTGAGAGAGAAATTGTCTTTACAAAGGGAGCGACGTCAGCTTTGAATTTGGTCGCTATGAGTTATGGACTTCACAACTTAAAACCAGGTGATGAAATTTTGACGACTGAGCTTGAGCATCATAGTAGTTTCTTGCCGTGGCAGAATGTTGCGAAGGTTACTGGTGCAATTTTGAAATTTATTCCTTTAACCGATGAAGGACGCGTTACAGTCGAGAATTTTGAATCTGTTTTGACTGATAATACCAAAGTTGTCGCTTTAAATCATGTTTCCAATGTCATGGGTTATATTGCGCCAATTAAAGAGATCTGCGAATTAGCCCATCAAAAAGGCGCAGTTGTTGTTGTAGATGCCGCTCAATCTGCACCACACATACCGATAGATGTACAGGCTCTTGATTGTGATTTCTTAGCATTGACAGGACATAAGATTTACGGTCCAACAGGGATTGGGGTTCTCTACGGAAAATTCGACCTTCTCAATGAGATGGAGCCGATAGAATTCGGTGGTGAAATGATTGATATTGTAGAGAAAGAAGCGTCAACGTTCAAAGATGCACCATTCAGATTTGAAGCGGGAACGCCACCGATTGCTGGTGCGATAGGACTTGCAGCCGGTATGGAGTATCTTAACAATTTAGGTTGGGATCGAGTGCGTCAGCATGAGTTAGAGTTGCGTGACTATGCCACTCAGCAGATGTCTAAAATAGAAGGGTTGAAAATATTTAATCCAACAACTGATACTGGAATCATTAGTTTCAACGTTGACATGGTTCATCCCCATGATATGGCGACCGTTTATGATGTGAATGGCGTCTGCGTACGAGCTGGACATCATTGTGCTCAACCGTTGATGAAATGGCTTTGCCAACCTGCGACATTACGAGCAACGTTTTCTATCTACAACACAAAAGAAGATGTTGACACATTGATTGCAGCGACACTAGAAGGAAAGGAGACCTTTGGAGATGTCTTCTAATTTACAAAATTTATACCGTCAGGTTATTATGGATCATTATAAAAACCCGCGTAACAAAGGTTTAATTGAAGGTGAAGGGTATTACAATGTACATTTAAAAAATCCAACGTGTGGCGATGATGTGACAGTATCAGTCAAAACATCGGGAGATCTAATCGAAGATATTCGTCATGAAGGTGTAGGTTGTGCGATTTGTTGTTCATCTGCTTCGGTTATGTCAGAAGTTTTAGTTGATAAAACCTTTGATAAAGCACTACATATCGCGAACAATTTTTACGAAATTGTCAAAGGTGAAGAGATTGATGATGACCTAGATGAAGACGATATGGGAGATGCATTTGTCTATTCGGGTGTCTCGCAATTTCCAGCGCGTATTAAATGTGCTACTATTGCTTGGAAAGCTTTTGAACAGGTTGTTGATGAAATAAGAGAGGGCGATGTGTAATGAATGCGTTAACTCCTGAATATTTAGATGATATTTTGGTTCGACTTGCGCATCATTCAAGTGCAATTGAGGGGAATACGATTAGTTTAGCTGACACAGTATCCATTATCCTACATGGTACGATTCCTGGGACACCTAGCAAACGTGAATTTTTTGAAGTGGACAATCATCGTGGTGCTTTTGAATATGTTCTGGATTGTATTAAAGAAGGTGAGAAATTGTCTATTTCTTTAGTTAACAATGTTCATCGATTACTGATGGATAGACTTGCTCATGATGCAGGAAAGTTTAAGCGAGATGAAAATGCGATTTTGGGCTCTGAATTGAGAACTGCGCCAGCAAGCCAAACACCAATGTTGATGCAACAGTGGGTAGAAAATACTGAATATCAATTAGAGCAAGCAAATCGTAATGATGAAAAAATAGAAATTATTACAACAAGCCATATTGAATTTGAAAAAATTCATCCTTATTCTGATGGCAATGGTCGTACGGGGCGAATGTTAATGAATTTTTTGCTTTTGCGAGAAAATATTGCACCGCTCATCATAAAGGGAGCAGATCGTGAAACATATATTCGTCTATTGGCGGGTGAGACTAATGAGATTTTTGGTGCTTTTTCGCTCTGGGCAGCGTCCTTGATTAATGAAGAAAATGAACGTTTACAAAGATTTTTAAATAAAGAGAAGGCACAGATAAAAAAATAGCAAATAAGGAGCTGCACAGTAATGACCAAATATTCACATATTATATGGGATTGGAATGGAACACTTCTTGATGATGCAACCCATGCTATGAACGTGATGAATGAAATGCTTAAAAAACGTGGAATACCTGTAATGAAGAATATGGCTGATTACCATAGGGCATTTGTATTTCCAATTATCCAATACTATAAAAATGTCGGCTTTGATTTTGAAAAAGAGACTTTTGAAGATTTAGCCTTTGAATTTATCACTGACTATCATGCTAATAACACAGGGAACTCACCTTTGCACAAAGATGTGGAAAACTTGTTGAAAACTATAAATGAAAACGGGATTACTCAAATCATTTTATCCGCTTCTAAACAGGAAAACTTGCTATTACAAGTAGAAGAATTTACAATCAAACACTATTTCGATGAAATGCTCGGATTGTCAGATATTTATGCTAAAAGTAAAGTTGAGATTGGGCTGGACTATATAAAAAATAACAAGGTAGAAAAAGCATTGCTCATCGGAGATTCCACTCATGATTATGATGTGGCAAAAAAGCTAGATGCAGATTGCATCTTGGTTTCAACGGGACACCAAAGCAAAGAAGCTCTAGAAGTTTGTGGTGTTCCAGTTGTTAATAACGTTTTGAAAATAATGGAGTTTATTGAACTTGATATAAAAAACAATACATAAGGAGTGATGTAAAATGTCAAGCACAAAAGAATCAATTAAGAAAATGTTGGAAGAAAAACGACAAGGGACTAAAAGTCAAGGTACACACCAAAAAGCGGATAAAAAACTGGGCAAGACGGGGCAGACTACGAACAACCAAAGACACAGAAGCTCAACGGTTAATAAATCTGTTTAAAGGAGACAAATCAATATGAGCAACGATGCTGTTAAAGAAATGAATGAACAAATGACTGATGTAGTTACTGACTATAAATATGGATTTGTTACTGAGCATGAAAACATTAAAGATACGGGTAAAGGTTTGACGGAAGATATTGTTCGTGAAATTTCTGCTACTAAAAATGAGCCTGAGTGGATGTTAGAATTCCGTTTAAAAGCTTATGCTGAATTTTTGAAGCAACCGATGCCTGAGTTCGGACCTGATTTATCTGATGAGGTTAATTTCGCTGAGTACACCTACTATATCAAACCATCTGATAGGGCAGCTACAAATTGGGATGATGTTCCTGAAAATATTAAAGATACATTTGATAAACTAGGAATCCCTGAAGCAGAAGCAAAGTACCTATCTGGTGTCTCGACACAATATGAGTCAGAAGTTGTTTATCATAATAATCAAAAAGAGCTTGAGGAACAAGGAGTTATTTTCTTAGACACTGACTCTGCTTTAAAGGAATATCCCGATTTATTCAAAGAATATTTCAATAAAGTAGTGCCATACACCGATAACAAATTCGCTGCGCTAAACGGATCAGTTTGGTCGGGAGGGTCGTTCATATATGTTCCTAAAGGCGTCAAGCTAAGCAAACCATTGCAATCTTATTTCCGGATCAACACAGAAAGTATGGGACAGTTTGAGCGGACATTAATTATCGTTGATGATGGAGCGGATGTACATTATGTAGAAGGTTGTACAGCACCGATCTATTCGGCTAATTCACTTCACTCGGCTGTCGTAGAAATCTACATTAAAAATGGTGGGCGTTGCCGCTATACAACGATTCAAAACTGGTCGAACAACATTTTAAACCTCGTAACAAAGCGTGCATTATGTGAAGATCATGCCCATATGGAATGGATTGATGGAAATATCGGTTCTAAAATCACAATGAAGTATCCAGCTTGTATTTTAAAAGGCGATTATGCGACTGGTACGACCATATCCATCGCCTTTGCAGGGGCTGGGCAGATCCAGGATGCTGGTGCGAAAATGATCCATTTGGGCCGTAACACATCGTCTACCATCGTATCGAAGTCATTGTCGCGACAAGGCGGTAACGTAACATATCGAGGAATTGTTGAGCATAGTAAAAAGGCCATCGGTGCTAAATCGAATATTGAATGTGATACTATCATTTTAGATGATATGTCCAAGTCAGATACAATTCCTTATAATGTCACTAAAAATGGTGATATTATTGTTCAGCACGAAGCGAAGGTGTCGAAGGTTTCAGAAGAACAACTATTCTATTTAATGAGCCGTGGGCTTTCGGAAGAACAAGCGACTGAAATGATTATTATGGGATTCATTGAACCATTTGCGAAGGAGCTTCCGATGGAGTATGCAGTTGAATTGAATCAACTTTTAAAATTGGAGATGGAAGGTTCAATAGGGTAGTTTTATAAAATTATAAAAAGAGAGCGCAGTGTCCGTGACATTGGCTCTTTTTTAATACTGTGGATATTCTGTAAGTCTGCCAGCCCCTCCCTCTTTCTCATCTTAGGCAACTAATGATTCGACATAAAGATCGGTTTCATTCTTATAATCAAACCACCTACAACAAAATCTCTTTTGGTTCTAATCGCAGTACATAGACCATCGGCACAACTGTTGAAATCATTACCGTGATAATCGCTATCCCATAAAACATCAACACTTGTTCACTATCCATAGAGGTGTCAAACAATTCAATTAATTCTTCTGATGATAATGGATCGGGGGCAAATCTAATAATTTCTCTATGATCAGTAAAAAACGTGTTTTCCACATTCCCTTCCCGCATATTAGAAAGTTCCTGTATCAACATGTTTTGTGATAAACCTGAGGATAGGAATGAACCAATAAAAAGTGACAAAGAAACTGCAACACCAGTTATTAGCATAATTTCAAACAAAAATTGTAAAATAACCTTCTTCTTGTGTTCTCCTAATGATAAATAAATACCAATCTCGTGTCGCCGATCGCGTAGCAGTAAGGTAATAACTAAACTTAAAATAATAACCGAGCCACTAACAGCTAAAAGTAATACAACAGTTGAAACACTACGCACATGTTCCATGGATGTCATTACATCAGAGAAACTATCTGATACATCAGTTAACATAAGAAAATCTGGTAAAATTTCCATTGCTACTTCGTGAAGTGCGGGCAAATCACGTGCATCACGAAGTAGAAGGTAATGTGAAAAACTTAGCCCACTCTCAACTGGATCATTAATTCCAAAAGCATTATTCCGAAAAGTCTCTATTCCTACCAGAACAGTGTAAGGCATAAAGAAAGTGTTTAGCAATTCCAGTCTATCAACTTGTTCATTAATATCAAGGTTAAGCGATGCGATAAATTCATAAATACCAATTACTTCAAAATCAATCGCTAATGAATCTAGTACATTATCTTCATCAAACCATGAAACTGTAAAGTCGTGTATACCAGTGGTTACGATTGCTTCCAAAGTGACAATTGATCCAATAGTTAGATTGTTTTCACGAGCAAGTTCCTCGGAAATAATCACAACCGGGGCACTAAACTCAATTTGTTCTTCTGTAAAAGTTAAACCACTACTTATCTCTATTATTTCATTGCTTAATTCAAGGAATTCCGGATGACTAATACCCCTTATTCCAAAAAGTTCCATATTATGTACGTCAAAAAAAGTAAGTGAAGAAGTATCAGGAACTTCGACATTAGGATCCCAATAACGACTCAGCACACGGTTGTTAAGTTGTGAAAAGAATGATATTTCCATATCATTTACATACGGTAAATTTGCAAATTCTTCTAATATTTCAATCCTAGCTGTGACATCTGGTTGAATCCCATGAGTCGTCCAATAAGTATCAACTTCCGCCCAATCGTATTCAATTAATGCAAGGGCTGGTAGTTGTCGCCATACATTTTCTTCTGTCCGTTCAATCGCTCTTCCAATTGAAATAGCACCTGCAGACAAAATCCCTAATAATAAAATAATTAAAAATAACATGATGTTTTGAGCAAAATTACGCTTGATACGGAGAAAACTACGTTTAAATACTGTCATTACACATATCACCAAACTTTCTACTTAAAGTAGATAAATAAAAAGTGTGAAAAACACACTTTTTATTTATCTAACCATCATTAGTTCAAAAAATTAATGCAACTGTAATACTGCTGGCGTGGGAGTCACACCATTCGGAATATTTCGCCATGGAGAATTCGACTGTACATTAGGACTTGTCGGAGATGATTCAAGAATATTTCCATCAAGCGTTACACGACCTCAACTTTACTTTTGTAAACTAACGACAGTATACTACAAAAAATTTAAAAAATCAAGTGAAAAATCAAAAAATTAAGTTTTCGTGTGGCTGAAATCTATCTTCAGGGTATAAAAAGTCAAACACAAGAGCATCATTCTTATTCACAAAGAAATAAACATTGATAAGTACGAGCGTTATTCCCAATAATGCGCATACAATTTTTTTCATCAAACCACCTACAACAAAATCTCTTTTGGTTCTAATCGCAGTACATAGACCATCGGCACAACTGTTGAAAGCATTATCGTGATGATCGCTATCCCATAAAAAATCAACACTTGTTCACTATCCATAGAGGTGTCAAACAATTCAATCAATTCTTCTGATGATAATGGATCGGGTGAAAACCTAATAATTTCTCTATTATCAGTAAAAATCGTGTTTCCTATCATAAATTGATTACCATTTCCTATACTTCCATCGCGCATATTAGAAAGTTCCTGTATCAACATGTTTTGTGATAAACCTGAGGATAGGAATGAACCAATAAAAAGTGACAAAGAAACTGCTACAACAGTTATTAGCATAATTTCAAACAAAAATTGTAAAACAATTTTCTTCTTGTGTTCACCTAATGATAAATAAATACCAATTTCATGCCGCCGATCGCGCAGAAATAAGATAATAACCAAACTTAAAATAATAACCGAACCACTAATAGCTAAAAGTAACACAACAGTTGAAACACTACGCACATGTTCCATGGATGTCATTACATCAGAAAAACTATCTGATACATCGGCTGTCACAATAAATTCTGGCAGGATCTCTGATGCAGCTTCACGCAATGCAGGCAAATCCCGAGCATCATAGAGAAGGAGGTAGTTTGAAAATCCCAGGCTTTCCTCTATCCGACTAGCGTCCATTCCAAAAGCTTCAATACGAAAAGTCTCCATTTCAATAAGAATCGTATAAGGGGCAAAAAAGGTATTTAAAAGTTCAAGCCGAGCAGTTTCATCATTAATATCGTCGCTTATTGGCATTGTTGATTCAAAAATACCAATTACTTCAAAATCAATTTCCAATGAATTGAAAATGTTTTTATCATCAAACCATGAAGCTGTAAAGTCATATGTACCACTAGTTACGATTGCCTCTAAGGAGATAGTTGAGCCTACATCCAAATTATTTTCAGCCGCAAGTTCATGAGATATCATTACAACCGGCGCTCTTGTCTCAATTTGTTCTTCAGTAAAAGTTGTACCTCTAAATATACTAATCATACCAGTCGTTAACTCGAGAAATGAAGGCGCACTAACACCCCTAACAATGAAATCTTCGACATGCTGTATCCCCCAAGAAGCAAGCGAAAATATGTCGTCTTGCATTTCGCTGTTAGTTTCCCAATATCGACTTAATCCTCGATTATGGAACTGTGAAGTAAACGTTATCTCCACATCTCTTATATAGGGTAGGCTTACAACTTGTTCAACCATTTCTACAGTTATAGGTGGAGCAGGCCAATTACCATATTCTTGCCAGTGAAGCTCTGCTGCTAACCAATCCTGATCAACCATTGCGATAGCTGGTAGTTGTCGCCATACATTTTCTTCTGTCCGTTCAATCGCTCTTCCAATTGAAATAGCTCCGGATACCAGGATTCCAATCAATAAGATAATTAAAAATAAGAGTATGTTTTGAGCAAATTTCCGTTTTATACAAATAATTACACGTTTCAATAAAGACATTGTGCCTCACCACTCCTTTTCGTTATAAATGTAATAAAAGTGTGCGATGCACACTTTTACATATTGTTCGTCTAGAAGATTATCTGTTCTGCTGTGTAGCAGTCCCTATAGCGGCCTCTCCTGAACGAGCAACCCATTGAGAATTAGATTGAATATTTCTGGATCTCCAAGGTGATTCAAGAAAATTTCCACCAAGCGTTACACGACCTTTACTTTACTTTCGTAAACTAACGACAGTATACTACAAAGAATTTAAAAAATCAAGTGAAAAATCAAAAAATTAAGTTTTCGAAAAGGCCAGAAATTTTCGCATTCCAATTGTCCAAAACGAATTCCATTGTCTGGTATTATGCGAAATAACCTGTTTGATTTTGATGTTTTCACCCAATTCCTTGATTTTTTCACTGCTAACGACTTGCTTGTTCGTAGTTTTCATAAATGTTAGTGTTTTCATAAATCGGAACCACGTGCTTTTTATTATTAATAACTTGTGAAATCCTCATCAATGTGTTACGATTACTATATGGAATAAAATAGCAAATTTAGTCATATCTGAGGTGGTATTAGTGAAATATAGTTATTATCCGGGGTGTACCCTAAAAACGAAAGCCAAGGAGTTGGATGAGTCAGCTAGAGCCTCAGCCAAGAGACTTGGCTTTGAGCTAGAAGAAATTGAGGAGTGGCAGTGCTGTGGTGCTGTATATCCACTTGGCACAGATGAAATTGCATCTAAGTTGCCTACTGTGCGTGCACTCCAGAAAGCGAAAGAAAAAGAGCAGGATTTAGTGACCCTTTGTTCCGCTTGTCATCATGTTTTTAAGCGCGTGAACGACGATATGCAGCATGAACAAGATATTCAGACAAGGGCGAATAACTACATGCAGCTAGATCAACCTTATGTTGGTGAAACCAAGGTCATGCATTTTCTAGAAGTATTGCGTGATCATATTGGATTTGATACATTGAAAAAGAAAGTAACCAACCCGCTTAAAGGACGAAAGATTGGCGCTTATTACGGTTGCTTGCTACTACGCCCAAGCAACGTCATGCAATTTGATGATGCGGAGAATCCGACAATCTTGGAAGACTTTATCCGAGCAATTGGAGCACAGCCAGTAATTTATCCCTATCGCAATGAGTGTTGCGGTGGCTACCTCTCTTTAAAAGAGAAGGACCTAGCAAAGGGCATGTCCGAAAAAGTGATGGATTCCGCATGTGGCTTCGAAGCAGAAGAATTGATAACCGCGTGTCCCCTTTGTGTCTATAACCTAAATAAAAGTAAAAAGAAGCAGCGAATACAGGTTCGATACTTCACCGAATTGCTCGCTGAAGCCCTCTTAGAAAAGGAGGAAGCAGCCCATGAATAACCAAAACTTAATTAAAGAAATAAGTGGTGTCGACCCTCGTAAATGTATGAAATGTGGCAAATGTTCGGCATCTTGTCCAGGGTTTGACGCGATGGACATTAAACCTCATCAGTTTGTCTCTTATATACTGAATGATGAAATAGACACGTTACTGACAGCTAAATCCCTCGAAATCTGCGCTTCTTGCTTTACCTGTTTAGAACGCTGCCCAAGGGATGTCAAACCAGCAAAACTAATTGATGCTGCAAGACAACTCCTTATCAGACAACGAGGCGAAGCATTATTAACAGTCGATGAAGTTCCAGAATTCCTTGACGAAGAAGTGCCAGGGCAGTTACTTGTCAGTGCATTTAGAAAATATAGGAGGTGAGGGGTGTGCAAAGAATAGGAGTATTTGTTTGCTACTGCGGGAGTAATATTGCCGCAACGGTAGACATGAAAAGAGTCGCTGAAATTGCAAAGCTAGAACCAGGTGTTGTTCACGTAGAAGCCTATCAATATATGTGTTCCGAAGCGGGTCAGGCTAAAGTGATCACAGCGATTAAAGAAAATCAGTTGACAGCTATTGTTGTCAGTGCCTGTTCACCTCGAATGCATGAGCTAACCTTTAGAAAAGCAGCGAAACGAGCGGGTTTAAACCCTTATATGGTGGAGGTTGCTAACATTCGTGAGCAGTGCTCTTGGATTCATAAAGATATCGAAGAAGGAACAGAAAAAGCAATCATTCTAACCCGAGCAGCAATTGCTAAAGTAAGTTTAAATACCCCACTGATTGAAGGTGAAAGTCCTGTAACAAAGCGGGCACTCGTAATTGGTGGCGGCATTGCAGGGATTCAAACAGCCCTTGATATTGCCGAAGCAGGATATGAAGTGGATATCGTTGAAAAAACACCTAGTATCGGCGGTCGAATGGCACAAATTGATAAAACCTTCCCAACCCTTGACTGTTCAGCTTGTATTTTGACACCA
>Ga0123355_10013576_pt1 | contig 12689 bp, 9 predicted proteins | sample TergutEmb28metaG_3_FD_89872 | JGI IMG/M metagenome (GOLD analysis project Ga0123355, IMG submission 89872) | Embiratermes neotenicus P1 segment gut microbial communities from Petit-Saut dam, French Guiana - Emb289 P1 | ecosystem: Host-associated > Arthropoda: Insects > Digestive system > Gut ...
CAGAAACAGGTGCACATGCCATATGTGCCAGTGTTATATCTTCATTTAGTAAAATCTGAATATGATTCCATAAATTGTCTAATTGATAGAATGCAAATTTAGACCGAGAATCCGTAAAATTAAGTGCGGAGAAGCCTAATTTTTTAAACATCTCTTTAAGACGAGTTTTGTCCATACTTGTAATATTTGGCTTTAAACGATAAAATTCATTTTCATCTTCAGCATAAAATTCTATTAAATGCTTTTGTTTAATTAACAATTCATCAAACTTCGCCTTTTTAAGCATAATGGGTGCATAGTTGATGATATCAAAAATAAAGTTCTTTTTTAATCCATAACCAAAAAGAGCAGGTAAGCGAATAATTAAAGCATCTGGATATAAACGGCGCACCTCATTTTCCAAAAATAGGCGATTTTTCCCATAAGGGGTAAGTTTATCAGTGTTGTACTGAGAATCTTCATACACATCAGTTACTTGTGCCATTGGAATTACATCAACAGTTGAAATAAGAACTAATTTTTTAGGTTTTATTTGCTGTATGTTTTCCAAAGCATTTTTAATGTGAGCTAAATCCTCATCTGGAAAGGAATCCGCTCGAAACTTCTCAGCGCGAACACCACTATAAACACATAGATCTGGTTCTAATCCATATGCAGCTGTTATATTTTTTGAATTAAATGTAGCATCGAAGCAATGCTGTTTATTTAGGTTTTGGCCGACAAAACCTGTATGTCCTATAAGAATATTCATAGTATAACTCCTTTTAGTTTAATATTTCAAACACATTAGGAAATGCTAATTCACTAGCATCCCCGTCAATATAAATAATGTGATACTCTTCATCATAATAATGCGCAATGACTCTAAACTCCTGTGAATTATTAGTCCTTACACTCGCTGCATTTTCTAGTGCAACGTTAAAGTGCTTATCACTATCAACGATGAAACGACTCCTATCCGTACGGCTAATCCCATTTTCCCAATCTTCATCTGTTTTATTTGAAGTCATTGCATAATTAAACGGGTGCGGGAAAATCTGTACAACTTCAGCAAAATAAACATCAAGAAAACTATTTGTTGAAGGTGCCCCATATATTGTTGCTCTACCATGCCCATCAATAATTGTTATCGGCTTATGTTCCACCATTATCTCCTCTGAAGGACGTAAGCCTGTCGCTGTTTGATTATTTCTGTCAGTCCAAATAATACTCGACATCATGTCTAAATTGTAAAATACCGATTCGATATTTATACTGTAACCAAATCTGATATCAGCTGTTCCACTAATATGTTCATCAGTAAAAATTTCAATTTGCATTTGATTACCACTTTCGCCTAACCTTTCTATTGAAATCGTCATGTTTTCAGGCTCAATTTGCTCGACCAATTGCCTTTCCCAAAAGGTGTGTGACCTAGTAGTAAACACAGGCATGTAATTCCTAAACAACTCACGATGAAAAAACCAATTTGCTTGAATGATCCAATCTGACCAACTTGTATAGCGCCGATCAATAGTTGAGACATATTGATGCTCAGAAAGCTGAAAAATATCCAAGTAATGTGCACGATGTTCATCCCCTAAAACATGAATAATATAATCAATTCCTGTAGGTTGGAATTGACTTGTCATGGCTTCAAAAGCTCCAGCATATGTACTGAATACAGTTTCATCTCCTACCCTAGCAACCGCATCATTTAGCAAATTTATATCAGGATGAGTTACATATCCACCTAATGTTGGCACGTGTACTGCGGTTTCTGATCTATCTAAAGAGGATAAAGTGGTGAAATGCCTATCGTAAACTGTTAAAATACTAATAACCCCAAAACCAACAAGCAATGCAACAAATAGCTTCCTTGATGATATTTGGATGCTGTTGACCTTAAGAGACATATTATCAGAATTAGGTGATGTTACAACGAGTGATACTTTTGTTTTGCTGATCTTAGATCGTGCCAGCCTTTCTCTGATAAATTTAATGGGAAACGATATCAAAATAAAAAACATCGATAAGTAAAGAAAGCTAATATTTCGAGTAGTTCCATTGCTATAAAAATAAACCACATTTTGAATACAGAATGCAAGCAATATACATGACAACCAAAAATAGTCAAGTAACATTTTGTTTTCTCGCTTCGCTCGTAGGAACTTATATATGAAAAGAATTGTTAAACCAAAAGCTGCTACAATAAATGGATCAAACTCAAAATCAAGTATTGAAGAAGGCTTTAGCCAATAAAAATACCATCCTTGGTAACTACTTACACCTAAAGTTTGCGAAAAATAAGCTAAGGGGTTTCCATAAGTAATAATAGTTAAACATAGGAATAGGGCTAATAAACTACATCCGATATAGATCCCCGCAGATTTAAGCAAATCAAATGTCCAACCTTTATATTTTACATGTAACAGACCGTATAAAAAACTAAATGCCAAGAACCAGCTCACACCTCCATCATTACTCCAAATAATGGAAATACCAGAAACTGCTGCTATAAGTATTTCTATTTTGTAGTTAACCTCTCGAAAAAACTTTGCTCTTTTTTCAAAGAAAGGCGACAAAAATAATACCATTAACGGGATAATTACCAATCTAATAATAAGAGCCGAGACTCCTGGAGCAATACCTCGATTAAAGCCAGCCATAAAGACATCAGGCATCCATTGCATAAACCGGATAAAGAAATCTGGGCGTAGTAAATTAAGATAAAAAAATGAAAGTGTAATGAAAGCACTGATATAGAAGTCTTTTAAAATCAATTTTGAAACAGAAAAACAAAATATCGAAAAACAAATAAAAACAACTGCATAGGCAATAACTAAACTAGCTGTAAAGTTGTTACCGAAAAATATTTGCGGTAGAGAAAGAACAGTCAAATGCCCATATCCCAAGTATACTGAAAAATCTGAAAAAGGTGCTTGTCCATCTAAAAATCGCCGCACAATATTAAAATTTTGCCAAGAACCATTTATAGAGCCCCAACTTATGCTTCTCAATACTCTAGTAGAACTCAAAATAGATATGAACATAATAGTTAATCCGAATAAAGAAAATCTGAAAAATCTCCTCGCTTTAAAACTTTTAAAAATTACCATGTTTCTGTTTTTCCTCCAAATTTATTGCCGGAAACTCCAAAATTTATGGCCAAAATAACTAACGAAAACGCTAATGCCGATTGCAAATAGCCCTGCTAATTCTGGAGATATATCCATAAAAGTGACGCATAAGTGTACAATTAGTAAATTTAAAAAATATTGTAAAATCGCAACTATGAGGAATTTTAATGTTTCATCCATAGATCGTTTTTTGGATTTAAACGTAAAAAACTTATTCCAAAGATAGCTATTTACAATAGCAATAACATTCCCCACTGTTAGAGATATCACGTACGAGAACCCCAATTGCAACATCCCATAGTAAATACCATAAAACACCCCAGTATTTACCACGCCAACAAAAATAAACTTTAGAAACTGGCGCATATCAATCTTTTTTAATACTTCATTCATAAAATCAACTCCTTATCAGCTAGTGCAAGGCCTCGTAAGTAATTAGGCAATACCGTTTAAATAAAAATTTCAAAATTCGAGGAAGCTTGGATCATCCAGTGAATGATTCAATCACGACTCGTACTAGGAAAGTACGTTAGGAAAGCTGTGTGCCAGTGACACACGTTTAGCGGCGACAAAGAAGTTTGGAATTTTTATCAGGTATTGGTTGATTACTTGCGAGGTTTTGCACTATATTAAAAGAAGGAAATTAAATCTGAAAGAAATTGAAATATAGCTGGATTATGTCTCCATATATTATTACCTTCACCCACCATTCCCCAAGCAAACAGAATCAAACAGCTAAATCCAATCGCCATAAAACTCAAACGACGGACAACGGTCATAATCCTATCTCCATATTTTGCTGAATTTTTATATACGAATCCCATACATAAGAGAGATGGTAAAATAAGCAGCCAAGCGAAATCAACTGTATAACGTCCCAAAACACCAACTAATATCGCCGTTGAAATAATGATGATTAAAGCAGCTGTAGTCATCGCAATCATAAGCGGGAATGCTTTTTTCCGGCGTATAGTTCGCATGGTTATCATTGGAAACAAAAACCAGGTGATTGGAAGCGAGAACAGCCCAATCGTAGCCGTTCTGGCGAAGTGCCCCATAAACAAATTTTGCGAATTATTAGCTCTTAAAAACGGAAAGACCGGTTCAAGCGTGTAACTGGTCAACAAGAATGAAAACAAACCATCATATGCTCTTCGTATCATACCTAAAGCTCCAACCTGTGTCACAACTGTATTATTCTCCGATGTAATATGATAAGTTGACCCAAACTCTGTGATAGAGCCAAACCGCGCATAATTATGCCACATCAGCCCCAATCCGATTACAACATAAGGAATCACGAAAGGCATCAGGTTTATACAAGTGGTTTTGAAAGCCTGTTTGTCTTTAATTAACTTTTTAAAAGGGCGATAGTTACGCAATAGTGGAAATAAAAGCGCAGGAATTAGCAACGCAACGAAAATAGACGTCGGTCGGCTGCCAACCGCTAGCCCTAAGCATATACCTCCGAAAAATAACGGTAGTCGCTTTATCTTATCAATTGACTCATGTTTTGCACTCCGCAAAATCAGGAATATTCCCCAAACAGAAAACATAAAGGAACTTGATGACGCAGATTCATAATTATGTGCTCTTATCGTTAATAGCATCAGATTTGACCCAAACAAAGAGCATACCAGACCCGCTAAATAAAGAGTATATGGTATATCCTTTAAATATTTTACCACAAGTTCTCTCCATAGTAAAAGCATACCTATTGCGCCTAATGCAGAAAAAATCAAAGTAGCTGCAGTCGCTGATAGATAATTTGATGTTATAAGATGATATGGCAAAAACAAAATAAGCACTGGTACGATCCCAAAATAGCTATAATATCTGCCTTCAAAATACACATGATCCCATAGAGCTTCTACATTGTTTTCATCCCGATAAGTGGCACTATAAGGAAGCCTAGCATTTAATAAACTTTCATGGACTTCTATGTCTAAATGCAGCTGTCTTGCTAAAATCGCATCCACCACTCGATCATTAATGCCATGATGTCCAGCACGGGAGGGATTCCATTGGATCGGATTATCACTGCCTGGAATCCATCCAGAATCAACAGAGAAAATCAAAGTGAAGAGTAATATACCAATAAATAATGATAATATCGTGATCGGTAAAATCCATTGCAACTTCGATTTTGAATTAAACAATATTTTACTGAATTGATATTTTTTCCAAAAATAAATAGTGCCAATGATAAAAGTTAAGAAGACTACACGCAGCATTTGAAACGTCCACGGAATTGGTATATTGAAGTGCACCTCTTGTATACCAATCTGGTCATCCATGAGAATGATCGTTAGTTCATCGACAGCCCCCATCGTTCCGATTGGTATATAAAAACTGCGCTCATATCCGTTGATTAATTGAACTGTGTGCGTGTGAATTTGGTTTTCATCTCGAGGACGAATCCCAACATCCATAATTTTAATCTCCGAATCCCCAAAATCCGGTCTGATATAAACTGTCCGAACGTTAGTACCAATTCCCGAAAATGTAATTTCTGCATTGTAACCTGTTGGTTGAAATAACCCATCTACTTCAATTACATTTCCGCCTAACGTGATTTCAAGTTGACTAGCATCAAGACTCGCTCCCATTGTTGCCCAATACCTGATGTTAAACAGCGTAGATTCAAGTAAAATAATAATAAACAAAATTTTAACAACAGCTTTAACATTTTCTTTACTGAATATCCGCCTGATTATTGAGCTTGGCTTTTTCTGCTGAGACATAAAAAATTTCTCCTTTAAAGTCATGTTATTATACTGACGGGTGTCATAAAATGTAGATAGATACTATATTTAGTGGCGCTCGCCAGTATAATTTCATCCTGTAAGCTTCTCAATTGATTCTAAAGTGTATCGTTGTTTCTGAAATACTAATTTTAAAATTACAGTAAGATATTTAATCACAACTGCTAAAATTGTGAATAAAGCAAAGAATGCGCCTGATAAGAGCACCATCATTGTTGTAAATCCTTCAACTGGATTGCCAGCAATATAAACTGTTACCGTATAAATAATTGAAGCGAGGGTAGCAAGCATCATTGCAAAAGCTAGAGCTACAGTCGCCTTATAAGCTATATTAGTAAATAGAATCAGACTTGTTAAAGCAGTCTCATGAGGCTGTTTAAGAACGTGCTTACGATTTGAAGCTCCTATCCCCTCATATTCTAAATAATCAGTTTTTAAACCACAGTTTTGATATAATGCTTTACGATACATTGGATTTGGGGACATGGCGTATACTCTATTGATGCCTCTTCTTGAGATAATACGGAAAGTCTCACTTTTTAATTCATGTTGCGTACCGGAGTGACGATTGTATAGCGAATAAAAAAGTCTCGAAGATCCACGCCTATTCCCGCTACCACAAGATACAACATCAAACCCTTCTACACATCTGTTGTAACATTGCATAATCATTTCAGTATCGTAATCTATTACTGCTTCATCAAACTCAAGAACAAAATCACCTATTGCAAGATCTAACCCTGCTAGCATGGCAGCTTCAATTCCTTGATAAAATCCAGTGTTCACTATACTTATCATACAATCCGTCATTGTACTTGAAACATCTCGAATCACTTGCTTAGTGGCATCATCAGAATAGTCATTGACACATATTATCTCAAATTTTTCAAAATTTTGACTCAATACTGTATATACCATTTCGAGAAATTTCTTTATATAGGATTCATCATTTTGTACATATACAATTGCTGATATAAACTGCTTTTGTTTTTCATTCATAAAATAAGCTCCTTGTCTAACTCATAAACTGTGTTGATTTTACCCGACAATACGCTGATGAAGCGAGGATGATCATTGTACTTCCTTATTGCGGTTGGGCGTGAATCATCTATTTCTGAAGCTTTGAGAATTGGCTTCATTGAGTAAAGAGATTCTGTGTATTCAAATCCATATTCATCTCGTAAATATTTTTTAGCCAAGCTTTCCATATAAGGTAATGCACTTTCAGGCTTTACTGGACATAAGTTGCAATTTCCTAGTTGGCTAGTTGTGCAAAACCCTTTTGATTGCCCTTGACATGAAAATGTCGGTACACTTTCATAGCTTGCAACATGTGGTGTGAAAGTAACAGAAGTTAAGGAATGGAGACCTGTTTTTCCAAACGGCATAATAGAGAAGAACGGACCATCCATAACTGTAATCCCAATGTTTTTTAACTTCTCTACTGGCTTTACAAGGATAAGTTCGCAAAGTTCATACTTTATATTTAGTGATGGAAATCCTAACAGCTCATGGATTTGATTAACACTAGCATATGTCGCATTAACTACGAAGTCTGTTTTATGCATATTACCTTCCCCAAGCTGAAAGGTATAATACTTATCATCATTTTCAATGGACGAGATACGGACATCGTAAAGAATTTTCACGTTTGATAATTTTGAAATCTCTGTTAAAAAATAATCTCGTAATATTTTGGCATCATATGCATATTCGGTCGTAATGAAGGCTCCATCACATGTCTCATCTTTAAAATAAGTTTTAGGTGAAATTTCATCGCAGCGTATGTTTGAATCTTCACAGAACTTTTTAAACTGCTCAGCACTGGTCCAACTTAAATTTGAACTAGTTGCATAGATTTTTTCGAATTGACTATTTATGCAAAAACCATAGTCTTCATTGAATCGATCAAAATACGTCCGAGATTTAAGAGCTGTTGAAATTGATCGCGGATAGTGATACCCCATATGGATTCGTGCTTGATTCACATATGTCGCGCGCTCGAAGGCAGCTGATTCCATTTCTAATACCAGTACTTTTTCACCTCGCTTACCACAAAAAAGGGCTGAGTAAAGTCCATATAACCCCGCTCCAATTATTATTTTGTCATACTTATCACACATCGTACTTTCTCCTTGCATTATCAAATAATATTTTTAACAATTGTTTATTCCCTTGAAACCCTTTTATTTTATACTAATTGACGCTCAAAATGTCTGCTATCAAACTCTAGTCATTCAATTTGGGAGGCAAACTCTAAATCAGATGGAAATTTTTTGTCACTCGGATATAATATTTCTCCGCTAACTGTAACATGAAGAAATACGCCACGCTCTTCTGCAAAAACAATTTCACGTTGATCCCCATCTGCAACATAAATTGTTCTACCTATGGTAAATCGTTCTCTATTTTTGGTTACATTAGGCATTAAAAATACTGGAAAATGTTTAGAAAATCCACGTTCCCAATTATTGTCTGTTACAAAAAATGGCGATAACCTCTCTCCATTATCATTTTGTTGAATTACGCCATTCGCTACTTCGTAAACGGTAAAACCAAATATTTCATTCATATTCCACTGTCCGAGAAGTAAGTCTAAGTTGACAATGTAAGCCTGCTCTCTCTGAATAGCACTGTGAACCAATTGACTACATATCGCTGATCGTACATTAATACCTCGATTAAAAAGAAGGTTTGTGTATCCTCTGATCGCAACTGGCGAAACCAATATGCTGTTATCGTGTGTAAATGAAGAATTAATTTCATCTGCAATTTGTGCATTTGTTATTCTGTATGGAACGTCCCAACTATAATGGTTATTAGGGCGAGTGTAATGATAAACATTAAACGTTGCCATTAATGCAAATATCAGAAACACTACTAATACTGAATATCTAATGCTTATATTTTTATCCTCAATCACTTTTAATAAAGCTGCAATTAACGCATAAGCAAAGTACATAAGGATAAAAACACCCTTCATTCTTGCGAAACTATACAACATCGCGTGCTGTACCATGATTACATTTTCGACTAATATAAAAATGAAAACGAAAATAATAATCCAATGCTCCTTAATTAGTTCCACCATGTTTTTGCGAGCTTCGCTCAGCAGTAATATAACGCTTCCAACGGCAACAATTGAAATCAATGCTCCAAATGACTTAAAATAATACATGGGCAAAGATAATAATGAAACTTGTGTGGTAATATTCCGCGCCATGAATCTACTTCGCAATGCATTGATAAATACATCAAAATCAACAGCGCTCAAAAAGTGTAGAAAAAATATTACAAATGAAAGAACTGACAACAATCCTACAGCTACGAAGGTAATAACTTTCGCTTTACGCGTAGTAGTTACCTTACCTTGAAATAAATCATCTGGCTTTTTAAACAAAATTCCTATAGCCATCGCTGCATTGCTTACAAATCCAGTCCATTCTATGTACGGCATGATTATGCACAAAACCATGAACAATGTAAAACATACTTTGTTGCGAAGGTTAATGAAAAAGTTCAATTGTAGTAACAAAAAAAACTGAAAAAGAGAGTGATGCCAGTAAACTATCCCTTGAGAATGCATGATTTCAGGTTGAAACATGTATATTAATGCTGCAAGGATCACTATCAACATATTGCTTAAATATTTGTTAAATAATTTCATAAAAAGTCTAGCTGTTAGCAAAAAACTTAAAATCAATAGCAGTGAATTAAAAATATAAAGACTTTGCTCAGTTCTCTGCATGTTGAAAATGGTTGTGAAAATATACGGCGCAACGAACCCAGCAGATGAAAAAGATGTATAATAAAAATTTCCGTACTCGTCAGGAATAGCTGCTCCCCAGCGTATGTGCTTATCTGTTTCGTTCCCAAGACTGACAATAGGAAGAAAGCGATGAATGGATGCTGGAGTTTCACCAAATGCCTCCATTGTTAATAAGGTGTGCCATGTAGCGTCCGAATTATGATAATTTTGGGGTGTAGAAGAGTTGGGAAATCTTATGCCTATTGATAATGCCGCAAGCATAACGCATGTTAACACACTCAATACAGTTTTATTCAAAATCTAATCTCCCCCTCGAAAATGGCTCTGGTATGTGAACAAAGTCAATGAATGAAAATTGGATTTATCACACATCGTACTTTCTCCTTGCATTATCAAATAATATTTTTAACAATTGTTTATTCCCTTGAAACCCTTTTATCTTAGTTGGCACTTCTTCATTTTTAGGATAAGATCTTGAAACAGGAATCTCACATGTTTTAAGTCCAAGTCTGCTTGCCTTTACTGATAAGTGTGCAAGCAGCTCATAAGTCATGAAAATGTCCCTAAAAGGCGCAACCTCGGGATGAGTTATATATGCTTTTGAGTGGGCACGATATGCATTAGTTGTATCTGTGAACCATTTTTTTGCAGTGAAGGAGATAATTGGTGCATGGATGAGTCTAACAGCGACGTAGCGGATCAATGGTGTGTTGATAGCTTTGCCTCCTTTTATAAACCGACTGCCTTGAACAAAGTCAAAACCTTCTTCTAGCTTTCTAATAAAAGCCGGGACATCTTCAATACTGTCTTTGTTATTTCCATCGATCGTAATGAAACCATCATAACCCCGCTCTAAGCACCACCAAAAGCCCATTCGCAATTGTGCACTTTGTTTTCCCGGACCTATTTTAGTTAACAAAGTGTTTACACCTAACTTTTTTAATGAATCAGCATCAGTGCAACCATCTGTAGAGCCGCCATCGCAAATAATAATATCTATCAAGTCATGAACGCCAGAGTCTTTTGCACGTTGCAATTCTTTTTGAATCCGTGTGTTTTCATTGATAATCGGTATGATTAAACAATACTTTGTTTTTTTAGACCCATATTCATCACATTTAAAGTCTGGAACCCCTTGTAAGCTGTCAAATATCATTATTAATAACTCCCTTTAGATACAAAACTGTATCTTTTACTATACCAATATCCTCTTGTGCACCCATTTCAATGGATATGAACTTTTCATATTTAAGATTATGTAGCTCACGAACTAGTTCATTATGTAAGCTTCTTTTTTGAATTGGAACGAGGTAGGGTTCTGAAATGTGGACATGATTAATGTAGTGGCTATTACCCTTCAAGATCTCAACACTTTCTTCATTGTAAATAATAGTGCCTAAATCTATATTTACTTTTATACCTGGATTTCCAATCGTTTTACAAATGTCAAATGCTTCTTTTGTGGTATTTATAAAATTAGTGTTATAGATGGTGGGATTTGGTTCAATAGATACACAAGTCCCGTGTTTAACAGCATAATTACCAATTTTATCAAAAAAATCATACGCAATCGATAAACATTCATCTCGGTTAGTGTCAAGTGGAATTGTCCGGTTTTTCGGACAGCCAAAGACAAGATTTGGGCAATTGATAGCAGCAGCAAAGTCAATTGCTTTTTTTGTATAATTTAGCAACTTTTCTCGTTCTTCATTTGCGGCAAATATCACTTCTGTCATGCCATACCAAATTGACTGCATCGATGAAACAAACAAGTCTTTCTCCTCTTTAAGCATCTTATGAAACAGCTTTGCTTCTTCTAGTTTATCGTAGGGTGCTTCTGGAAAAATTCTAGTAGGAGCAATTTCTAAGCCTTTAAAATTGTTAGCTCTTAAAAATATATACATTTCTTCATCATACTCTGGACTCCACCCAATATTGGATATTGATAATTGCATTACGATCACCTCATTAAACGTTCTGATCTTGCGTCGGCACTACCTAATATATTTTTATTAACTCTGACAAATCTTCAAAGTTTACATTATTATTTACTAAAAAGTCTCGACCAATATTGACAAATTATACCATAAAATGCATCTGATTAATAGTCTTTAGTGATAATTGTTGAATAATCTGTGTTAATTGCTAAAAATGAAGACACGTATTATGGACAAATGTTGATATTTTTAAGAAAAAATGTTATTCTCTATTGCAAAGCGTTTTATTTTATGATAATATAACATTACACATTCTAGTCGAGGGGAATTTATAAACTGAACTAAACTTTGGGGATGCATCAGATGATGTGCTTATAAAGTTTAGCTTTTTTGCATTTATAAGTTTGCAAAAAGAGACAAATAAGATACCCTTAAATAGTAAAGGAGATAGTAACATGGGGTTATTTAAAAAAATATTAGGCATAAAAGAGGAATCAAAAACAGAAATCGATCATATGATTTACAGTCCACTAACTGGTAAAATAGTGCCATTAAATGAGGTTAACGACCCAGTATTTTCCCAGGAAATGATGGGAAAGGGAGTTGCAGTTTTGCCAACAGCTGGCCGCGTTGTAGCTCCTTGTAATGGGCAGATTATTAGTGTTTTTAAAACGTTGCATGCGGTAACAATTAAAGCTGATAACGGTGCTGAGATTATTATCCATGTAGGACTTGAGACAGTAGCTCTAGAAGGACAATACTTTAAAAAGCATGTCGAAGATGGGCAGAGAATAAAAAAGGGAGATCTACTTCTTACTTTTGAGATGGAAAAAATTAAAGAAGGATATGATGTAACAACACCTGTTATTGTAACAAACCCAACTGATTTTAAAAGCGTTCACGCGACTGGGGAAGAAGATGTTAGTAGTGGAGATGCTTTGATTGATTTGGAGGAGGCAAAGTTTTAAAATCCAGATAGTCTGATCAATAATAATAATACTAATTGACGTTCAAAATGTCTATTACAAATCAAGAGCTATTTTTCACTAGCTAGGAAACGATGACGCACGCATTGGGCATGCGTAAGGAAGAGTTGACG
>Ga0123355_10013577_pt1 | contig 12687 bp, 6 predicted proteins | sample TergutEmb28metaG_3_FD_89872 | JGI IMG/M metagenome (GOLD analysis project Ga0123355, IMG submission 89872) | Embiratermes neotenicus P1 segment gut microbial communities from Petit-Saut dam, French Guiana - Emb289 P1 | ecosystem: Host-associated > Arthropoda: Insects > Digestive system > Gut ...
CCATCCAGACTGGCCCTGGGGCCCCCAGCCTCCTGTACAATGGGTACCGGGTCTTTTCCGGGGTAAAGTGCGGCCGGGGTATGCTGCTGACCACTCACCCCCTTCTAGTGCCGCAGTCATGGAAGAGTAGAGCTATACCTCTACCCACCATCTGGGCCACACTGGGCCTGTAACGGGATCACGTTACCATAGAATTCTAATTTTGACAATAGGATATCATGGTCATCACTGTCAAAAGCCTTTTTATGGTCACAAAATATACCACCACCTATTTTTTTTTTTTTAGTTAAAAGCATAAATTATTTCAGTAATTAAGCTAAAAGTAACTGCCATAGTTGATGACTTAGGTATGAAACAAAATTGTTCTTCAACTAATATATTATTATTAATCAAATGTTGGTACATATGTACATATAGGACCTTCTCAAACACCTTAGAAAATACAGGTAAAAGAGATATGGTTCTATAGTTAGATATGTCGCTCTTATCTCAATTTTTAAATATCGGTTTAACTACAGCGTACTTTAATCTTTCACGAAATATTCCAGACGAAAGTATTTTATTACAAACGTGACGTAGTGGGGAGCTAATATATGGTGAACTTAATTTTAGTGTATTAACAGATATTTCATCATAGCCATGTGAGTTTTTTGATTTCAAGGAACTAATTATTTTTTCAGTTTCTGTTGTTGATGTATACTGGTACTTTATATTTGGGAACGGTTCATTACAGGCTAGACGTAGGTAATCTACAAAATTATTATTCTTATTGAGAGCACTGGGATTTTTTCCTGTTATAGATAAAAAGTAATTGTTGAAAAAATCAGATATATTTTGAAAGTTATAATTTATATTACCGTTAATATTTAGCTGGTGTGCATCTTCATTTTTGGTCATTATCCCAGTTAATAATCTAGTAAAGTCCCAAATAGTTTTTGTTTTGTTTTTTGAGTTTTCAGTCTGTTTGCCAAAATAATACTTTTTGGCTTCCTTTATAACGTTAGACAAAATTTTGCAATACAATTTATATTTTTTTTTAATAGGGGATCATTACTATTTGTACAAAGGAGGTACAGCTCTCTTTTGTGCTTGCATGAAGTTCTTATACCTGTAGTAATCCAAATATTGCCCTTGGTTTTAGTAATCAGTTTTCTAAGGGGGAAACAAGAATAGAGTACTCCTAGGTATGTATTCAGGAATGAATTGTAAATTGAATTAACAACATTATTTTCAAAAACATTATCCCATGTTTCCAATCTCAACTTAATCTTAAAGTCAAATATTCCATGTTTGTTAATATTCCTTATGAAACATAGTGTATTATTCAGGATTTTTAAATGTATGTTATTTATCTTAATCAGCTGATCATCATGGTCTGACAATCCATTAACTACTGGCGAAACAATATAATCATCAAATTTAGAAATGTTTATGAAAATATTGTCAATGTCAGTAGTTGGTTCTTATTATTACATTTTAACAATACTATAAATTATTGTATTGCTGTTTAATTACTGTTTAATTCAAATCACTTATGATTATACATATGTGTTGTCATATACATTGTATGTGTTTGTAGACTAGTTATACTTTCAATTGTTCCCCTAGGCCATGTAAGGATCAAAGATCAATGAATTGTGGTGGTTTGACTGATAATAAGTAAACTGAACAGCATGCTTTGCTATTAAAACTGTTACATCTCTATTGTCAAGAGAAGATTTAAGGATATTATACTTCTCTTGTGTGCATTCAATTATGACTTATGGCATAATATACTACATACATATGTAGGAACTGGGACTGTGCTTTAGCTTCTTGCATTTTGTAAGATTTTTTATAAGTTGTACATTATGATATAATTATTTTATGTCTATATTATATTAGTATCATGACAACCTCTATATCCTGTAGGTTGGTTGGCCTTGTATGGATTGACAGAATGCATAATGAATGAATGAATGAATGGATGAATGATGTCATTAAATATTTAATTTGATATTTTACTGTGTTGCAGAGAAACTGCATAGAGTTTGCTTTAAAAGCAAAGCCTGTTCGCCGATACATTCCAAAACATCGTATCCAGTACAAAATCTGGTGGTTTGTGACATCACAGCCTTTTGAATATACTATCTTCATTCTTATTATGTTAAATACTATCGCTTTAGCAATGAAATTTTATAAACAACCAGATCAATATGGAGAATTCCTTGATGTTCTTAATGTTATCTTCACAGCTGTATTTGCTATGGAATTTGTATTCAAATTGGCTGCTTTTAGGTTCAAGGTAAGCATTCACAACAGTCTTGAAGTTTCTGATGATGATGTATTAAAAAGCTTTTGACAAATATTTTGGGCATAGTCCATCATCCCAGCTCTTTCAGCAATTTATTTTATTTCTAACTTTGTGTGAACCCTACTCCATAGGCCCTTTAGCAGAGCTAATCCAGGTTTGGAACTGGCTCTGCCAAAGAATCCCACTGGACTGGGATTACTAATTTTATCATGTAACCTGAAGATGGAAACAGAACCATTGTCTAAAATGTTGTAGTTTGAAGGAATATGGTAAATTATCTGTGTCCAGCTTATTAGTTAATAAGATTAAAGTACCTTGGGTGACATTGTCCCATTGGGTATTTCTCAATAAGGTGCTCATTATCTGACCAAATGCAAAATGTAAATCTAGAACAGTAGTCTTTTATTATACACTAGCAACATGTTTCAGCTGTCCAGATCAGCCATCAGCAGGTAGATGCTGGATACAAAAAAAGAAACATAAAGGGAAAGAGGCCTCACTTTGCAGTGTTATGAATTATAACAATATTGTTCCTAAAATGGAATAATAAGGTCAAACATAATTAGCACCTTACGGATTAAAATACTGTTGTTGAAGGAGCTATAAATGACTTCACCTGTTCAAAAACAGTGTGTTTGTGTGGTAAAAAATTTGTAAAACAACAATGAAAGAGATGTGAAAAGTAAATTCCTTTGCTGCAACTATTGTTCATAGTTATTACTTGTCAGGAATACATTTAATATTTAAAATTTATGAAATAATCTTCCTGGTACTGCAGAATCATTAGAAAATCATTATGCGATGTAAGTAATGTATGGAAAAGCATACCCTTTTTAAGGAACAAACAAAATTAACCCACTTGCTTCCATTGTAGACTTGAAGTACTGTCTTAGTACAGATTGTTGTGATTGTGTACATGACATTGTTCTTGTGTTAAAATGAGACTTCTGACATGAAATAAGATTTTTTTCCCCCCAGTTGATACATTATAATGTATGGATAAATAATTTATATTTTTTAGAAGGAATTAATTCTGCAGCTAGTTGGCATGCTATAAAGTCTGCCTCAAATTTAGGACTGTTAATCTCACCAATAAAAATGTGTGGTTCAGAAAAGTGTTTACAAAATAACTAATTTCAAATTGTTGACGCTTTTGGTATTTGTGCACGTCCAGAACAACTGGCAGTCACTAAACACAGTAGCTCTATAGCACTGTAAAACTATTTTAAGTAGTCATACTGACCCTTCCAGGTAGTTTTATAATACGTGAATGTAGAACTTATTATTGTGATGCAGTGTATGTTCTTACCTGTCTACCAAACTATACAGTGTCACCTTTGATAATTCTCTTCTTAGTATTATTGCCAAGAGTACCTGAAATCTGACACATCAGACACTGCATGCATGAAGCTTTATCAATACATTCATATGCAAGATAGTTTTTTGATTTGTGTCCAGGACATCTCTTTTTAACAGCTGAAATGTGTGTTGAAAACCAATAAAGGCTCTCCACTTAAGGATATCCATCATTTAGAATTTCCTATCAATAGCAGTGTCAGCCAAATTTCTTTGCTCCATTTTAAGTTTAATTTGTCTTTTCAGCATCAAAATCTATTAATCCCACAGAAACAAGATGTCACTGTTTGTTCAGTTTTCTTAAAACATTTTTACATTTAACATGATTCTCTTTCTTAATTTTCTGCACTGCTGATGGACTTGAAAGTTTATGGATGTTTTATTTGAGTAATGCCCAATATTAGTGGAATATTTCAGTGGTTGAAAGCACAAATATTTTACTTTTACTGTTAGGTGATTTTAATTTGCCAATTGTCCTGGATTGTTAGACATGCTGCCTTTTTTCTGCACAAATACTGTATGTCCAAGAATAACCGTGGAGATAGCAGTAATATTCAGGAATATTGTCTGTTACTATAGAACATTATGTAGGTGGGTCTTTTATGCAACTTTACCAAAAACTCTTAAATTGAACAGACAGTTTTATAACACAATCTTTAGCGTGTACCGAATACTCAACTGATGATGTAACCAACAAAGTGCAAAGGTTATCACTCTCAGCCACATTTTTATTTCTTTGCTACTATATGTTTCAGCATATGTGATCATTGTCAGGGAGATTCCCTTGGATATTACACAGTAGTAGTAAAGTCTTTTGGACAAGGGTAATATGGCAATATAGACATACTGGTTCTGGGGCCCACCCAGCTTACTTTACAATGAGTACTAGGCCTCTTTTTTGGGAGTAAAGTGGCCAGGGCATAATACTGACCACCCAAGTGCCAAGCCTAAGAATGAGTAGAGCTATATCTTTATTCCCCTCAGTGCCTCCTATGGCATGTGACCTTTCTGAAAGTGTTTATGTAAAATGTAGTTGTGATTGATAACTTTTGTACTTTGTTAGTTGCCATATCAGTTGGTCACACGATAGTTGTGCCTTAATCAAATAATTTAGCAAAGCTTAATATTTTTGTTTCACATGTTTATAAATAAGGGTATATTCCAAGTGAATATTTTTTGAGTGGCTTAGTCATAAATGGTGATTATGATGTCTTTCCTTTTTGTTTTATCATGTATTGTTATGTTATTCTAAATTTACTTTCCAGAATTATTTTGGGGATGCATGGAATGTATTTGATTTCATCATTGTCCTTGGAAGTTTCATCGACATCATTTATTCTGAAGTGAATGTGAGTAAAAATTATTGAGAATGCTGAGTTTTGCAGTGTGATGTCGTGACTGTAGTGCAATTTTTATTTATCTTGTGTATGTAGAGAAATTTCATTTAGCTTTTTATCAAGACAAACTTACATTTCAATGAGAGAGACTGTTTCATTTGGGACTAGGGCTTGGAGACTGAGTAAAGTGAGCTGAGCATACCCATACATTGTTTGTATTACATGTACGATCATATATTCAGAATACTTACAGAGTTGGTTGTAGGAACATGCTGTTATACAGTATTATGCAACAGGAGAATAAATGCTTTAATGTGGATGACTGGCTTAATTTGATGGCCTACTTAACTTGTTGTTACATTTAGCATTATAAACACAAAACAAAAAGTTGTTCTTGTTAGCACAGGATACAGAAATTTGTATGGTCATTACTGTGTTCTTATCATTCTATTTTATCAGATTTGTTCCTGCTTTATTCACCATTGGCATTACAGTTAAAATTATGGTCTTCTGTGATGTGATGCTGTGTAGTTTCTTTACATAGATAATAACATTCTGGTGGAACCTGTTGCTTCCATCTACTCTTCTACCATGAAGAAGGGTGTAGCGGTTTTCTTGGAAATGTTGGTGTCTTTCAACAAAATTGCACTGCATCACACCCTAAAAGACCAACTTCTTAATATTCGCCACACCTGTGAGATTGTAGGCTTCTGCAGTGATGTGTTTGAGGTCTTTACTCTTGTGGAATATTGTGCACCATTGGTTAGCAGTTTGTTACTGATGTTTTGGGACAACATATTGGTCCTGCTGTGTTAGCAGCAAATTATCAACCAGCATCATGCAACATCCCAGAAAAGTGAAGGCTTCACCACAATTGCTACTCTGTATGCTCCCCAAATGTGTCTCTATGGAAATGAAAATTGTTGTCATCATTACACACTATGTGTCTATATGTTAGTAATTCTTCTATGCTTTTTTAACTTTTCCATATAAATTAAAGTAATGCTCTCATGGTTATTCCATTCTGATGAAGTGCCGTGTTTGAATCACAGTTCACGGCACGGTATTGTAACATTCTTTGTATTTTTCCTGGTTCTGCACTGATTGGGTAATAATTTCAGCTATATTTTGATCTAATTAATGGATGCTGCTTTTGTGTTTCACTAACAATAAGTGTTGCTGTACTTAAATGTGTAACATAAATTTCATTCAACTTTATTTCATTCCATTAGGATTCTTTTGTATGTTGTAAATTTTTGTAAACTGTTCATTACCTACTAAACATATTGATTCATTAGATACATATAGAAAAATCTTCAGCGTTTTAAGCTCTGGTACAAAACATGTCTAACAAGACAGACAGTGTACGTATAACATAACATTGTAGTGCGTTTACATAATGTTTATACCTCCTTGGCTGTTTCACTTGAAGAGAGCACGTTTGTGGTGATTTAATGTCACTGGCAACACTAAAACTTAATTAGGTCTTCATGTGACATACTCTATATTTTTCCCCAATTTTAACCAAGTTTGTAATTTCTTGACAGATTTTCATGAAAGTCCTGACTATCAAATTTCACTTAAATCTGTTCAGTGGGAGCCACACTGATGCATGTGAACAGACAGAACAACAGCCTGATAAACTGTTTTAGTCACAGGGGGCACTTTTATAGTGATTCGTTGTCACTGGCAACAATAAAACATACCTTGGTCTTCATGAAAATTGCCTGATATTTTGTCTGATTTTAAATAAATTTGGATTTTCTTGGCAGATTTATATAAAACTTCCCAATATCAAATTTCATGAAAATCCATCTGGTAAAAGCTGTATTGATGCATGTGGACAGACAGACACAGAGACAGACGGATGTGATGTAGGAAATAGGTGCATTTGGTGACTGTGTGAACATGCTCAAAATGTAACTTCATTTTTAAATTCACCCTGTTTTGATAATCAGTATTCAGTTAGCAAGATCATTTCATTGAAAGAGAGCTTCCTGGCTGGCAAGCTGTCACATTTTTAGTCTTTCATGCTATTGTCAGATGGACATAACAAACATAAGTGTGAGGAAAGAGATTTGTATGTAGTTAAAAAAATATTTTGAAGTGTTGTGATTTTGGGTGGGCTGTGCCTGTACCTCTAGCATGTGACAGGGGGTACCAAATAAGTGCACCATGAACTTCATATTACTGCTACTAACATGAGCTCTGGATGCATTGTCATATAGACAGGGTGTCTGGAAACTAAAATCACAGATTTTCAGTGTCACTTTGTTGATTAGGATTGAGGTGATACTGATCTTTTTTTCTCGAAAATGGTGCTGTGTTGAACCTGGCTGTGTGGTCAATGATATGCAAGAATGTGCTGCACACACCATTAGAATAAGAGGGTAAACAGAGTGAGAATATAGTACTTGACATATAAATGGGAAGACATTGGATAGGGCTGTACACAAGCAAGTTGGAACATGTGGCCTTCAAAAGGGTTTCTTTGTTAAATGAACAACCCAAGCAAGAAGCAGGAAAAAATGGTATGCGGTATAGGAAATGTAGAATTAGGACCACATGTGGGCAGAACTCGGGTACCTGGTGCAGGAAAAGGAAGATTAGGACCAAGGCTGCTGTGCTGAAATTACCATTTTTGCCCACTCATCTTGCTCTTCCACCATGAAGGAGAAGTAAGCAAGCCATACTACAGAACACTGTAATCTTATTATTCACTGCAACTAGAAATTAAAATGTCACAAAAATAATGTGTGAAGTTTGTCACTTTAGTTGGAAGTAAAACAACTGCCTTCTACTATAATAATGATGTACTTGCATTTGAGTCCATAGCATGTTAAGCCTTACTACTTCCAGGTGAAACCTCCTGATAGCTAAGAGGAAGGAAGCAAGTTGTGGGTTCTTTGACATGTGTGGAAAATAGTTTACAGACTTGTAAAAACGTGTACCAATTGGAGACAATGTGAAAAGAATTATGGTTCTGTTACATATTACATAGTTCTTACAGTAAATCATGTTTACAAAGTGCCATTCTAAAGAAGCACTTGTGCCAGCCATCCCTTGCACTTTCAGAAATGAACTTGCACATCAGCAGCACCTTTCAGTTGCAGTCGACTTGTATTAAAATTGTCATTCTGATTTACATAATCAAGATCTTCATTTTTTGATGGAGTTCATTTGATATTGCATATTTTGTATGCAGATGGTGGCTATTGTACCGAACTTCTGTAATTCTTACTTGCCTTGTCAGAAAGCCATGCATTTGTTCATTTCTAAAATGAAAAATATTGGTTTTGATTTTATTCAGCATCAGTACTATTTAATATATTAACATAATAGCATGGGTATCACCTCTTGTACTGTAATGTGTTTTAATGTACAACTCTGAACTATTCTTACTCATGTGGACATGATTATAATTATTGGTTCTGGCACAAAGAATGTTCCAGCTTGCACCCAACTTATGTTTGCATTGCAAGCAGGAAGGCAGTCTTGTTAGAGATGAATTGAGTTAGTGGGCGTATCTGTGCTATTTTCACTTTGTTTTCATACACACTTCTTTTTTTTTTCACACTTAGCCTGGCTGGTATGCATACATACATATCCAGAACCCTACCTTGCAACCAATAGATCTGGATTATTTTTCTTCATATAATATTAAAATAAGTTGTGACAAGTGTAGCGTGAATGATTCTGAATTTTCAATCTTTATGTGTAGGAATGTTGGAGACTTGACTAGCCTTTTATTATTTGCATGTATACAGCATATTATTATTATTATGCATAAAACACAACAGGCCTTGTTCAGTGGATGATCAAAGATTGAAATGCTTGTTTCAGTGTTTCGTTTTATCAGATGTTCAACTTCTTGTGGTGTGAGTAGAAAATTTAGTTCTCTGTATCCAATGATTATGTGGTATTTATGTGTATATGGATGCACAAGGTTCTTTCTTGCACAAGTTAAAAAAGTGGCTGTGATTACTGTAAGAGGAATGCAGCTGTGATCCTCAGTTTTCAGGAATTTTCTTCTACTGAAAGTTTAAGTAGTCTGGTTTATGCAAGTGTCAGACAGTTTAAACATTCTGCTTCCGTTAAAGTACCCAGTAAAGCTTATAGGTACCGCAGTCCTTAATTATAATCTATTACTTGACAAAGCAGATCACAAAATAGTACCCATAATTTTCAGTTTTAATATAGTAAAAAAAACATGTAAGCATACAAGACAGTGTAGTGATTGCCAAATTAGCTACTGACAGTTGATAGCCTTGATATGGATGGTAGCCCTTGCCTTATATTTGCAAAATACTTCAACTTGAGTGGCTAACCAAGGAGCACTCTCTCCTCTCCTGCCACTCCCAGGTAGAGTGTTATGTGACAAGCATAGGCCACACTTTCAAATATAAGTGTTGGGCAACATCCAATCAAAATTTGTTAAAAGTTCATTTGACAAAAAAAGGGCTTCAACTAACCAAAATGTTTCCTTCCATGTCTCATCAATCCAGACCCCTACAAGGTTTAAGGTTTGTGGTTACAAGTCATGTTAATGTTACATGTGGATACAGGCTGGAATCTAACTCTCCTACTCAACACAATGCAGTGATGCAGCACACCTCTTCCAGGCATCTGATATTAATTTGTGTGAGATGATAGGGTGCCTCTCATTGGTCAGATTCTTTTGTATGTAAGAGGGTACTATATTACAGTTCACTGTCATTGATAGCAGTAGTAATGATGTGGCAGTGTGATGATGTGGTGGTTAGATTTTTGGCAGTGCAACAGCAGTTGTAATGGTGATGATTATGATAGAGCAAGGGGAATAATATAAATCTGTTTTATGTAAAATTTGTTTGCATGTTATGGACATACTTTTCTGGAATATTCAGAGTTGTAAGTATGGAACTGTTAGAAGTTCTGTAGCACTTTTCTGTTGGGTTAATGAATAATATATAAGACTTGCCCTAGACCCACAGCTTATGTGTGGAATCAAGAATTCTAGTAGGGGGAGGGGGTCATCCATTTGTTAGGTCTCCTACGTATACCAAAAGGAGATAAGTATCAAGATTTTAACAATGCTGTACTTCAGTATTGCTTTATTCTGGGTTGTGACGCCGTGTAGTTTGGTAAGAATGTTTAGAATGTAATTTCATTTCAGAAGAACCTGTTGCCTCAATAATGTGAATATGTGGTGGACGCATCAAGTTCCTCTGAAACTGTCTAGCAGAATACAGAGTATCACAATGCAAAAACAGCAGTCTTCATAGTTACTGCTGTGAGAATCTCAAATCTCACAGCCTTGCATTCGTTGCTTAGTACTATAAAAGCATTTCTCATCATTTTTAGAGTAATATATGTTGTAATATGAGAGTTAGATTCCAGGGTAGACTGCTTGTTAAATATTAGCCATTATGGTGAAAGTTATTTTCATTATCCATTTAGCATGAATGCTTTAATAGCAAACACAAAATACATTTTTAATTACTTTATAGACAGCTTGTGCATGGGTGAAACAATATGTAGGAGTTTCTGCCTTTTTTTTTCTGCATCTCCAAAATGTTTATAATTCAGGAGACCAATCAACAATGGAGATTGCAATAAGGGAATGATAGTAGTGTACACATTTAATAAAGTGAAATATGTATATTTTCCTTTACACAGTTTATCATTTACTGTACAAACCAGTGTACTATTTAATTTTGAAATACTGGTGTGAAGAGAAACCTTTTGCTTTCCATTCACTAAATTGCAGTCAGTCTTGGAGTATTTGAAATAGTTTAGAAATCTACATAGACCAAAAGGTACTAGAACTGCTTCAAGGCTCCATCAAGAGCCTTTATCTTAATTTTTATAATTATGCCTACACTTCATGCAAACTTCAATACTTGTAGATTTGTTATAAGTAATTCTGAATGCAGAAGCTTGTGATGTATCATAAATATTAAGTCTTGAGTCTCCTTGGATGTGACATTGATATCTGGTAAAACAGTAATACTGTTTCAGAGGAGTATACTGCATGTAGAGGCAATATATTCTACCACATTGCTAACAGCCATTACCAGACTACATATTGTCATATTCCAGAAGACTGTAAACTTAATATTCTCCACCGTAAGAAAGACTTAATTCCTTTTTCATCAATGTTAGTGTGCAATAATTCTTCCTCAGATCAATGTTATATGTAAGTATAAGCCATCATACAGTTTAACTCAACTGAAAAGTATTGTTTGTTGTTTATAAATTGGCAGTTACTGTTTGAAATGTGCATGTGGATAAAATTTTCAGGGCTGTTACAAAAATAATCAGATTTTCATCACATCATTCAAGTTTATATTCATATATGTCTTTTAACTGCAATAATTCTTAAATTTCCGCAGAGACATGAAATACAATGTGTGGTGTCAATGGGGTGTTGATGTATTTGACAAATAATATAATTGTGATCAGTATAAAAAGATGAATTACTGTTGTGTTGAACTTCAGATATATATGTATGTGTGTGTGTGTGTGCGCGCACGCGCGTGCGTGAGAGAGAGAGAGAGAGAAAGAGATGTAATTGGTGAAGTGGCATCACTTAACCTCACCTGCTCATACAAAATGCAATTTTTTAGCTGCTTGAAATTGCACAGACAGTTTCTGCATGTCGTAAAATATTTTATCATGTGCTGGTAGTGTTTTCTTTTTTGTTAAATAATAATAAAATGCCATGTTTTATTTTGTGCAATTGCTTGTTATGTTTGCAATGCATGATGGGTGACCAAGTTGTTGTTTGAGCCAGAATGTGTCTCACTTTCGCTGAAATTGTTACAGTGGGCATATTTTAGAAAATGCACTTAGATATTGGCATAATTGATATTGGTTTGACTTTGGTATGCAGTTAAAGCATGTCATGAACCTGATACTTGATATACACTGCAGTTAAAATCTGGGCTGGATCTTAACCATGAATAGATATAAACTTCCAGAATTCTCAATGATAATGATCAGTTTTGATCTCAAGTGATGAAGCAAGGTAGGTTATATTATGAGACAAACTCTGTCGTGTTAGTGAGTTAGGAAGAATTTTGGAAGACTGTTAAAGGAAGATACTTTGCACTAATGAGTTATTCTTGTGTTTCGTAAGGTTTCCATGTAAAAGAGCATATAATTAAAATGATTGTTTTAAAGAATCAGTAAAAATAACTCATGTCATTAAGAGGAAAAGGAGTTGTTGTGAAGAAGCCAGTAGAATATTTGGGAACACAATACCATTATCTTGAAATCTTTAAAAATGAATGCATCATATATGAAATTTCTTGCACACAACCTGTATTTTGTTTCTACTCTATAAGTTCTGTGCCTAATAATTTCCTATTTATCCAAGGGCATATTAAGGATAAATATTCAGGAATATACTGGAATATTAATTAGTAACTGAATTTAAGATTTATTGGTGATTCGTGGCTAATATTGATCCTACCACAGTATGAAAACACCTTAACCTTTTGGCGCCAGAATTATTTTTTTAATTTTAGCACACCCTGTATATAAAATGTGAATAATACAGGAATCAAATAAGTTAGATTTATGAAACAAACTGCGTTTTGAAGAGGAAAAAACGGAGAGTATATACAATGTTTAAAATTTTCAGTACCTATATTTGTTGAATAAATATATAAAATGCAACATTTAGAGGTTAGCGGTGCGGTACGACCACTATAGTCG
>Ga0123355_10013578_pt1 | contig 12687 bp, 7 predicted proteins | sample TergutEmb28metaG_3_FD_89872 | JGI IMG/M metagenome (GOLD analysis project Ga0123355, IMG submission 89872) | Embiratermes neotenicus P1 segment gut microbial communities from Petit-Saut dam, French Guiana - Emb289 P1 | ecosystem: Host-associated > Arthropoda: Insects > Digestive system > Gut ...
CACGAATTCACACCAGGGCTTGCTGTCGCTATCGTTCATAATGGCGAAATTGTTTTTATGCAGGGTTATGGTTATGCCAATATCGCAAGACAGTTGCCTGTTGACCCCGAAACTACCGCTTTTTCATTCGCATCTATCAGTAAGTTGTTTGTGTATGTGTCGGTGATGCAGTTAGCGGAGCAGGGTTTGTTAGATTTGGATAATGACATCCACAATTACCTCCCTACGGATTTGGCCGGACAGTTTAATTTTCGATATAGCTTTACCGTGCGTGATTTGTTAAATCACTCCGCTGGGTTTGCTGAAAACAATTTTAATGAGGGTTGGAGTGTCGAAGATAATCCAAGCGAAATATCGTTGCGAAATGGGCTAATTTTATCCCAACCGATACAAATTTATCAACCCGGCACGGCTACAGCATATTCAAATTGGGGTAGTGCTTTAGCGGCCTATGTTGTGAGCTATATATCGGGCGTTTCAGTTGCAGATTATTTGCAACACAACATTCTTAACACGCTGGGCATGACGAACACACTAAGCCAACCTCATTGGTTTGGTAATACATCATTTTGGCAAAATGCAGCAAGAGGATATACGCCTGATGGTGGCGGCAATTTCAACGAAACGATATGGGTATATTCGACAACATACCCAAGTGGCACTATGTTAGGCACGGTTGCGGATTTAGCGCAATTTGCCATTGCATTGATGCCGCAAAATAATGAACCCAGCCCATTTTTTGAAAATCGCTCTACATTGGATTTACTGCTTAGTCCAAGCTATACCGCACCACTAAGAGGCACACACCACGGATTTATGACATACGATGCTGTTTTACCCGCTCTCGGTCATAGCGGAGGACATCCGGGCTTTAATACAGATTTTGTGATTGTTCCATCAGAAGGATTTGGAATTATAGTCCTCACAAATGCTCAAGGTGGTCTTTCGATTATTGAGAAATTGTTGGATTTGGTATTGGGTAATGCGATGGGGGATGTTCCTGTTGCAAATAATTTGCCCGATGCAAGAAATGTCGAGGGTACATTTGTTTTGTTGCGCCGTAACGCCGGGAATATCCTTGAACCTGCCAATGTAATCACAGGAGCTACACACATGGTTGTGTACGCTCTTGATGAAAATACAATAACACTAACAAGGGGAACGCCACCAATACCGGGCATTGCTGGTGAAGAAATTATAATCACCTATCGGCAAGTCGCACCAAACTTGTTTAGAGCAGTAGATGCAAACTCAGCTATAGCACGTTATGTGGCACGAACTACCTATGAAATTTACTTTATCATAGAAGATGGGCAACCAGTCGGAATTTCCATGAGTGGGCCGATTGATGCAACCATCATGACATTTAGCCAAAGCATGGCAGCACTTGTTCTTGGGCAAGTCGTAACATATGGGGGTGCGCTATTTTTCTTGATTGCATCAATAATTGCACTGATAAGATTTTTGCGTAAAAAAGGAACAGATACAGCGTTTCGCCATATTAGCAATGGGCTTCTGATTTGCGGACTGTTATTTGGAATTAACCTAATCATTGCAGATATACGCATGATTGCATTAGCGGCAAGTGGACTACACTTTTATATGTTTGCACCGCACATTTGGATAAATTGGGTTTTGTTGATTGTTAGTGCTGTGCTACTGATATTATCATTGGTATTTTGGAAAAAAGGCACTGTTACAGTTAAACGCAGGGTTCTATACTTTTCAACAGTTGCGCTTTTAGTATTTTTCGTGTTCGCTTTGTGGCAATGGAATTTCTTTGTGATGATGTAGAGATGGGTACATTACTAAAATCGAATCAACCGGCAGCGCAATATTTTTGCCATGCCATATATTCAGACGAGAGAAAGGACAGCAAAACCCTATGAAGAAACGATTACCAGCCCTGCTGATACTAACCCTGCTGCTTACAATGCTTACACCAATTTTTACAGTTGCAAGCCAAAGGGCAGTAAGCAACGAAGCTGAAGAACATATCTTAAACGAGTTAAATCGTGCCAATATTCCAAACGCCGCAGTTGCCATCATACAAGGCGGTGAAACATCTTACATTCTCAAAGATAGCGAATACAATACCTTATTTCAAATAGGCTCTGTTTCAAAGTCCTTTACTGGCTTTGGCATACTATTACTAGTAGATATGGGGTTACTCTCTGCAAGCGACCCTGTTAATCAACACTTACCGTGGTTTGAGGTGAACTACAACGGCGAGCCTGTACCCCATGAAGATATAACTATTTACAATCTACTACAACATACAAGCGGGTTTACTGCTGACGAAAGACGTTTTCCATCAACTGTGCAGGAACTAAGCATAGACGAACTTATAGAACAGCTAATTGGGATTGAACTGGCGTTTTATCCGTCTAATGGACATATGTACGGCAATGTAAACTACATGATTTTGGGGCATATTATTGAGGAAGTATCAGGGCAAAGCTATGACGATTTTATGACCCAGCACGTACTGCACCCGCTTGGACTTTATAACACATTTACAAATGTACAACGTGCATATGATACAGGGCGGGTAATCGGCGGTCATCGCATTGGCTTCTTTCGCCCAAGACCCACAACATCACAGTGGGCATCACAAACAATGCCGACAGGCGGTATACATTCGAGCATATCGGATATTGCACGTTGGGCGGGTATACATCTTGGTGTAGTCGAAGTAAGCGAGCAATTTACAAGGGTTGTACAGCGTTCACACGAAAATAATCACACCTTGCGAAATCCTTTTGCCGATACAGATTTTATTGCTGCGGCAGGGTGGAATGTTTTATTAGATGGCAACGATTTTGTAGGTGACGGTAAGATAATGCACGGCGGCTCTACTTTCGGATATATTGCGTATGTTGGAATAATCCCGGAGCGTGACACAGCTATTGTCTTTCTTTCAAATGTTAGACATATGAACTTAGAGGGATGGGTTTTTCTTCTTTGGGATGCCGTTGATGGTGAATATTTGAGTAGTGTTGGAATTGACCTTTTTGCGATTTTCGATTTAGCGTTTATTGCTTTAACTGCTTTAGGTATAGTGTTTATTGGGTTGCTTGTACGGCTTGCTGTAAAGGTGTGCAAACAGCTACAGATTAAAGATAAAACTAGACCAAAGTTTCGGATAAGATGGCTTATTGCCCCTATACTTTCGATTATAGGCTTACTTATCTTCTATGCTGTTATGCCAATGCTTTTCGCACTGCCTTTAAGCACACTTCTACTTTTGCCACCCGCAAGTACAATTACGGCAATTATAGCTGTATGGATAATGACGGCGTATTCTCTGTTTTCGTTGGGAGCGAAGGTGCTTGGGTGGCTTCCTGTGAAAACAAAAGCGTCAAGTTAGAAACTTGAAAATAACGGTGATTGAAAGTTCTTTACAACTATTTAGGTATTAAGTGAGTTATCCCCAACTAAATGTAGCAGGCGGCGGCGTGATGTTGTAAATGCCCTTAAACACAGTGTTTATCAGGCTTATTGAGTTTTTTGAATATAAGAGGTTTATCCCTAATTAGTTGTAAATGAGGTGCTTTACTCCCGAATCAACTTGTAGGTGTCGGGCTTACCCATGAAGTTAAAATGTATCTCTACAGTTTGACGGATAATGCCGCCATCTAAATCTTCATGAATAACAATGCGTTGTATCAGCCGTTGCAGGGTGCTTGTATCTAATTCCCCGACATTGACATACTCTTTTATCAGTTCAATCCATCGGCTTGTATCGTCCAGTTCCGTTTGTCCTTTTTCAAGGCGGTTTTGGCTGTGGCGTAAGCGTTCACGCAAGGTTTTTTGTTCGGTTTGGCTCTTGGATAGGATTGTGTCAAAGTTATCTGTATTTATCCGTTCCTCAATCATATCCTCGTACAGCTTGGCAATCAGTTTATCAAGAGCGGCAAGCCTTGCCGTGTCCTCTGTAATAAGCTTTTCGACAATACGCCGTTCACTCTCTAACTCGCCTTGACTTTGTTCGCTAAGTTGGGCGATGACTTCTTGCTCGTCCTCTAAGGCTTTGGCGGCATAATTGCGTATCTGCTCTAACACAATGTTGTAAATTGTATCGTACTTCATACGGTGCTGTGAGCAATGCTTAACGCCGTATTTATTGTATCTTGCACAAGTATAGATACGCTCGTTTGACTTGGTGTTTGCCCTGCGGATATTCATGGTAGACCCACATTGACCACATTTGAACAGTCCTGCGAAGATAGAGAAGTTACCGAAAGCGTCAGGGCGTTGGCGTACTTTTACTTTTTCCTGTACCAAGTCAAATACTTCTCGATTCACAAGCGGCTCGTGCATATCTTCAACAATCAGCCATTCATGCGGCTTCTTATCTTTGATATAGCCTGTTTTGAATTTGTAGACCGTCTTTTGTGAAGCGATTGCCCCAATATATACAGGGTTAGAAAGTATTTCTTTAATGGTAGAAAAATCCCATATGAAATGCCCTGTGTCGGGGTTTTCTTTTTCAAACTTGGTGAGTACGTTCCGCAAACCTTTTTTCCTGTTCCACCATGTAGGACAAGGGATTTCCTTATCTTCCAACACACGGCGTATATAGTTCGCTCCTCGCCCCTCTTTGGCACAGTCATAAATCAATTCTACAATCCATGCCGTATCTTCATCGGGGATTAGCTGATTGTGATTGTCGGGGTTCTTACGGTAGCCAAACGGTGCAAGACAGCCTGTGAATTGCCCTGATTGTGCCTTTGTTACATATGCAGAGTGTACCTTTTTAGAAACATCAGCCGAATACATTTGATTCATAACCGCCCTAAATGGTGTCATGTCAAAAGCGGTATCGGCATCGGTGTCAACGGAATCTGTCACGGCTAAATATCTAACGCTGTTTTTCGGGAAAAATTCCTCTAACAAATGCCCTGTATGGATATAGTTTCTTGATAGCCGTGATAAATCCTTTGTCAGTACAATGTCTATCTGCTTACGCTCAATGGCTTTTAGCATACGCTGTAGGTCTGGGCGGTTCATGTTTAAGCCTGTAAAGCCGTCATCTTGATAAACCGCCACAACTTCCCAACCTTGCTGTGAGCAGTACGTTTCAAGCAAAGTGCGTTGTGTCTGTATGCTTGAACTTTCCTGTTCGCCCTCGCCATCATCTTTGGACAGGCGGCAATATATAGCCGCCTTAACCTCTGATGGATTGATACTATCGTCTTTTATTCTCGATTGCGTGTCGTTTGTCGCAAATATAGTGTTCATGCGATTTTCTCCTTTCAACTGACACGCACATCAGAGAAAACCTTTCCTCTATTGTACTGGGTCGGTGAGATTGATTCAATACCTAATTTATGATTACTTCGGGCTTTATCAAGCATAAGTCCAATAAATACTTGTTGACTTGGCTGTTTGCCCCCAAAAATAAGGCGAACATATATTTCAGTTTGTTTTTTAGTATTCTTTTTCATTGCAACAACCTTTCTGTATAATTGTTTGTGAGTTTATGAAATTGTTACGATTATCGGGTGGGGTGGGTATATAACCATTCAAACCCTCAAAATTCCGCTTTAGGCATACAAAAAAGCCTGTAATAATGCGGTGTTGAGAGCTGTCAAAAACTGTCAAATCGTAACATCTTTGTGTAGACATTTGCTTTGTTTATGGGTGCGACGATATCATTAACGACTTGTAAATCGTCATTGAAATCCTTTTTCACAGGCGGTATAATCTGCACAGAATAACCTTTATCCACATATTTCTTTGCAAGAGCATATGAAGCTTCACGCCCTGCATTGTCGTTATCAAGACAGAACACCAACTCTTTAACGGCTCTATGCTGATTCAAAAAGAAAGGCATTGCCGTGTCGGTCGTGCCTGCTAATGATAATCGGCTGTCATTCGCCCATGCTCCTGTTTGGGCTTTTTCAATACTTGCGTGGCTCATCAGGTCAATAGGGCTTTCAAAGATATATAAACGCTTGGAAAAGCCACTGATACTGAATCCGTACCGTTTATCACTCCCTGCACAATCGCCCCGAAAATCGGCTCGTGTTCCTCTTAAACTGGCGAATCGTGGCTTGTGTGCTTCATCATAGCCTACAAATACCACATTGCCCCGAATGTCCTCATATAGCTTGTCTTTGTTAATGAGGGTGCTAACAATCTCGCCGTCAATCCCTCGTTTCTTGCAAAGATAATCATATAGCCGTAGTGGAATCCCTGTTTGTTCGGGTAATACTAGGGTTTTCGGTTTATCCTCTTGCTGTTGTGATAGTTGCGGCGCTGTTGCCTGTGTCGTGCCTGTGGCAATCTCTATAGCTTGACGAAATGGCATATTTTCAACTTTGGTGAGATAGTCAAGCACTCCAAAGCCGCCAATGCCTTTGCTGTGCCAGTACCACGATTTGCAGTCATTCTTCACGGCAAGGCTCTTGTGTTGATTACAACGGAACATTCCGCTTTTGTGAGTAAATGAAAAGCCGTAACGCTTGCCAAAAAATGCAATCATATCTATATTTCTTGCCTGTTCTATGGTTTTGTTATCAATCAAAATATAATCTCCTTATCGGTGCAAATCTTGTTTTATGGTAGTTGTGCGGTCTTTTTTACGCTCCTGTTCGGGCGGTTTCCGCATGATGTCGGCTACTGTTTCAGCTAATCGCTTCGGCGCACGTTGCAAGGCTTCAAAGTATTTCATGTTGTCGGAAATGCCTTTACCCTCATATTTTTCATTACGATTTTTGAACCAATTTAATTGCTCCAATAGCTTAGACACTCGGCTTTTCAAGTCTGCAATAATGCTCTTTGACTTCACGCCCTCTTTGGCAAGGTTTGATACTGTTTTCCAATCAGCAGGGGTTATTTGCAGATTACCGCCAAACATTGCAGGTTTAGCCATGTTGTCAATATCGGCAAACATGGCTGATTCTTCTTTTTTGACGGCTGTTTTCTTTTCCAAGCTGTCATATTGTTTTTTCTTTTTCTCGGTTTTTTCGTCCAACTTGGCGGCTGTCTGTTCCTTGCCTTTGATAGATTTATCAAGGTCGGCGGCTCGTGCTTCATCTTGCTTGATTTTGTAGTCGAGTACATCAAGGTGCTGTGCAGTAGAGCCACGCTCACCACGCTCAAAGCCGATAAACCCTGCTTCTTTCATATGCTCAAAATATCGGTCTTGCAGTAGGGAATAGGAATAGACCAGTCTTTTCTTGCCGTTTTCGTCTGTTTCATAGTTGGACTTCCATTTATTGGCGTTGCTGACTTGTGCAATAACTTCTTTGACTGTTCCCACAAGTGCAGGGTCTTTACAGCGTTTTGTCCACTTGACTTCCTTCTGCACCACAGGAACAAATATAACGTGCAGATGATAGTGATATACATCACGCCCCAACTTTTCAGACATGGCTTTGTTTCGTTCATCTGCGTGCATGACGGCACTCAAAACATATTGTTCGCCGCCTGCTTCCTTGACCGCCATGCGATAGGCTTCTTCAAAAAAAGTCTTGGCGTAGTCGTAACCGCCGTTGTCCTCAAAATATTCTGTATTTACATCAAAAATGAGTTCATTGAGGATATTTGAACTGCCGTCTTTTTTAAGATGTTTCAAATGGATATCGCCATCTTCGACCAATTTATCAAAAGCCTGTAAATACGTTCCCTCACATTTTTTGAAATGCACATTATCACCGACACGGCTCAAATCTACATCACCATTGCCGTAATGCTCATTCTTACGCTCATTATGGCGTTCCATATTTGTTGTTTTATCTCTTGTGTACGGCTGAACACGCACAACACAACGGTTTACTTTTGACATGGCATCGCTCCTTGAAATTATATTTTTCTATTGCTGTCACGCTTGCAAACGTCCGTATCATGTGCTTTGTGGGATGTCTGTGACGGGTGACGGCTTTTTACGGCATACCCCCATATCGGGCTTCCTGTCACTTTCAGATGGTGACGGAAGTGGTGTAGTAAAATCGGTGTCACCTGTCACTTTTGAAATGGAAATAAGCCGTGCGTTGTTCTTTCGTTCAAAAGAAACCTTGATATTGTGGGATTTTTCAAGGGTTAGCAGATTTTCTTTGATTCGGCGTGATAGATTGTTTGCTGTGATACCACTTTCTTTTGAATTAGCGTTGCTGTCACTTGGAAAAATGGCGGTATAAAATTCGCTTGCCGTGCCTGTAAAATCTTCTTTTCCAATCATGAAATCACACAGAACATGAACAACAGGGTCAACGCCTTTTTCGGCTTTGCTTCCGTAGCCTGTGAATCTCCAAACTGGTGGGTCACGGTCAAACTCTAACTTGATTTGCATATCTTCAATATCACGCCCTGTTACATGAAGAATTGCGGCATTTTCGATTCGCTTCTGTTTTTCCAATACAAAAATGTTGTCTACCGCTCCGACAATTCCTGTAGAACCCGATACCATGTTAAATGGGTCGGAATCATGGGCTTTGCGTAGATGATGGATAAGCAGAATCGCTATCTTTTGTTTGTCTGCCAAAGATTTAATTTTTACAATCTCTCTGTAGTCATTGGCGTAGGTGCTTTCATTTTCCCCATCTCGGATTCGCTGAAAAGTGTCAATAATAATCAGTCCTGTATCGGGATAGTTTTTTACAAATGATTCAAGTTGCTCAAACAAGCCTGTTGCAAGATTGTCTGCGGAAGTGGCGAACAAAGTATCTTTAGATCCGCTTTCCGCAATCCGTGATAATCTCAAATGCAGTCGGTCTAAAGTGTCCTCTAAAGAGATGTAGAGTGTTCCACATTTTTGTGTGTCGAACTCCCAAACCTTGCCGCCTGATGAAACTTGATTGCATAGCCAAAGTGCTAACCATGATTTTCCGATTTTCGGACTTCCTGCGAGCAGATGAAGCCCTGTCGGGATAAATCTTGCAATAATAAATCTTGGTGGCTCTATATCGAGAGCCAGTAAACTTTCGCCATCTATGACGGCTAATTCTTTCGGTGTTGATTGTTTTGTTTCTTGCATTGAATCTCTCCTTTGTTTTTAATTTTTGATAATTTGGTTTGCTCTGAAATTAGAAATACACCTCCCTATATACCGTGAAAAATTCGCCGTTTTGTAGATGTGTTTTATAAAAAATATTTTTTTGGACTTCACCACCTCTCTATACTTACTCGTAATGAAAATGCGTTTTTGGCAAACTCTCTTGACGAAATTTGAAAATATTTATCCGTCACTTTGTTCTGTCACCCTCATAAATAAAACAGTCAAAAATGCGAAACTGCCAAAGATGTCAGAAAATAATTTTGTTGTCACTCCCTCTGTCACTACTACAATTGAAAATGCAAATCTGCCAAACTTTCTGCAATATTTCTTGAAAAACATTTTCTTGCTGTTCGGGCATGGTTACGGTGTGCGGCGTGGCTGTTACATACTTTTTCAAAGTATGTAACCCACTATGACACTTTGGCGTTGCCGAAAGTGCCGTGGGCTCTGCCGAGAGCTTCGTTATACAAATCGTCCTTGCTGTCGCAAGTTCTTTTGCATAACGAAAAAAGCCGCTGCGTATCTGTGAATACACGCTGCGACTTTTTTACTGTGGCTTACGCCACTTGTCGATGGACGAGAGAGAGAAATTTGCGATGGTAATTCTCATTTAATTATGCTAAAATTAAATGAGAAATCTCGCCTTGAGAATACAATTCACTATCTTTAGTTTCCGCTTGACAGTAACAGTCAACACTGTAATACTGTGTAATAAGGCAATTATCAATAAGGTGAACCCTTTGATAATTACACTATCATTAAAGGAGGTGACAAGTATGGTATACCAGAAACCCGAGGTCTTAGCTCAAAATGATGCACAGGGTTCGTTTGCAGCTGGCTGCCCTGCTGAAAATCAACAGTACCATTGCAAAACTTGCGAGCTAGCAGGGAACTAACAGTGTAGCTTTCTGCAGAAGAGTTTCTGCCCTGTTCTCTGTAAAAACGGGGCTTTATTTAAGGAGGAGAGCTTATGCTATATCGCCAGAAATTTGATACATTTATCAGAATATATGATGATTTCGGATATATAACCAATAAAAGTGATTTAGGAGACAGAGTGGTTTCCCAATCAGGTGCTGCTTTTCTTTCGGTATTGAATCGAAACCCACAGTTTCTAGAAGACCTTGCTAAAAAAATTGCTGAAAAATTTATTGATATCGAGGCAGAATCGATAATTGAAGATGTCAAAGAATTTTACGATTTATTAGAGCAGGATGGCTTTATTGTTTCGGGTCATTCTCCAGAAGAATGCAACCAAAAGGATACTCGATTTTCATATAAAGCGATTGAGCCGAAAACTATCAAAAATGATTTTGCTCCAACGATAATGCGCGCCAGCAGAACAACCCAAGATTTCATGGAAGAACAATTTAAAGAGAATCCACGGCTAGTGAGTTTGCAAATCGAGCTTACGAGCAAGTGTAATGAACGATGTGTGCATTGCTATATTCCCCACGAGAACAAGGTTGAGGATATTTCTCAAGAGCTATTTTATGAGATCTTAGAGCAATGTAAAGAAATGGGTGTTTTGAGCCTGACACTCTCAGGTGGTGAGCCTATGATGCACAAGAATTTTTGTGAATTTCTTCGCAAATGCAAAGAGTACGATTTTTCAATAATAGTTTTGAGCAATCTAACTTTGCTAACAGATGAAATAATTACTGAAATGAAAGCAAATCGACTTTCGAGCGTTTCAGTCTCTTTATATTCAATGAAAGCAGACATTCATGATGAAATTACTCAAATGGAAGGTAGTTTTGAAAAAACGAAGGATGCTATTTTGAAACTCATAGAAAATGATATTCCATTGCAGATAAGTTGCCCACTTATGAAACAGAATAAAAACTGCTATGTAGACGTGACTAACTGGGCAAAGGAGCATAAAGTTAGAGCAATTACTGACTATATCATGATGGCAAGGTATGATTACACGACAGATAACTTAGATAACAGGCTTTCCCTAGATGAGGTGAAAAATGTGCTTAACGACATAATCGAGAATGACCATGATTATCAAAAGCGAATGAAAAGTGCAGATATAATTCAAGAGGAAAGTCGGGATATTTCTAGTGATATTGTTTGTGGGGTTTGTATATCTACACTCTGCATGGTAGCGAGTGGTAACGTATATCCTTGTTCGGGTTGGCAAAGTTACGTTGTGGGTAATATTAAAGAAACACCATTACGAGAGATATGGGAGAATTCCGAAAAAGTGAGATATTTACGTAGCCTTCGAAAAAAAGATTTCCCTAAGTGTCTCAGTTGCGAATATAAAGCGTTTTGTGCAATGTGCATGGTTCGCAATGCAAATGAAAATTCTAATGGTGACCCTCTCAAAATAAACGAACATTTTTGTAAAGTGGCAAAACTCAACAGAAAAGTTGTCTTAGAGTGGAGAGATAAACTTAAAAATTGTTGATTCACACACTGTTACGCGACTTTTTATGATCTGTACCGGCGACAGATTTACACCAAAATAAATTATGTACGATATCTGGTTAAATGACGCATTGGCATCGGTGGTGCATAACCATCCATTATCGCTTGATTAACTGACCTGCATATATTCCTTTATACTGTCAAGGGTTGCGCAGCAATTCATTTACCCTTGATAGTATAAATGGATATATGCTACCCTGATTAGGCGATTAAAATGTGTCGTTTCTCTGAAAACACGCCATATTTTAATTTGTCGCTCGCCCCTAAGATAAAGCGTCGTCTAACACACACACATACACATAGGGCAGTTTTATGAGGAATACTTTGTTTTAGTAGAGTATCTGATATTGTTTTTGGTAACGAAAGCATTGTCAACAGTTAAACAAAGCAAAGCAGACACTTCAAAATGATGGTGTCTGCTTTTAGTAAAAAAACTTAAATTCTCTTGCAATATCAAGGTTTTCTCCGTGTGCCATGTCCATAAAAATCTTTACAACTATTTGGGTGTGTAGTGACAGCTCCCTCGTGGAGGGAGCCGAGGGCAACGCAGTTACCGAAAATGGGAAATCTTAAAATTTATGTCTTAACTGTTAATTGTTAATTGTTAACTGTTAATTGTAATTTGTGTGTGGTATTATGGGAAAAATAAATTAAGTGATTTTGCGTAAAAATGCTTAGGCATCCGAAACTTTAATTTTCAACAAAGAAAGGATAATTGCGACTATGGGAATCAAAACGATGAAAGAGGCTTTTTCACTGGAGGGGAAAAATACTATTGTCACAGGCGGTGCAAAGGGTATAGGGCTTGGTATTACGGAAGCATACGCGCAGCAAGGGGCAAATGTGGCTATTTTTGCAAGGGATGAGGTTGCAGCAAAAGAAGTGGTCGATGATCTGAAAGCTAAGTACAGCGGAAAATATTCTTATTATGTGACAGATATTAAAGATATGCAGAGCTGCAAAAATGCTGTCAACAAATTCATCGAAGATTTTGGCGATATTGATGTTTTGGTAAATAATGCCGGAATCGCTGTTTCGGGCGGACTTTTATCTATGGATGAAGATCTTGCGCCGTGGCATGAGTGTTTTGATGTTGATCTCAATGGCGGTGTAAGGCTCAGCTATCTTGTTTGTAAGCATATGCGTGATAACGGCAAGGGTGGTAAAGTCATCAATATTACATCAAATGCCGGTGAGATGATCAATGCGCCTTTCCTTACTGCTTATGCGGCGGCAAAGGCTGC
>Ga0123355_10013580_pt1 | contig 12685 bp, 15 predicted proteins | sample TergutEmb28metaG_3_FD_89872 | JGI IMG/M metagenome (GOLD analysis project Ga0123355, IMG submission 89872) | Embiratermes neotenicus P1 segment gut microbial communities from Petit-Saut dam, French Guiana - Emb289 P1 | ecosystem: Host-associated > Arthropoda: Insects > Digestive system > Gut ...
CAGACGGCATACACAGTCAGGTGTGAAGAACTGACCCTTCCAGTGATTCATCAACTCAAGTTCCGTATAAATTCCGCCCAAAACGTCAACACAACCCTCCTGCTCCAACGCCAAAATAATTTCCGTGAACATCATTGGGAATAGTGCCTGTGTCTTCGGTTCGTACTGCCCGATTCGTCTTAGGTATTCATCCTCGCGTGCTTGTATCCAATGCAGGGGTTGCGCAATAGCTGTAGCACCCATAAACATGAGATCATCCCATATCCTCCATACTGACGTTATAGACGCTGCCTGCCGGATTAGTTTGACTAACACCTGCCGATGTTCCTGGCCCGACCGGCGTATGATTTGCCCTTGACGGCTCATTATAATCCCCCACTCATAAAATAAGCGGTTGGGGATCTTCAGCCCCAACCGCACAGTTTATTTTTTTCAAAGCATCTTGTTTCGGAAACCAATACCCATAATCTACAAAGAAACACAATAATGGAAGGAGTTCGACCGGCAGTGTTTCGTTAGCTGCAAGCGAGAGAAACATGGCGGGTCGAATCCTGTAATGGTTGTGTTTGTTTGGCAAAGGAGCAAATCCTGGTGTGATCCCGCAGAGCCCTCTGGGCTCGGAGCGGATCTCACCGTGGATTTGCGAAACACTTGTATAATCGTTACATTGGATAACACCGCAATGTACCACACCAAAACTAATATGGTTATGCATTATGGATATTTTTTACTTGCATTTGCAATCTACGTAGAAGTGAAACCCGGCGACTCAGGATTATTACAGCCGCGGGACTGGGTGGGCACTGGTGACAACAGCAGTTCGGGATTTGAGAAATTCCGGTTTGCCAAGGGTATCGACAGTCAGCTCACTTATGAATCCGCATCTTCATCACTCTCAAGAGCTCGTCATCCTCTGACGGATCCTCCTGCGCGCCACCCACACCTCTTACATTTATAAACTCCGGGTCAAACCTCGAAGCATCTTGTTGAAGCACAAGATTATGCATTGCAAATATTATTGTGATACTTTGCTCTTTTGTAATCTGCGTTAGTGGTGAATTAAACGAATTTCTGTGCACATCCTCGGGAAACAACTCCTCACGTCGTATAAAGTATAAATAAATCGGGGTTCGATTTCATAACCCCAGGACTTATCAACACTTACGATATTGGCTGTGAATTTGCGTCTGCCCAGAAGACTCCGCACGCCGGACCAGGGGATGCTGGAGGCACCTCCACTATTCTTACTTTTTATTACTTCTGCGAATTACTAGAAGCGTTTGTGTTTGACACAAAACAAGCCATTACAAAAGGGATTATGCTTACACTGCCAAGTCCACTCGAATGCATTTTTCTACATCGGCATCATGTTTGACACTGTATTGTTGTAGCAAATAATTGATGTACTCTCGTTCGACCATACGATAATAGCTGATCAGACCACCCAACACTTGGATGTCATTCAGACTCCAATTGTTACCGGACTTTCTATCACGCATATAATTTTCTAACATGGCCTTAAACGTCTTTTTACGTTTGTGGCCTATGGTGATTTCATTCTTACTGTTTAACATTAGCCCCAAGTTCCAGTTGCGTCCGGCAGATGAGCCATAACGTGTTTTCTCCGGATTAATACTGAATGGCGCATTAAATTGTGACAGAATATCAATAACGTGCTGCTGTACCAGGTCCTTGTCGAAGTCGATTTTGCATGAGATAAGTAGGTCGTCAGCGTAGCGGGTATACACAAACCGCCGATTGTCGAAGTTACGAAGCTTATTGCTAATGGTGTGGTCTATGGGTATCATCATGACGTTTGTTATAAACGGCGATATTGGTGTGCCCTGCGGCAGCCCGTTGTCCAAGAAACACAAGCTTAGAGCTTTTTGTAGCTCGTCTCTGCCATCTTGCCGTTTAACAATCTCGCTAAACGGAAATACCAGCGACAGTATATTGAGTACGAATTGCGGTGTGGTACTACCGAAGAAGTCTGCATAATCGAGCTTGAAAAACCACTTGCTTTCATTTCTCTGGTGCCGTTTGATAGCATTGATAGTACTACGTCCCTTTACATATGCAAATGCTGTGGTATGATACAGCGCAAACATATTGTTTTCAAACAATGTCTTTAGTTCCCGTAGCCCATTCATCAACGCTTGCTGCGGTGCATCTATACGCCGCAAGCCGCCAGAACTTTTGGGGATGTGGAACGTGTGATATAAAGAAGCTCTGTCCTGTGCGAACAGAGCCTCCTTGGACTGGTTAAATTCACTTAACAACCTAACCATTCGTGAAATATTGGTGTTTTCCAACAATTTAGCATTTGGCTGCGCAACCCAATACGTGCGTGTGTTGGTTATGTTGGGCATTACATATTTACTGAGATCATCTACCCCTGCCATAATATCATCGAAACTCATTTGATAATAAACGGGTGGCTGCCTAATCGTAATATACGGCATAGTTGCTCTTCCTTCCTTTTATACAATGCACTTGAAATCTACATGGATATCAACGCGGCTGCAACGTCCGACGAAACTGGTGCAGCAGCTCGCCGGCGAAATGTCAAGACCGGTACAATCCCCGGTGTTACTGAAATTGACCCGACCAAACAAAGCTGCTGCCCGCATCAGATGAGCTGGAGAGCCCGTTAGGCGCCTTCGAGATGCTGAGGCATCACCTTCCTGCACCCTAACTTTTTATTACTCCGGGTTAGACCACGAAGCACTTGTTGTCACAAGTTATTCATTTCAAGCCTAATTAAAATGCATCCAGCATGAAGTTAAACGCGTCTATCTGTACAAACTTTTTGAGTTGCTTACCCTTGGCAAAGTTGACAAAGTTGGCTACGCCCAGTGAGCATATCATCCGTATCGTAGGTGCAACAGACAAGGTAACATTACAAGCAGATACAGGTGTTTCTGCTGCAGCTTCTTCATGGGTGAAATTCATGGAGTTGATAAAGTCATCTACCATACTAATACTGCCCCATTCTGCTGCGTAATGCTGCGCGTCTTCTAGCCGAGTTCTGAAATCAAACATACCTTTGATATATGGATTATTTTTGTTGGCGACTGCTATTTCCCTACGTAGTTCAATCGTATCAATACAAAGAAACACATAACCTGATAGCTTCTGTACCGTATATCCAAAAGGATCGACTTTAATGGTGTCCCTAACTTCTGGATTTATAGCACACAGCATATCAATCAATGCATCAACTTTTGACAACCCAATATGCTCCTGCGTGAACATTTGGTTGGCTAGGTTATGCGGCTCTACTGTATCAAAGTCATACAGTACAAGCTTTGTAAGCCCAAACCGTACTAACAGTTCTGCAACAGTAGACCCGACAGATCCGCATCCTATTATGTGTATGCGCTCTGTAATTTCTTCCGGCTTGAAGAAGCTATAACTTTTTGTAAGATTTAATATACTCATCTGTAGCCTCCATAACCATATGGTTCGTAAATGCCGAATTGTCTATACAAACCAAGTTCCTGATAATCTTCTTCAAGTTCGAGCTGTTCAGCCTTTTTAGTCTTGGGCCAGTGTTTTCCTCTTTTATGAGTGGCAGCCTTTTTGACTTTCGTTTTTGCATCTGTGATAAATTCGTCCAAATCATCATTGCCAAGCAGCTTAACTTCCACATCTTTATCTTCGTACAGAATGTTATATTGCATGTCGTATACAAGCGTATGGATTGACAACGACCGATTCCATACCATAAATATATAATACATATCCGGCTCAAGCTGGCTTAGGATTTTCTGTCGGTGGTTGTCATCTACACCTGACGGCGACACGCCCATATTACAATGCGAGTGTGCCTGCATACGGATGTTATTGAAGGTATCATCGTTAAGTTCGTACAGCCATTGAGTGTATGCTTCTTGGTTGGTGTTGACTGTGCTGGCCGTAACCTCCTGTGGATACACGAAAATATCCTCGATAACAAACTCGTTATCGTTTATACGCGATACAGTGCCGTGCCAACCTACTTCATTTGAAAATTCTGTTACCAATGCGATGGACTTTCTGTACGCTTCCATGGCAAGCCAAACCGTGACGCTTTTGTCCTTATAGTTGAAGCTCCTATTGTAACTAAGCGCACCATCAGTCATTTTTATATCATTAAGTAGCTGGGAGAAATCAGCAACGGCTTGCTGCTTCATTTCGTCCGTCATTATTATAGGTCGCGGCATACTGCACTTCCTTCCAATTGTGAAATTGCTTCTTGTGGTGTAAGTAAGCTACCATCTTGTGCTTCTAGACATGTTATTGTTGTGCGTGAAAAATCCTCTGCAAACCTCGCCATTACTGATGAATCATAGAAATTTAGGTTTCGTGCAGACACTACGGCCTGGTCTATTGCGCCAACATAATCCCGTTTTTGCATATATTCCTGAAACCGCCCGGCGTAGTTACCGATGCAACCAAACGATTGAATATGCGGATTGGGTAAGTAGGTACGGCTTTCCGCCGGAAGGTCAAGATGCTGCAGCGGTCTCAAACCTGTACGCATATCGACTATATACGCCGCACAAATACGTAGCTTATATATGCCGTCGCTGAAAATAGCCTGGTACAACATTTCCATTTGTGTAGCTGTTATGCGGGGATTAATACGTTGGTATAGGTATCCGCGATGGTTGGATGAAAATTTTTCAAAGGCGTCGATATCATATATATCTGCATAGCCACACGCTATAAACTTTATAACGGTACCTTCCACGTGGAGTATGGTGAGATTTTTGTTGCACATGAAATACTCCATCAACTCCGAGTCCCCAGACTGGCTGTTAATGCTGTTTTCCAGTCCGGCCAGTGTGTACATACGCTCTTGCATCAAGTTGTGAGCATCACGCATCAACACGAAATAATGCTCATAGTCCTTTTGATGTGTTAGTATTTCGCACCGTAGTTCATCTGATTTAATGCGCTCGAAAGATGCTTCAAACCCAGCAAGCTTGCTACGTATTATTTCCGTACGCAGATCTAGGTCTTTTGCGAATGCTTCTATCAAGGTTTCGTATTCTATAGCAGATTTGTTTCCCAGGCTTTTCAGCAGGCTGGTTTCTTTTTCGGATAGAGGATTATCTGTAAACAAGTGCGGCAAATACTTGGGTATCATCATCTGCAAAGCATGAAACTGTTTTAATTCCAACTTGTTTGTGAAGATGACAGTACATTTTTCGGAGGCATCTGTGTAGAACAACGCCTTCGCTTTGCGCACGAAGAATATATGCAGGTCATCCCGTCTGGTGAAACCACCCATATACCGTTTTCCTATTCCGGCGCTTGCTTTAACAATTTCCAGCACTCTGCTACCGACCGATGAATGCGCTGTGTGTACTATGTGGATGTTATAAGTTGATGCTTGTTGCTGCTCTGCCATACCATGCATAAACCAGTTCATGTGCTGGCTTGTTGACGCTGTGGACATATCATACTCGGTAAGGTGCAAATATTTATAAGTAATACTTACACTTTCATTTGACGGCAGCCGTTTATGGAGCAATGCACGTAATGTTGCCAGGAACGACTGGTCTAACGTGCCCAAAGTAGTACCGGTAGTGATATTTGAGAACAGCCTGTCTGCTACTGCTGATGTTAGCGTAGTGCCGTGAACACGTTTGTTAAACATGCGGATAAATCCTCCTTTCCCAAAAGTACAGGGCAGTAAGTTGCATACCTACTGCCCTATTAAGTATTCATTAGGCATTATCAGCCTTTACTACGTTTAGCAGATAGCATTTTTCAGTTATGCCGAAATCTGCGAAGGTTTTGTCCAGGTCACCGGGATTAAGCGTAGACCCGTCTAGGTTCATCATGCCGGCAGTGTAGTCAATACCTGCATCTTCGAGTGCTTCACGTAGCGTCATGTTTTCGTCCAGTATCTCGCTGGTGCGTTTTACATTGTTGCCCAGTGTTACTTTGATCATAAAAAATTCCTCCTAAAAGATGATGAGGGAGCCGCCGATGCGACTCCCCGGTTAGTTTGCTTTGGTTGCGTTACACAACAATCCTGATGTTCTGTGCGATGGTGTCGAGCTCGGTACGGATATCTTCCAGTGCATCTGCAACACCTTCTTCGATTTTGATAAGGCATGCGATTGCCAGTCCAGCTTTGTCGAGTACGTATTCTTTTGCATTCTCAACATCCGACGGAATAGACAGTGTTGCTGTTGCCAGTTTTGCGTCGTCATTAGATACGCCGCCAAAACTGATGCCGTAGTCACTTAGGCTATTATAACCAGTGCCTACCTTGAATAAGGTTTCGTTTGTTTCCGATTCCACAATTGTCAGTGCAGATGGGCGGTATTTCTTTACCATTTCTAAATCTGCCTGTGATACTGCTGATGTGATAACATAACTGCTTCCCGCGATTGCTACTTTTGCCATGAGGTTTCCTCCTAAGGATTATATTTTTTGCACGGAGCTTAGACATACCTGGTCCATACATTATAAGAATATATAGTTGAAAATTTTGAATTTACGGTATTGGCGGTCCGTATCAAGTTTGGCCTATATACCGTTTAATCACACTTTCAATGCGCGACTTAGACACCAATAACGGCTTCTTTAATACTGTTATTGTGATACTGTCTACGCCGACAGTGTATCGCCCTTCAAACCCGAAACCCATGCCATGTCCTTTATGCATGTCTCCGGTACATTTAATACCACGTTTCGCGGCATCATTTTTTGCGCGTACATATAGTGCCTGTAAGTTCTGCGGCTTACGAATTTTAATTATCATGAACATCGCCTCCAATTTCTTTGTTATTACGCCGCACAGACAATTTCATATGCCTTGTCAATCAACGGATTGCCTGCGATTGTTTTAGCAAACATGTTTTCACGATAGTTAGCTGTTTCACGTAACGGTTTTGCATGTGTGGCAAAATCACTGACGGCGCACACGAAACGATACGCATTTCTTCCAACGTGTTGCAGGTCTGGAGCGTCAAAGTAGCGTATCGCCAAGTCATCCCGAACCATATTTATGTTTCTCTTATGAATGTCCGATGGGTCATCATCCATGGGCAGCAGCATTTCTATATACTCCGTTACCCTGGTATCCGACAGATTAATTTGCGATAACCGGTTAAATTCAGCACTAAGGTTATCCATGTAATGCCTGGCCAGTGACAGGGTGTTATGCGCCTCGTCCATTTTGTACGATAGGTCGCCAACATGTATTGTGGACCAAACTCTTTTGGCATTATTTAGTGCCAAGTTTAGAGTGTTCTGGCACACCACACGTATGGGAGTGCAGGCGATACGTATACTGCTGGTGCCGTCGTGAGAATTAGAGAATACTAAGTACGGCTCAATCTGCTCTTCCATCATGGTGTATTGTTCGGGCAACTTAGCGAGCATCCATACTTTCCTGCCGCCGTTTAAGCTGCCGGCGGTTTCAAAACGAACTCCTTCGCCTAGCAGTGCATTCACAAATGCAAATGCTTCATGGTTTTGCACAACCTTGTACTTGTTAGAGACTACCCCAAGTACACGATTATCGGTTTCTCTGATGTTGGCCTTGTAGCTGGGTATAGGATCATACAAATCTGTCATAATCGGACGTTGGGTGACAGTCCAGTCAAGCCCTGATTTTTCAAGTGCTTCATCAGAGGTTAAGGCTTCTTCGACACAAACGCCAAGCCCATGCCATGGTGTGACTCGCGTGTAAAACATGGTCTCAATATCTGACGGCATAATATTAGCCTCCCTTTCTATAGCAAATAAAATAGGAGCCTCCGCGTGGAGACTCCTGCGTGTTCTTGGTTATTATGTTGCACCTACCGCAACATTTTTGTGTCTTAACTTGAAAATGTGGTCTATAAATTTAATCGCATACTTTGCTGCTGCAAACAAAGCAGTGCCAGCTGAAACCACTATTTCAATAATTTTTAATTTTTTCATCGCGCATTCTCCTCCTTCCGTAATTACGTACATAGGAAGAATATATAATTGGTAAGGGGCGATATGTGATTGGATATATCTGTAAAAAAATAAAACAGAGCAGTGATGTCAGCTCTGTTTTGTATTTTTACTTGTTTACCAACGAATTACGTGATGTGACCTAAAGTCATCGCTGATTGCTTCAGGAATGTCATCACGATTAACACCCTCTGACAATAATAGTTCAATTGAGTTGCCACGGTCAACATGTATGCCTTGGAAGAACACTTCACCACATAAGAGAAATGTTATACTGAGAACCACATCTCCCGTTTGTGTGTCATATGCAAGAGTATGAAAACTGTTGGTAAAGCGGACGAGGTCAACTTGGTCGCCATCGGAGGTACGCCCATCTCTGTCTAATAGGTGACCGAACTCTCTTAGCCAGTCGATAAATTCAGAATAGAAACGGTCACGGTGTATATAGTAATTGAATGTAACAACATTGGGCATCATCTCAGTGTGTAGGATAACTGAATAGGTATAGACACCATCTCCACGTTTACTGTTTAATTCACCAATTGTAAAATCAGTATCCAATGCAGCACGGATTAAATCCATGTCGAAATGTCCCAGAAATTCATCCAGTGTGAATTCAGTAGAAACATTCGTTCCCACTTTTGTTGGTTCTGTAACTTCTGTTGGGACGTCTGTTGGTACTACTGATGTGGTAATTACAACAGTACGTGTTGCACTGTTCCAATTCAATTCATATCCTACCGATTCCAACACTGCCCTTATAGGGAGCATGGTACGCCCATTAATAATTTGAGCCGGTACATCAAGGGTATGTTGTGCACCATTTGTTGTAAACGTGGCAGAACCGATTGTAATAACAATGGTAAAATCGTCACGAGTCAACGTGGCGGTTTGTGCCGGACTGTCCCAACTTGGTGTAAAACCTAGTGCGCCAAACACTCCACCAACCGGTACAAGTGTTCTGCTATCTATAATTACAGGTTGTTGATCTTCAAATACAACCGCCTGTCCGTCAATACTAACGGTGATTGTGTCGTTAGCTGACACTGTGGCTGGAATTAGTACAAGCACCATTATAACTGCCAACAATGTTGTTGCTAATTTTTTAGTAAATTTTAACATTTATATCCATCTCCGCTCTGCTTTGTGTTTGTAATGATTATTTTTGCATAAAACGATGTGATACGCACGGAATTCATCAGTCACACTAGGATTGAGACCTAGGCGCGTAAAATATACCATATGCCCTAAAGTCTTCAGTAATTCGATAATGACGATTAATACCTACCTGATAAGGAATGTCATTGCCTGCCGCTGTGTGTAGCTCAATTGAATTACCAATATCAATGGATACTGTCATATCGTGGACATTGCCTCTTGAGTCAAAGAATATTCGAAGAACGACATCACTGGTTTGTGTGCCGTATCTATTACTATCTTGCGTATGGGGGAGATTGAGCCAATGCACTCTGTCACCCTCAGGAAGTGGTTCATATATGACCTCTCCTGTCTCTAAGTCTATCGTGCGGTTAATTGCGAGATATCCGTTTCTGTCTAATAGATGTCCGTACTCGGATATCCACTCTACAAATTCAGTATCAGGGCGCATATGAGACCAAACCGTAACAGGATTGGGCATCATCTCGGTGCGTAAAATTACCCACTCCACTCTATTAAGACCACCAAACACCTGAGTATTTAATTCACCAATTGTGAAATCAGTATCCAATATAGCACGTATAGAATCCATATCGAAATGCCCCAGAAAATCATCACGGGTAAACTCTACCGATGCAGTTGGTGCAGTAGGGACTTCGGTTATTTCCGTTGGTACGTCAGTTGGTACGGTTGATGTAGTAATTGCAACAGTACGTGTTGCACTGCTCCAATTTAATTCGTAACCAACGGATTCTAATACCGCACGTATTGGTAACATGGTACGCCCATTAAAAAGTTGAGCCGGCACGTCCAACGTGTAAGATACTCCATTGGTTGTGAATGCTGCACTGCCAATTGTAATTACAACGATAAAGTCGTCACGTGTAAGCGTTGCTGTTTGTGTTGCGCCATCCCAAGATGGTACAAAATCAAGTGCACTAAATACTCGGCCAACTGGTACAAGTGTTCTTCCATCTACGATAATTGGTCCTTGATCTACAAATACAACTGCCTGTCCGTCAATCGTGACAGAAATGTTGTCGTTGGCGAATACTACGGCGGGTATTAATGTGAGTACCAATATGGACACAAGCATTGCTGTTAATAATTTTTTCGTGAATCTCATTGGATTCAGCCTCCTTCATTATCTTTTTCTGAACCATTCGTTTTGCTGCTCTCAGCTTTGGGCGTAACCGAGTTCTCAACAAATTCTTTTATCTTTTCAAAGACTGCGAAAGCAACACAAATTAGGATAATAGTAATGACCCAATGCCTTCTGATTAGCAGCCAGATAGACCCAAAGAATCCCCTGTCTATTTCTGCTCCACCGAATCTAAAGTGAATTCCTGTCTCGTAATATATTGTATTTTGCACTGGTCGTATCATTTCCTCTATCATGTCATTTCGCATATCATTAAGCCAAACTTCGACATAGCGAGCTGTTTGACCATCTAAGCCCATGCCTGACATAAATGTTCGCACGGTACCCAAACGAGACTTCATAATATCCCGCGAGAGATTCATTACAGCGACCGTCTCATCCAGCATTCTGTTCATATCCCTAATATCTTCAGGAGTAAATTCTAATTCATTTGAAATGTCACTGAAGAATGATCGAAGATCTGCCTCGAACTGGTCGAAAAATTCATCGACAAGAATATATTCTCTGCCGAAAGTTTCTCTAAGAGCCCCACACCCTGAGAATAGAAGTACAAATGTAGCCATCAAAGCTAACAATGATATTGTTACTATTTTTCTGGAACTAAGTAGATTTTTTGTGAATCTCATTGGATTCAGCCTCCTATTGTTTTTTATTTGGCCATGTGCTATAGAGTCATTATCAGTGCTTAATTCTACGATATTTTTATTCTATTGGAATTATGTTATTGAATGAGTGCTAAAGTAGGCTTTATTACTCAAACATATTGCTATTGCTTTAAGCCTAAACTATAATTGACTTGTGTGCGTTGTGCCAGCTATTTGATACTAGCCACAGCGCATATTTATTGATTTTGGAAGTATTTCGGTTAGATACTATAGCCGCTATGCAGATTACCAGTTGAGGGTATCGAATTAATGTGACGAATAAAGCCTAAAATTTTCTTCACACCATTATCGCTTTGCCCACGACTGAAACGTCTTGTAGTTCACCCCAAGCCTACGCCCTGCTTCCCGTGCGGATATTGCTCCACATTCCCATAATTCACGCACTTCGCAGAAATTCGCAGGCAATTCCATTGGCTGTCGGCCAAATTTAATCCCACGGGTCTTAGCTGCCGCTATACCCTCAGCCTGTCGTTGGCGGATAAATTCCCGTTCCTGTTGCGCTACATAACTAAGGATTTGCAAAACAAGGTCAGCTATAAACGTGCCAGTAAGATCACGTTCTTTTTGGCGTGTGTCTAACAGGGGTATGTCAATTACGACAATTGCAGCCTGCTTTTCCTTTGTGATAATTCGCCATTGCTCCAAAATTTCTACATAATCCCGGCCCAACCTGTCGATACTCTTGATAACAAGTGTGTCGCTGGGTTTTATTTTTCGCAACAATCGCCCATATGCTTTCCGTTGAAAATTTTTGCCGGATTGTTTGTCAACAAAGATGTTGCTTTCCATCACACCAAAGTTGCGCATAGCGACAAGCTGTCGTTCTTCGTTCTGTTCCTTTGTAGAAACGCGAACGTAACCGTATATTTGAGCCATATATCACCGCTCCTTCCAAAATTAAGCTCATCGCTAATTCTAAGGTGCGGCCATAGTATCTATGCTATTCTTCGTTTTCCTTTCTTCGTTTGCTTAACAGCCCTTCTATAACTCGTGCCGAATAGCCTCCTGCTCTCGCTATCTTGGCACGCTCTCGTCTGTCCGTTTCGTGTTTCGCAAGGTCAGCGATAAATTCCGGGCGATATAGGCGCATCGGGCAATCTATTTTATCGCCGCGATAATGCGTAAAAAGCTTGATCATTGCATCGCGGCCTATAAGTTCAAACAATTCCAAGTAGCTGTCATTTAGTGCCTCGGCTTCATTACCGGCAACCGAAAACGACTCATACACAATTTCATCGTTAATGTTGTTAAAATCAATTTTTGCCACCGTTATCACCCCTCTCCAAGTGAAAGTATAACAATGCAGAATGACATAAATCCAATCATTAAATGGCTCTTTTTATGCGTTATAAAATGCATTGCAAGTTAAATGCATAAAGCGCATACACTTTATGCAACATAACATGTACACGCTTTTGCTATTAAGCATAAATATAAAAATGCTCCCCGCCGTTTTTTACGGCAAGGAGCATTTTTATAAGGTTGGTATCATGTAAATAATATATATATGAAGCCAGGGAACATACAAATGTGGCATTTGCGGAAGCCATGCCTGGTCAATTCTATTCGCGCTTCCACAAATTCTTAAAATCAAATCGAATGGGCTTAACACCCGTTAAAAAGCGCACATTATTCTGCTTGTTTTTCTTATTACAGCAACTTTTTGATTTACGGCTTCTTAGCATTCAAATCGTTGATATTGTTACAAATAATAGTTGCCAAGTCGTATATCCTGCGCTATATTACTATCATC
>Ga0123355_10013581_pt1 | contig 12685 bp, 7 predicted proteins | sample TergutEmb28metaG_3_FD_89872 | JGI IMG/M metagenome (GOLD analysis project Ga0123355, IMG submission 89872) | Embiratermes neotenicus P1 segment gut microbial communities from Petit-Saut dam, French Guiana - Emb289 P1 | ecosystem: Host-associated > Arthropoda: Insects > Digestive system > Gut ...
CTCCCCCTCTAAACGCTCTAAAGCGTTTCTGGTATAGCACGTAAATTTAAATGTCCCGTGAAAAAACTCGGCTCTTCTGCCCAGGCACTAGCGATTTAACTTGAACGGGGAAAGGGTTAAATACCTTGACCTACAAACTTCAGTTGGGAAAAAACCACTGAATATATTATCCCTAAACTAAGTTCAGCAAGCTTTGTCACGAGGACACTCACATCATTTGTGATAGTAAAATATAACAATTTATTTATTGTTAATATTCACATTCATAATGTTATATGGCATAGTTTCCCAGGTAACAGGTTCATATTAGGAGGACGTAAAGTTTACCAACACGTGTTAGCTACTAAAACATAAATTACATGAATTTTTAAATCTCTTAGGACATTATTTCTTCTACTGCATGTACAGTCGAGTGTTAGACAGCTTTTATTAAATACAATAAATAATTATTAACCCTTTGACGCCGAAATTAAATCCCCCACCCCGGCCACTTTAGTGGCTGTTTGGGTATTTAAAGGGCTCACTGCGTGACATATATATATATATATGTTGCTCGGCGGCTAAGGGTTAATATAACTGGGGACTTGTCAATAAACCCTGCACAAATCAGTATCCCAATGAACGTTCAATGGGACACTAGGATTAAGCTGGAAGAGCCAGGATTGTCCTGAGAAAAAAAGGACAGATGACAGTACTTCACCCATTGCTTTAGCAAGACAGAAAGGGAGATTTAGTGAGCCAGTACATGTTTGAATGCCCATCTCCAAATGCCTGAATATCCTACATCACATGTGATTGCTAATTTTTGACACCTGTTCCTCATGTGAATATTCATGAACACTTGCATATTATTCACTTGTATGCCATTTTTTTTTATCAAAACATGGTAGCAATTAATGGTAACACTATAAATTGAACATAAAATAATAGCATCTATCACAGCTAACTTAGTTCTTAATAAAATCTTTCAGCTTTATTATGATTTATACTGTTTATTCAAACTCAGAATTATCATAACAATAAACATGTCCTGGAGTTAATATAGATGAAAATACAAGAAGGAATTACAAACTGGACATGAAAAATAGAAAAAAGCAGGCCAAAAAGAAAACTTAATCTTGTATTTAATAAATATGAATACATGTAGTAGTTTAAAACTCAGTTACATTCTTTCACTTATACAACAATGACAAAAATGAATGAAGGAATGTTCACACAGCATGTCTCATTATGATAGAAAGAACTGTAAAAAGCACTAACTCTGTAGGTGTTTCTGCAACAGCCCAATTTTTCTTGAAACCTAAAAATGGACAATACAACACAGTACATAAAACAACATTGAAGTAGACCCAAAAAAAGTGCAGACTGAACATAAATTAATAAATCAATAAATACATGTGTAAATGGATAGATGAATGCATGCGTGAAGGGACTCTTTGGTAATGAAACCCAAAGGTTCAATCCTGTAATCATCAAATTCCACTACCCAACTAATTAACCAACTGACTTCTTTGGTAAAGAGTTTTACTCTGAACAAATGCTAGTTATTCAGCATATGAAAAAACTATGCTTTTTACAGTCCATGTTTACAAAAGACAATCCATGAACCCCCATGCTGCTGAATCCTCCACATCCCATTTCTACAAATTCCAATTCAATATTTTCCTGCCAGCCAAAAATCTATAGATCCCCTATACAACTGGACCAATTCATTTTTCTTGAATGTGGAGAATGTAATTTATTAAGCTCCTCATTATGTAATTTTCTTTAGACATTTACCATTTCATATCTCACATGTATAATTATTCTCCTCAGTGGTTTGTTCTGAACCACCCTCACCCTGCAGTCTTCCAGAATGAGAGGCATGGAAATACAGGATTCTGAACTGAATGGTTGTAACATTTTCCCCATTCAGTTTTCTCTGTACTACATCATAAATAACATTTTGGTTTCTATTAGCTCTCTCCTGATAAAACTCCTTCAACATGATAATGAAGAAACTCAGATAATGGTTTAATATGCCATGAAAGGGTAACAGTGGCATTAATTTAAATGTGAAGCGTAAATACATCTTTATATAATGTCATTAATTTCTACACTGTGAATATTCTTCCCTTTGTATGATAATACGTCTTTTCGATCAGACCATAAATTCATAAAATATAACAGAGTTATGATATGATTCTTGTTGGATATTGCAAATTCTAGGTTAAATACCACCTCTTGTCACAACGAAACAAGTATCATGTTACACAGTCTCCTGAAGATGAAAGCAGGCTTGACTTATAAAAGTCTTGTGAATCCATTACTGCTCATTTAATAATGTGCAGCAAAGATGTCACAATAATTCAGAGATTGCTAGAAAGTCTTACACCCTTGGCTGAGAGTGATGTTGCATCTATGGACATCAGATGGAAAAATGTTGAAGGCAACAGAATTAAGACCATATGGTGGCAAAATTCCACTGCTTTCATAGTACAAAGAGAAATAGTTCCAGTCAAAAAAGCAAAAACACTTACTTTTATCATCTGGATCTCTTGATCCACATGGTCTGTAAGAGAGGTGAGTCTTTCTCTTGCTGCTTGGAGTGTAGCCAGGATTGTACACACTAGGGGATGTAAGATGCCCATTAGCCAATAACCGACTGAAGTCCTGCTCTAGTTGATTTGCTTGTGGTCCTGTTCATTGTAATAGAATGTAGACTACTATTTAATGGACAAAATACATGAATATAAAAAGAAAAAGTAGAAAATTTGATTGATTAATGGATAAAATAAAATAAACAAAAAGAGAAGGAAATATGTACTAAATAATTACTGGCAGTATCAAATCATAATATGAGGTAGCAGTTTCATACAATGAGAGAATGATCAGTATTGGTGAGCATAAAGTTATCTGAAGAAACTGGTTGCAGTTTGTCACAGGTGGAAAATTCACCTAGAAGCAATGCAGAAACCCCCACTCAGATAATCTGCTCTCTGGCAGGGAAACAAAATGTATACATATTTGAAAATATGCTGCACATACATAAAAGACAGTCATTGACTGTGCTGGAGAAATGAGGCCAGACTGAAGCAATAATTCTTGCATTGTTCTGTCAACACTTTGAACTACATCTTTATTCATAAATGCAGAAAGGTGCAGTTGTTCCTGTGCATGCCATAAAAAAATATGAAGGACTGTACATTTAGCTTCACACATTCTTAAATGGTCAGATTCATTACCTGTCTACTTTACCATAAGGAAGATGCCCTGCTAGAGTTAGGGCCTAGTTAGGCCTATAACTCATCTAGATACTTTATAGAAACAAAAAATTTCTTGCCTCTGCTGGGAATTGAATGATTATTCAGTCATCCTGACTGTGGCCTTGATACTAACTATGCCAGTGCACCTTATTCATAAATGCCTCAATTCCAAATTTTATGTTTTAAAATCAAGATATCAATACACACCTGTAAACCAAACATAAATGTCACAGCTTACATGGTCTGTTATTAAACATTTCAAAGTAAATTTTGGTTCTTATTTAGCAGCAGGGTAAGATACAACTGTATTTAAAAGTATGCCATGATGGTACAGTACATGGAGTGAAGTGGGAGGGGAAGGTGAGGAGTGGAGTGTGCTGAGGCCCAATGAAATCACCTGTTCTCTGAGGTAGCTGATTACACGTAATATATTGATTATTAATTTTTTTGCATTTGTATTTTTAACCCAGTAACTTTAACTAATATTTGATAAGTACCTGGCTAAATTTTAACTCAGCAACAACTTATGTTGACCAAAAGGATTCTTTTTCCAGACTTCCTGAACAAATTCTGAAGCAGTACCTTTAATCAGGCCATGACAACTTAATTTTAAAGCATTTCAAATTTAGCATTCATGCCATATTTCCCAAACCATACAATGTACCAAGATTTTAGAAGTCAAAATTATGGGGGAAAAAGTTCATTATTCACATCTGAAGTTCAAAATCACAAACAAGTTCTCAACAAATTAACAGTGCACTATACATAATGCGTGCTCATTGTAGAATCACCTTAAATCTTAATCACTGCTCTCACACTCCTCATTATTATTGTTATTATCTGAACAGTAAATCATCTTCAGTACCACTGAGACATTAGCGAATCTTTGTTCCTTAAAAAAGACTTCATAACTGTCCCATGTTTTACAGCTTATGCCTTTGCATAAATCTGTAACTCCAAAAAGTTGTTGCAAAAAAATCAGTGATGCTGTGTGTGACCACTCATCTTCATCACTCCATAAATTACTATTTTTGCAGATAGAGAAATTCCATCCTGTCTGTGGTATGTTATCTAGTTTTTTACCTCCTTTTCTAGCTCATGGTATTTGCAGTATGTTTATGACATGGGTATTTTTTCTTCCCTAACTGCCATAATCCTTCCTCCTGCCTTTTCCATTCATGTATCATTTTACTGGTTGCAAGTGGACCAAAACATCTTTCAGCTGTCCTATTACTGTGCTATTTTGCTTACTGCATCACATTTAATTTGAAACAAACAATATATGGAGTCCTTGAGTGTTTACCACACATTCTGAGGCAGAACAAGTGTATGTGAATGAACTCATTAGTGAAAACACAGAATCAAAGTTAGCTAATTTGCACTGATGATGACACTAGTATAAGCATCAAAATGTGTATGTCATAATAAATCTTGTGGCACACAACTGTGATTAATGTTACTGATACTTAACAAATACGTTTAAGTATTGTCACTGAATGCTACACAAAAATGCATGCTACTAAAAAACAAGTACATGAAAAAGTGAAGCTTTGTTTCTCTCCTCCCAGGGAAAATAATGTAATAACCCAGCTGCAAAGGTAGGAATCTCAGTTGGTATATCAGTCATACTGAAGCACCTTTGGACCATAAGATGCAACCAAATTTTATACACTATTTTCTAGTAAAGTGGAAATATGGTAATGTGCCACTTCTAGTTCAGTGCTTTATAATCTTTTTAAAAGTGTGGCCACAAACAGATGGTGTATAGTAAAAGATTTGTCATGAAAGTCATGTCAGAATATTATGAAAACCAGAGAATGTCACTGTTATTGTTGTAAAACTGGCTTTAAATAACATACAAAAGAAAATCCCCAACAAAACTGGAAACTCCATTTGCAGTGTGATGCCATTCCACTCTCCCTCTGCTTTAAAATGCCTCACCTGCCATTCATATTAATCATCATAACAAATATCACCTCTTGTGTTTCCCACTCATGTCAAAACTTTTACGAAAAGTGTATGATTTGGGACTTGTGGCCATCCCTGTAGAAGATACTGTATGTCATTATATAAATTCAGAAATGAAGAGTAATTCAGTACAAACATATCACAGGATGTATTTCTATCATTTCTTCTGTGGCATCATACCCCAGCACTTTCACCATACAGCTTGAAAACACAATATTACAAAGATTCAAGTCTTCTTGGATATGGCACTATGTTGAGTGGTAAATAGTTACTAAAATTTCAGACAAGCTTGTTACCTCCATCATCAGGGTCCAAGGAATAATATTCTCTTGTATTACAAAGGCCCTAAAGTTGGAGGCAGCAAGCTTTTCTGAAACAATGGTAACTATTTACTAACTGAAATGGTGTCATACATCAGAAGACCTGAACATTCATCACCACTTTGAGAACCTCCGATCTCATATATGATAATACCTTTGAAATGCAACAGAAACTGGATACATGTTCCACCATGTAAAGTTCTTGTCTTACGGCTGTCAACTGTCAGCATCCATTCAGGGAGACCCATTACCTCTCTGACTTCTTCAATGAACTGAGCCCTGCAATAATAAGCTGTGTTGCATGAGACATGTAATATTAATGTTCTGGATTTTTTATACGTGCATACAGACAAGACAGGCAGTGCCTCCTTTCATGGCACAATCTGTTGCTGCAAACACTGTCATACATTGGACATAAAAGCCTGTCACAGTGGCTAGATTACTCACGACAGGATATAAACTCAATTACAATAAGAATATTTATCAAAGTTTAAAAGAGACCGTACTCCACAAAAATACTTGAGTGTGACATAAACTATATGTCAACACCATGCTGATCTGTTATTTTATACCTTTATAAAGCGGACCATCATTGTGCATTTACTGACTACAAATTTAAATTTTGAATCATAACAATGCACATGATTATAATTAATGTATGGTGAATTATTTGGCCCCAAAACAAATTCCAACATCCAGATATCAATTGTCCATGGCTGACTTCAACCTAAGTAACTTCCACATTCCAAAATCCAAATCATTTTCTTAAAACAACCTCAATTTGAGTCCCTTGAACAGATTAAATGCAATATGATGAGAGTACTGACAAAAATTTTATAAAATAATTTCCAGCAATGCTTGCAGACATGCCAGAGACATTATAATGCATGTATAAAGTCAGTAGGCATGCGCTTTTAAGGTGATGACACTCACTACAGGCTAGTGAGAACATCTACTTTCTTTGTACACAATCAGTCCAGTTAATAAATTGTCAAATAATGTATGTTCCTCATTATGTAAGAACCTACACCACTTTTACTTTCCAAGAATAATTAGAATATTCGAAGAAAAATGTCAGTACAGGAAAATGTAAGTAAACTAAGTGAGTTTCGGAATGAACTTACACGACAAATCTTGGTGGTTTGCGTATGTTTGCATATTTTATTATGTCTTTGTCAGGTTCAATGTTTGCACATGCAAACCTCTCTCCTCCCCGATCCTTACTGAAGATCACAATTGATCTCCCCATTGCTGTAACATCTCCCTCTGTAAATTAATAGGTCATACCGTATGAAATAGTATTTTAAGCAGACAGAAAAAAAAAGCTAAAACTTTACTGGTTATTAAATTGCAACAAAAAACACTTATTAGGCAACATACTCACATACACTGTACCTTATTATTTGACAATGTATTTTCTTCAGCACGTTTTGGCCGTGTGAGCTACAACCTTTTGTTATTAATGGAATAAACAGTGATATACAATATAATTTGGCATTCCATAATATGTCACTCTGTAAAATACAAGTTTAATTTAAAGCTCTCATGAAATACATTAGCTTCTATGAAGAAACAAGTAATGTCTGTCCTCTCACAATACAGTGACATGCTGCAAACTGGATGGCTGGTATTCAATTCCTGAAAGGAACATCTGGATTTTTCTGTTTAAAACCACAAATGAAACAGCTCTGAGGTGATTCCCACCTCTTATACAGTGTGTAGTGGACAGCAGGAGAATTTTTACTGTGCATAAAGTGGACAAAGTGAGAAGTATATCACTTACCTCCACCTACTGTCAAGGTTAAGGATTTATGGTATATTACTTTTGCCTTTTCATTGTACAAAGGTCACTCCAAATTATTCTACTAACCAACTTCCATCTGTATCTCACCATTGCCTGAGATTTTCTGTCTTAGCTTGGACATTTTAGTTGCTAGCAGTGAACACACAGGAACCAGTAAATGGCAAACTAGGCCATTTGCCAATATGTTTTAGAGACTAGCATATTGTCTTGTACGATGGCAAGGGTTAAATTAATATACTGTCATTTTCATCTACTCTGTTGTGTCATATGTTTCCTTTGTTACAGAAAGATAATTTACAATTATCAGAACATTAATTTAAGAGTATTACTTCAGAATATTTAATGGAGATACTTAACTGCTGAACTGAAATAACACAGTGAAAGTTATGAAACCTAATGGGAAAGAACCATGGGAAGAATCAACAGATGTAACTCATATTTTGAACACTGTCCACTGTTCATTGTGCCATGTTAAAAGCCCACACTGTTCCGGAGAATAGATGTTTCCGCCTTGAGGTGGAGAGTGGGGATGGAGAATGTACCGTGCTGGGCCTTTTAGAAAGTCTAGAACCTTGAGGGTTTTTAAGCCTGAGATGGTGGAAAATGACCAAATATTAATCAGTTTACTACAACACACCACCATCATCAGCACCACATAAAGCAGAGAGAAAAATTAAATATTATGAGATGGTAAACTTCTTGTTTGTCACAAATAAAGTATATGTTTGCAAACAAGAAAAAGATCAGAATGGAAAACACTATCAAATATATCAAACACAGCAAACTGTAAAATGGAACTTCTAGCACTGCATGCATTAAGTGATTTTGAAACATGTATGGTGCACTGCAGAAAGTATCTACCCTAGCAATGGAAGCAGTAGGTTCCTCTGTGACAGCGATAACATCTACAAGACTACAATGCTTCACAGAAGACAGTGATTTTCAGGCACTACTGTGACAACCTCAAATCTCATTCCTTATGCTAATCATTTTTGTTGGCATTGTGTAACTGGTAATGAATATGCACCTCCCCTTTTACAGTCTTGTATTTAAAATTACACATCAATTATTCATGTTATAATAAATTACAGTAGTTAAAAAGTAGAAAGGCATGTTTTTGTACAAAGAAAACTCTCACAGCAAGAGCAGAATTTTCAACACTGCTAACATCAAAACCCCAAAGCCTGCTATTGGACAATCAAAGGTCTCATTGCAAAACAAAGAAAGAAATTGTCAAAAGTAGTGCTTAATGTACCTTAATTCATAGTGTTTTGCAATTTAGACAGAATGTTAATAGACTCTGAACTGAAAAATAGCAAGCAATTCCTACATTTGAACGACAGAATCCACTGATAAATCAATTGATCAAGTGACTTCTAATGAACGTTTAATTAAGAACTTTAATTGGTTCCAAGCCCTGCCTTACACTATGAATACACAGTGTACTTCATTTTATACAAATTACTGACCTAAGGGAAAATTACTGTCTGTGAAAACCTGTCTCTTATCGCCAAGGCTGATCGTTCCAAGGCGCCCAGATATGTCTCCAACATAGCAACGAAGTGGATTATCTGGACCACATTCGTCACGATACAGTTCTTCCTGAAACACACAGATGGACACATTTCATTCCCCCCTATAAAGTTATGTTCTTTGTCATAATCCTAATGGGACATAAAACAATGTTTTAAATGATGAATAGCTTGTAATTTACAGAACTTTTTTAATGGTTAGATTTACCACAAAAGTGTTACTAACATTTGTAATCTAGTAGAGTGTGATTGTAGGTTGCAATAACATGTCTAGGGCCTATCCATCTAGAAATTAAAGATAATGAGATAGATAAGAGACTGAGAAGATTTACTGTCAAATGAAGACAATGTTTCTACCAACTCCTATTGAATATTTAATTTGTGTGTACCTGATAAAATACTGTTGGTTTAGAACAGTTTATCCCAGAAGACCTTAACTTTCATCTTCTGTTCTGTGAGACCCTCCTTTCTCACATGTGTCTCCATTAATCTTAACGAGCAATAGAAAAAGAAAGAAAAATGAGAAGTTCAGTGTGGTACTCATAAAGTCGGCCCTTGATTTCTTCAGTGTTAATTAGAGCCTGTGTGTGTTCCTTTCTCCCCAGCAATTCAATTTTAAAATAATTACTAACGAAAAGCCCATTTAGTGACTAATACAGTTGCATGATAACACCTACTCAATACAATCAATCAAGTGCTGGGTTTTCACTGAACAGGGTAAAGAATTATCTATTTGGGTTTTCCTGACATCCTAGCAATGGTGCTTTTCTGCATTGTCCTTGGGCTAAACTCATGGAATATGCATCATCACTTCCCACACCATAATTTCGTGACTCCACCACAATGACGGAGGAAAATTATAAGTACAGCATTAACGTGGGCTCAAATGGCATAATGTTCTAACCAAGCACTCTGAAAATCATTCACCTCAATCAAAAGTCGGAATGGAGAACATAAACACACCTAGTCATCATGGTGGTCTTTCAAGTATAGGCAAAAATTTTTTTACAGAAGGAAATTAGGCTAATAAGTGAGGCAATTATCAGATCTGTCTACATCCAGCCATCCATAATCTATCCATCCATATATGTAAAAATAAAGCACTCATGCACACTCTCTTCCTGTCTGATCTCAGACTATGAGTGGTGTAATGCCACTAAACAAAGGCTAAATCCAAAATACATGACTTACGTTCAGAGGATCTGCAAGCTGTGTGTAATATGGATTCCAGAGAAAACCACCAGCCACGCATCGAGTGTTCTGTACTTTCACAGTAGCATCCACTCCGACAGGATTAACATAAACTGCCCAATTGTGGTCCCGAGTCTGAAATAAACCACATAATCAAGTCCCTCAATAATTACTACAGAATGAAACAAGAGGAAAATATAATCATACATCACTCTGCCATAAAAGATGGAAAAGATTAATATAGAAAGTTTTGGAAGTCAAATGATATATAATGAATTATCAATACTCTAAATACCACATTTAACCAAATATAAGATAATACTGAACATAAGATTACCCTTCCATGATTTTTGATTTGTATAAAATTGCCATTACTCATGCCAGCCAGCTTTTATTGTCACTTAATGTGTGCAAACTTAAAATTCTGGAAATGAATAATCATCAGAGGTAAAATATTAGAGCATTAGTGCAGTACAAAGTTATGGATATATCACTGACTTAACCAGTCGTCACCAAAAATTCCATCATTTGTAGAAGGGTTCTCCTCATGATCTCCCTCCCACAGGACATTATTATCTTCTGCTCCATCCACACTTTCTGACAAACATCACTTTTTAAACCCCATAGTGATGAAATGTGGTGGAACATCAATCCAGGTATTGTTACACCACTGCCTGAGCAGTGCTTCCAGTGGTTTTCTTGTGTTTCCTGTTGGCATGACGGGCAGTTTGCAGACAGGATTCATTCCCCAAACAGATAACACATTTGATCACTGCACGGTTTGTTAACCATCACATAAAGAGCCTGTGACTACAAGGTCATGTCCCATAGTATAATCTCTAAATCTGTGTTTACACTGCAATTTTAAGGTTCTAATTTCCCTGTTAAGTGGCACTTGAGAACATCTAAATCCAGCATTCCCAGTTCCTTTAGAATAGCAGTGGTCTCCTGTCCCACACTTTCTCTCAGTAATTCAAATATAACTTCTCCTGTCATCCAATCTTTCTCACATTTAAATATATTTCCACCAGTAGCTTGTTCTGTCACTTGTTCCTTCTCTTCATAATACTGTCAGTTTCTACCTATTAGCTAGAAAAGAAAGCATCACAGCTGTTCTCAATCTTTCATGCCTGTTGTTTGATAAGCACTGATTTTGATCCTTCGCATCAACTGGGATGGTCAGCACGTAAAAAAAAAAAGACTTGGATTTTGTCACCATTATTCATTTGCCTTGACAGTTAATAAGTTTTAGCTACCAATTCATTATTCTTGATGTCTTGAATCTCTGGATATTCTCCTTTGCAGGTGTTTTTTAATTTAGCAAACAGGAAAGATTGACTGGGGCAAGATCAGTGGCTGGTTAACTCCATCATGCCAAGATTCACCAGGAAGCACTTCAATGTCATGGCAGAATGAGCAATGGCATTGTCATGCCAAAGGCATCAATCATTTCAAAACATATATACAAGATACAGCCTCATGTCCATAAATAATTCCAAACATTATGTGTGCTTCTGCAGCAGTTTCGTCAAGGTTCAGACAAAACTGACATTCACACGCCACTCTATGTCTGAAAGAAATATACATATCGTACATGGAGCTGCTACAGATAAAATAATTTAGCTTGTACTTCCTCTTCACTGAACTCTGGCAGCAGACCATGAACTAAGGGAGATTATCTACATTTGGTTTATACGCCAAACCATACTTGCATAATAGCATTAGTGCTCAAACTTTATTTTTTAAACTTTTACAGCCCAGTGTTTATTTTCTATATAGCCAAGTTCATCTAATAAACCTAAGGTGTGCTCACAGAGTGCACTTATGTGTTCTGTATGGATCTGAACGCAAACAGTAATCAACTCCCTGTACAGCATTAACTGTTTGGTTGTTGCAATCATGGTGGGGTGTGTTACTGTGAAGTAAACACTGAATTTTTATAATACAATTAAAGTTAATTTTTCGTCTTTAAAGGATCAATGTCATAACAGTTCTATTTCCTTCCCCCATCTTACATTCTATTCTACAATGTGGAATTTCCATGTCATAGTGCAGTTGCAGGTATCATCTGTATGTTTATTTATCATTAATTTAAAATTTTATTGTAATTGCAACACACTGATTGTGATATTAAAGATACCACTGTATCTTTACTTTCAACACAATAACTCTTAATTTTTACAGAATACTATAACTTCAACAGCTTCTCACATCAATAATATGACTTGAAATGAGCTGTGGACATATCATTGATGCTATCAGAAGTATAAAATAATAAATATGAATATGAATACCATAAAAGCTGTGGCAGATGCAACAACGGTTATCATAATCTCAGAAAATATTTAAGCTTGTGAAGGGTTACAAAGGAACACCTGATTTTTTCAGATGTTAAAATTGCAACAAATTCTCATTCAGGTAAATTCAGTGAATGCAACTGACAATAAAAATTTCTTTATGTCTGTCAAATAAAGTGACAGTGATAAAATGTTACAGTAGCCTTGACGTGATTCACACTGTATAAAACAAAATAGGATGCTTGGATAATTATTAGACCATACAAAAATTTACCTGATTTACTGCCCTACATTAATTCATTTCTTTCAGTAACATTACTTACCCTGA
>Ga0123355_10013582_pt1 | contig 12685 bp, 7 predicted proteins | sample TergutEmb28metaG_3_FD_89872 | JGI IMG/M metagenome (GOLD analysis project Ga0123355, IMG submission 89872) | Embiratermes neotenicus P1 segment gut microbial communities from Petit-Saut dam, French Guiana - Emb289 P1 | ecosystem: Host-associated > Arthropoda: Insects > Digestive system > Gut ...
CTACAGAAAATAGTCAGAGTACTAAAATTGCTTGCTTAGAAGAAATTGCTTTTAAGATGGGGTATATTTCACGAGATAATTTGATTGAATTGGCGCAGCCTTTGAAGAAGAATCAATATGGTGAGTATTTATTGGAGGTTGCTAATAAGGGGGAGAAGTAGTGAAAGTTATCACAACGGAAATTGATGGTGTTGTAATTTTAGAGCCACGAGTGTTTGTTGATGATCGAGGCTATTTTATGGAGAGTTATAATAAAAAAATTTTTAAGGAATTGGGAATAACAGCTGATTTTGTTCAGGATAATCAATCTTTGTCTGCTGAAGTAGGAACTTTGCGTGGTCTTCATTTTCAACTAAATCCTCGAGCACAGTCAAAAATTGTTCGCTGTGTTACAGGTGCTATTTACGATGTTGCGGTTGATATTAGGGAAGGATCGTGCACTTATGGTGAGTGGGTTGGTGTTAATCTAAGTGGGGATAATCACCGACAGCTGGTCGTACCAAAAGGGTTTGCTCATGGTTTTTGTACTCTTGTTCCGAATACAATCGTCGCTTATAAGGTGGATGAATTTTATTGTTCAGAGTATGATGGTGGGATTTTGTGGAATGACCCTGATTTGGGGATTGATTGGCCAGTGGCAGAGCCGGTGCTGTCAGAGAAAGATACAACGCATCCAATACTTGCTGAAGCGAAGTTGAACTTTGTAAAGGGGGAGTTTAATGACAAATTTGATAGGGAGTGAAAAAGGAAGAAAGAAGTTTATATTTTATTTTCCTTGGTTTGATGATGTTCATTTTACAAAAGATATTGGAATTATTCCTTTTGTAATGCAAAAATACTATGGCTATGATGTTGAGATTGTGACAGGTGTTAACAAGAGTGAGTTTCCGGCTAATGAAAAATATACTGAGAATATAAAAATAACCTTTGCTGATTCACAAGAAAAAATTGAACAGGCTATTGTTAGAGCTGACATTTTAATGCTTTGTGGCATATATGATTTTAATATATCCCTCATTTCGAAGTTTAAGGATTTAAATCCTGAAGGTAGAATTTATTTAAAATTTGATTTAAACTCTTATTGGATGATGGATTTGGATAAAAAAAGTGACTTTATCCAAACACTAAAGACTTGTGATATCATTAGTGTTGAGAATCGGCGTTTACAGAATATGATGATGACTAGATGGGGATTACATTCATTATTTATTCCAAATGGCTTCTATGATTTCTTCAAATCTAGCTTAATCAATTACGATACTAAAAATAATACGATTCTGACAGTAGGAAGACCAGGAAGTAGGCCTAAAAATTCTGAGCTTTTATTAAACGCATTTATCAAAATCCACCAAGAAATACCAGATTGGAATTTGGTAATGGTGGGAGAGGTTGCTCCGTGGTTTCAAAATTATTATGAACAACTAATTGCTAATAATCCTGAGTTGAAAAAAAGGATTACACTTACTGGAAGCCTTAGTTATGAAGAAACGAAAAAACGATATGATCAGGCTAAAATTTTTTGCTTAACTTCTACACAGGAAGGGAGTGCAAATGTAGTTCCAGAATCTTTAGGGCGGGGTTGCTATGTGATCATTACTGATGTTGATAGTGCGATTGATGCAATAAATTATGGCGAGTATGGCAGGCTAATCCCTGTTAACAATGAAGGATACCTGCAAAGAGCATTATTGAAAGCTTGTCTTAGTAAATTCTTGTTGAAGCAGGTGTGTAAAAATGCGCAAATTTATGCACGAAGTGATTTAGATTGGATTACTCTTTGTGGACAAATCGTAAATCACCAAGGAGGAGGAATTGGAAATGAATAAAACCTCTATTATCATTTTAACGTATAACAATCTTGCTTACAATAAAGGAGTTCTTGAGAGTATTAGAAAATATACAACTCAAGGAACATATGAGATTATTATGATTGACAATGCTTCAACAGATGGAACAAGGGAATGGTTGCAAGATCAATCAAATATAAAATTTGTGTTAAATAATGAAAACGTTGGATTTCCAAAAGGCTGTAATATCGGGATTGCCCATGCTGAGGCAGATAGCGATATTTTACTATTAAATAATGATATTGAAGTTACTCATAATTGGCTAGTTAATTTGCAGACAGCACTTTATAGCAATGCTAACATTGGAGCAGTTCAAGGATTGGAAGGGACGAAGTTTCCACAAGCTAAAGATAAAAAAGGGGAAATCATTGACTTTCTAACAAAAGATACAACCGATGTCCATCAATTTGCAATTAAAAATAATGTATCAGACTCTAGCAGGTGGAAATACACAAACTTTTTATGTGGTTTCTGCTTTCTTATCAAACGCGATGTTCTTACGCAAATTGGATTACTTGATGAATATTTTAGCCCTGGATTCTACGAGGATGACGACATGTCATTTCGCATCTTAAAAGCAGGCTATTATTTGCTTAAATGCTATGATTGCTTCATCCATCATTTCGGTAGTCAATCGTTTGGAGAAAACCAAATAGAACAGCTAAACTTGATGAATGTTAACTCTAGAAAATTTATTAATAAATGGGGATTTGATGCTTGGGAAAGAAACCACAAGCAACCTGATTTATTACAATTATTATATGCAGATGAATCAACACCAATTAATGTGTTGCACGTTGGATGCGGTCTAGGGCTTACATTACTTGAGGTTAAAAGTCGTTATCCACTTGCTCAGCTGTATGGAATAGAAAGTAATGAAAAACATAAATCAATAATTGAAAATATAATTGAAGTGTCAAACAAATCAATAACTGCATTTCCACTCGAATTCGATGAGGGAGTATTCGATTATATTCTCATCGGAAAGTCTCTAGGTCAGTTTGAGAATATTAATCACTTTTTAACTAGTGTAAAAAAATATTTGAAACCAGATGGACATCTAATTTTTAATGTACAAAATGTTATGCATTATTCTATATTTAAAAAAATGTTAAATGGTCATTGGAAGTGTGGAAAAGGGGCAGTTTTAAATAGCGAAGACGTTACTCTTTTAAGTAGTAGTGATATTAACATCATTGCTAGGGAGTGTGGCTATAAAGATGTATTAATCTTTCATTGGTGGAACTATAATTTAAGCGAGGAAGATGAAACTTTTATCAGTAAATTGTGTGAACTTACTAGTAAAGACAAAGATTATGTTTATCGCACTCCACTTTTTACAGTTAGATTTAAGAACAACCAGCAGCTTCCTGAAAAAGCTAATTTGGAATTAGATTGTATTTCAAGAATAGAAGAATTGCTCGAAGGAAAAAAACAGAAAGATATCCATTATTTAGAAATAGGAGAGGACTTGTACTTTTATTCTACTCAAGAAGAAGTTAGGTTAGACACATTAGATAATCATTTCGACATTGATGTTACATCCATCTCCAAAATTAATCTTTTATCAGAACTTCCAACTAACAAGCTTTACAAACGGGTTATTGTACCAATGTACATGAACTTACTTACAAAAAAAGAAGTCTTCGAATTTATCGACAAGCTCCTCATGCTTACTCAAAATACACTTCTAATTGGCATTGATGACAAAGAGGAGGGTGTTCTTGGGATTCCTGACTTCAAAGATTACGATATAACTTATTATCAACTTGAAAACCAACGTCACTTATTCAAAATTTATAAAAGAGCTAAAAATGAACTTACCCCACTTTTTCCTCTTATTAATGAAACCCGACTGTTAACAATTCTTTACGTTATGCCTCACAGAAATTTGACAGGCGGAATGAAAATGTTATATGAGCAAGCAAAATTGCTTCAAAAACGTGGTCATAAAATACAAATATTGAACTCAGGAAGACATGATCAAATGCCTGATTGGGTAAAAAATTTTACTCCTGATGAAGAAATTACAGTAGCTAAAGGAGCTAGTATTTTGAATACAATCTTTTCAGCAAGCTGTGATATTATCTTTTCAGGTTGGTATCAGCAGCTACGTGAACTAGAGAATAGCAAAATTCCTGTCTTTTATTGGGAACAAGGTCATGAATGGCTTTTTGGAGACGTAAAGCAAGAGCGAAATTCTGAAACATGGATTAGGCAGGATCAATTAAATAACTATAAACGAAATGTTTACTTAGCTTCTAATTCAGGATATGTTAAAGATGTTATGAAAACTCGCTTTCAAAAGGATTCTTATATTTTACCTTGTGTTTTAGATACAAATTTTTGGCATCCTTTAGCAGAAAAGGTCGAAAAAGAAGTTCCGACAATTCTACTGGTAGGAAATCCATATATGAAATTTAAGGGATTTGACAAAGCTCTGTTAACATTAGAAAAAGTATGGAAAGAAGGCATTCATTTTCGAGTAGAATGGATTTGTCAGGGAACTCCAACATTGTTAAAAGAATATCCATTTGAGATCAAGTTTCAAGTAAATCTTCCGCAAATAAGGTTGCCAGAAGTTTATCGACATGCAGATGTCTTATTGACATGCTCTTGGTATGAAGGTTTCTCAATGCCATCCCTTGAAGCGATGGCAGCAGGTGTGGCGGTTGTCGCGACGAATATGGGAGGGATTTCTCAGTTTAGCAGTCATGGTGAAAATATTATGGTTGCTGAGTTGAACTCAGTAGCAGAGCTCGCCCAACATTTGAAAACAGTTTTAACTGATCATGAGCTTAAGGGAAGATTGATTAAAAATGGGTTGAAGGCTGCTAAAGAGTTGAGTGGTGAGAATATTAGCTTATTGTTAGAACGATTGCTAGTTTCAGTTGTTATGGATTATGAAGGAAAGCAGGGAGTAGGGAGAGTAAGAAATGGGAAATAAAAGAAAAATTGTTTTATATATGACGGAGTTAAATAATGATGTTTTGACAAAAGATGTTTGCATTATCCTATTTATTATGCAAAAATATCATAATTACAACTCAGAAATCATTCTTACAATGGGAGAAGAGTATTATCCAGATAATCAAAAATTTTTGGATAATATGAAGATTTCAGTTGTTTCGGAGAGAGAGGAAGTGCATCGTCGCATTGCAGAAGCAGATGTTTTATATATATTTGGACCCTATGATGTGAATTTAGAGGCAATAGAAGAATACAAGCGACGAAACCCCCACGGAAAGATTTACTGTAAACTGGATATGAATGATTATTGGCTCATGAGTTTGGCGCAATACCGTTTTGATTGGGTGAAGAATTTTTGGGAACAGTGTGACTTAATCACAGTAGAATGTCAAAGGTTAAAATATCTAATTAAACTATATTGGGGAATTGACACAGAATATCTCCCTAACGGGTTTTATGATTTTTGGAAAGATGATTTGCCAGATTATACGACCAAAAGCAATATTATTCTAACTGTTGGGCGTCTGGGTGAATATCAAAAGAACTCAGATCTATTGCTATTGGCATTTGCAAGCATTCACGAAAAAATTCCTGATTGGAAGTTGATAATGGTTGGTTCAGTTGAGCCTGACTTCGAAGAGCTATATCGGACATTAGTTTTAAAGTTTCCGAAATTAACAAAGAAGGTTATCCTTACTGGCAAACTTAGTAAAGAAGAGGTAAAGGAGCATTTTAGAGAAGCGAAAGTTTTTTGCCTGCCATCTAGATGGGAAGGGTGTCCGAATGTTTTAGGCGAATCATTAGGTGGTGGCTGTTATCCGCTTGTTACTGATTTTACTAGTGCTGTATCCCTTCTTAAATATGGTGAGTATGGCACAGTCATTCCTATTGAAGATCAATTTAGCTTGGAAGATAGTTTAATAAGAATTTGTAATGATGAGCAGTTGCTACAAGAGACATCTACTAAAGTACAAGAATATGCACGCACGGATATTAATTGGGTAACACTTTGTGGGAAGATTGATAAGTGGTTAACAGACTAACTACAGCTCTGAAGAATAAAAAATTTCTCGAATAAAAATTGCAATCTGTTTTTTTACGTTTTTCTTCTTTTAAATTAATTGCTATGTTACCATAGATTTCATCGGCAATAATATAGTAAGGATTAGGTCAGCCAGGGGGAAACGAAGCCTCGTCTCCCTAGATTAAAATTTTAAATGAGCTTTCTAGGGAAAAATGAACGCTCATTTCTTTGGATTGCGTTTTCAAACAGGTCAACCAGAGGTAAACGAAGTCTCGTTTCCCTAGATTAGTGTATTAAATGAGCTTTCTAGGGAAAAATGAACGCTCATTTCTTTGGATTGCGTTTTCAAACAGGTCAACCAGAGGTAAACGAAGTCTCGTTTCCCTAGATTAGTATTTTAAATGAGCTTTTTAGGGAAAAATGAACGCTCATTTCTTTGGATTGCGTTTTCAAACAAGTCAGCCAGGGGGAAACGTTTAGTGATTTGGTAAGCATGGTGTTAGTGCAGATCTGAGGAGAGGATAAAATAGGAAAAATTATTATGGGTTTTTCTTCAAACTTGGATTTGGAAAAATCAATGTAAATCTGACAAAAATGCATTTCATTTTCTTCTACAGCAAAGATTTTCTAGGATTTTTTCAAACAATTTATCGCGATTATTTTTTTCAAGACTATGCAGTTTTTTGCTCCTCAGAGCTGGACTAACTAAAAAAGCCATTGGAAACAATCCAGTGGCTTTAATTTGATTTAGATTGTTGGCGGAAGTAGTTCTCCACTTCTTCGTCGACTTCTTGATAAAAAGACTGAAGCTCTGAATTTACACCGAAGACATTCTTCATATCCTTTTTATATTGTTCGCACCAATTACGATCAAGGACTTGATGCTCAATAAATTTTCTTTTTAAACAGTGATAAAGCTTGATATTTTCTCGTGCCTTTTTCATGTTTATCTCTTTGGAAAGGCTGCTCCGTGTGTAAAAATAATTATAAAGAGCTTCGTTAAAATGGGATGTTTTTGGTTTGTCAAGCATGAACAAGTTGTAGAGCAAATAATCTTGGGCATAGCTAATGCTTGGTAGGTCAGTGAAATCAAAGTTTCTAAGGAAATCTCCAGAAAATAGTTTACCCCACATCGGATATTTAGGAGCATGTTGCCTTATAACTCTGGTTGGAAGCTGATAGTAATAGTCATATTCTACCCAATCCACTTGGTCGATCTCGCCTTTCTTAAAAAGTAACTCAAGTGCTTGGGGTTCAAACCAGTCATCGTGATCTATAAAAAGGGCATATTTGCCTAAGAAAGACTTTGATCCTGTTTCGATCGCTCGGAGAACACCTTGATTTTGAGCATGGCTCACTAATTTGATATTAGGATATTTTTTACAATAGCTTTCAATCAATTTATGAGTTCCATCAGTTGACGCATCATTAACAACGATTAATTCGAAGTTTTTGAAAGTTTGGTTAACTATTGATCTCAGACATCGGTCTAAGAAATTATCGCCATTATAAACACAAACAATGACGCTGATAGCAGGATTTTTAATCTTATGATCTATTTCCAATTCTTCAAAGCTTCCAATGTCAAACATTTTTTCAAGTGCAGCTATATCATTATTAAAAATCAACATGCTAATATTTCGCCTTCTAGGGCTCAGGCATACTTCATTGAAAGAATATTTCTTTCGGATCTTCAGGAAAAAAACCTCATTTAATAAGTTTTCTAAAAAATTTTGTCGTTTAAGTGATAGTTCGTTTGGCAGTGATAGTTTTAACACTCTTTCAAAAGAAACTGCCATTTCGTCGATAAGTTTTGCTACTTGCCATCTGCTGTGCTTCTCTCCGTATAATAAGGCAATTTGATAAATTTTTTCATTTGCACAAAAGCAATCCCAAACGTTTTTCTCAACCCGTGGATAATCAGTATGGCTAGTTACGCTGTTGATATTTTTGCGGTTATAGTGATAAAAGTGCTGTGGAACAAAGTAGAAGGTTTTGATGCGTTGTAACAACATAGCGTTAAAGTAGGCATCTTCAGCCACAGAGAGAGAACCAATGGCCTCAAACATATCTTCTGTCACAACATTTTTTCTTATAAGCTGCCCACAACTGGTGTTTAAGTTATAACTGCCTACTAATTGTAGAAATAGGTAGTTATTAATGTCTTCACCTTCTAAAACTTGGTTTGCAACTAAATTGTTTTTCACTTTTGTACTTGCTTTGTTATCCTCCCACATATAATTGCACTTGACTAGATCAATTTGATGTTTTTGAGCAATTTTGACCATAGTTTCGATCATCTCAAGATGCATCCAGTCATCTGCATCGACAAAAGTTATGTAAGACCCAGAGCAACTTTTAAATCCGGTTAACCTGGCAAAGTTAGCACCGTTGTTTGCTTGACTAACTATGACAATTCTAGAGTCCTGTTCGGAAATTTCTTTTGAAATTTTTAAAGTTTGATCGGTAGAGCCGTCGTCCACTAAGATGATTTCAATATTATTGTAAGTTTGATTCAAAAGAGAATTGATACAAGTTTTAATAAAATTAGCCACATTGTACATTGGCACAATAATACTAACCTTCGGTAATTCTAATTCTTGTTTACTTTGTAGCTCAGAGCGCATTTCTTCCCCTCCCAATGAAATTGGCATTTATAGAAGTATATTAGTTGCTCTGAAGTTTTAGACTATTAGCTTGAGACTTATTTTTCGCTGTGAAAAACTATTTTTATCATTTAATTCGAATAAAAATCTATTCCATATGTCATTTCCATTAACATGCTTTAAAGCATAAGTAGCAATCGATGGAACGGAATTACACACGTTTACTGTAACAACTATGATCACTGCTTAAGACGTGAAATAAGAAAGGTGAAGCGACAAAAATAATATATATCCTGAATTAAAGGCTTCATAAATTAAACCTGCTTCTTGGTTAAAAGGAATTCAACCCTTTTATCCCCAAATGTCTGCACCCTTCGTTTTGCCAATGTTTCTAAGCAATTGCTTTAAAGCGTGCTTCATTTTCAAGTGTTGCAAGAATTCATTAGATTATTAATTGCATTTATCATACAATACGGATTTTAAAGCTTGTGGTGTTATTTACCCCTCAGAGCTGACTGATGCAGTTTATTTATCATTAATATTTATTATTCGACCCACAATGCGCATAGAAATAGCGCAGCCACAAGTTAGATCTTTTTTGCTTAAAATTAGTTACTTTAAACTCAGATTCGGTTCATTTCTACCATCTCCTTTCGCTATGCAATTCGGTACAACATAAGATTTGCAGTGCCCCATAGCGGAGTAGCATAGGATGAGCCACTGATGATTGTTTTCCCTGATATGTTCTTAACTGTTACAATAGCACCAGAGGATAGGTTAAAGATACCACTTCCTGTAACTGCAGCACCAGCACTACTTGGAGTAGCAAAGTTAACCATATGCCACGAGCCAACGTTTCCGGTGTTTCCATTTATAGCTAGAGAGAGTGTTCCGAATTGGTTAGCATCTACATTCAATGTATAATTAATAACATATCGTCCAGGAGTATTTACCTGGACTGAACCATCAGTGAGTAACACGATATCACTGCTACCAATTATCTTTGCGCTATATGGAATGAATTGACCATTATTTAGCGTATAAAGGCTATATCCACCTTGCAACATAAATTCGCCATAAGATTGAACAAGTGAAGGACCTGTAGGACCTATTGTTCCTGGAATACCCTGAGCGCCTTGCACACCCTGAGCGCCTGGAATACCCTGAGCGCCTGGAATACCTTGAGCGCCTGGAATACCCTGAGCGCCTTGTAGACCTTGAGCGCCTGGAATACCCTGAGCGCCTTGCACACCTTGAACCCCTTGTAAGCCTTGAACCCCTTGCTCCCCGACATCGCCTTTTTCACCGACAGGACCTTGTTCCCCTGCTACACCAGGAATACCTTGTAAGCCTTGAATTCCTTGCTCCCCGACATCGCCTTTTTCACCAACAGGACCTTGCTCCCCTGTTACACCAGGAATACCTTGTAAGCCTTGAACCCCTTGCTCCCCAGTAGCTCCTTTTTCACCTACTAGCCCTTGAAGTCCAGTAGGTCCTTGCTCCCCTGTTACACCAGGAATACCTTGCAAGCCTTGAATCCCTTGCTCTCCGGCATCGCCTTTTTCACCGACAGAACCTTGTTCCCCTGTTACACCAGAAATACCTTGCAAACCTTGAACCCCTTGTTCCCCAGTAGCTCCTTTTTCGCCAGAAAGCCCTTGCGCCCCTGTAGCACCTTGCAATCCATTGGTGCCATCATTACCTGGAATCCCTTGGGAACCAGTCGGTCCTTGTTCACCAGCAACTCCAGCTAGTCCCGTTGGACCTGTCGGACCTCGCATCCCGCCTTCTCCACCAACAGAATGGATGACTAAATTAGCAACTACCGGCGCTGAAATAAGTGTAACTGTACTACCTGAAATATTTTTCAAAGAAAGAACAACATTAGAATCAACTGAAATCAAAGCACTCCCAGTTAATTCACCACTATTCATCAAATACGACGCAAATGATTGTCCTGTAGAAGTTTCAACAACGAACCCAATGAAATTTCCACCCTGGATCGAGGAAATCGAAATTGACCACTCAATGAAAAACAAACCTGCCTCATTAATCGTAATTGCCCCAGTAGAGCTGTTGTAAGAAATCTCACCCGAACTAAATAAAGAATTATTAAAAAATACATTTGAATTATTATTGACAGACGAACTATTGCCTGTCGCTTGAAGATGTAAAGCTAGTGACATAAGTACCACTCCTTGTAAATTATTAGTGAACAGACGAATTTCAAAATAGCGCCCCTCACACTGAATATACTATGTTTACTAAAAAAAGAGGAAACTTAATTCGCCTATCGAGTATATTCGATCAGATAATTGCTGACAAAACCCATTAGATTTACACCAGTAATAAAGTCCTTATCTAATCATCAAAAAAACGATAAGGATAGGGTATATAGCTGGATAGTTAATATTTTAATTATTTTTTTAAATTTTTTGTTTTCTTTCTGACCCTAAGCAATAAATAGATTAGCCTGTTAAGAAAGCGTTAATTCGTGCGGTTTTCCTGTCATAATAGATCACCTAAGGCATATGCGTGACAAGGAGCAAACTTTTTATTTCTATCAGTGTTAAGTTTTCGTCAAGAAAATTAAAACCAAATAGGAAACTACCTTGACTTCGCCAAAAAAAGACCTAGCACCTTGCTAAGCCTCCTCTTATACTTATCACATCATTTAAACATACTATCAGTTTTCAATGATATTTTCAATTTGAATCATTTTTTATAGTTCAAAACTCTCAACTGGCGAGGATCATGTAAAGTCAACATCTACGATTTCGCCAATACCCAAATCAACATAAATTATAATTTTCAGTCTACTAAACAATACTGTTTGTGAACATCGATGCGTGTACGAACCCTTCCCTTTAATATTAATTTTCTTCCTTTTTCAATATCTGTGAAATATTCAGCCTCAGTTATAGCCTGCTCCAACATTTCACGGCTAATCATAAGCTTTACTTCGCCATTTACATCTCGAACTAGCTCCGCTTGACTCTCAACTGTATTCATGAAATTACTAACCAGCATTGATGTTGCTCTTTCCATTATAACCACTCTCCCTATTTAGTCCCTAATTAAGTAGTTGCAACTTGAGGTCAAACGCCACATTTTCTTCCATTTGTCTGGAAACAACTGGGAAAACCTGTCATTCTGACGCAGGTCGCCACTGCCAAGTTCATCACTTTTTAAATTGCATTGTTGGATTTCCCTTTTATTTTTCTTGATATTTAATATTATATCTTATATACGTAAAAAAATCAACCAAACTTCCAAATTTCTTTTTAAAAGTGTAAATTAAATGATAACTAAAATATTCTAGCTATTTATTATATTGTTCTTGGTTTAAGCTTGAGGAATAGGGTGTTCTGAATTCATTAATCTTGAGATTCATCGGTATATATACTATGCACTAGGTCTGTTTTCGTTTCGAGTAGTTATGTTTGCCATAAGGGTATCTCTATAAACTCCTCAAGCTATCTTCCGCCCAGAAAGCCACTATCCTTCGTCAACGCCTCCTAACGTACGCCCAGTATGCTTCGTCGCCGTTTCCTTGACTAGCGGCTTTCTGGACGAAACCTAGCAATTAGGAGTTTATAGAGATACCCTTAATCTACCGAGGCTTAATCCCCGGATAATCAGACTTGAATTTTTTTATCCCATGTTCAGCGGAAAAAGCGATTGTAATTCTCGCGCCATCATTCCCAACAACAACACCGTCACCCATAGTATCATGGGTGATTTTTTCCCCAGCAGAAAAGCTTTTAGCATTAGATATTTTTGTTGCAGGTTTGTGCGATTTTGGCTTACTCTGCACAGGTTTTTTCCTTGCAGATCTATTTGATGTTGCCCCGCCAGCATGGAAAAAAAGGCGTTCATCCGGCTCTGAAAAGCCTTTAAAACCACTAAATATGTTGGAACCATTATAACCTCCATAGTCTCCTTGAAAGTCAAGTCGTGAAGGATCAATCTCCTCCTGAAACCGTGAAACACTATTATGTCTAATATTACCGTGGTGCATGCGCTGCTGAGCACTAGAAATATACAACCGCCGCTCGGCTCGCGTAATTGCAACATACGCCAACCGTCGCTCCTCACAAAGCTCATCTTCCCCCGCTTCAACCGACGAACGTAACGGAAAAATCCCCTCCTCAAATCCAACTAAAAACACAGTATCAAACTCAAGCCCTTTCGCTGCATGAACCGTCATCATCGTGACCTTCTCAGTCTCAGACTCA
>Ga0123355_10013583_pt1 | contig 12684 bp, 9 predicted proteins | sample TergutEmb28metaG_3_FD_89872 | JGI IMG/M metagenome (GOLD analysis project Ga0123355, IMG submission 89872) | Embiratermes neotenicus P1 segment gut microbial communities from Petit-Saut dam, French Guiana - Emb289 P1 | ecosystem: Host-associated > Arthropoda: Insects > Digestive system > Gut ...
CATTGCATTTTGGACATGTGTGTGTGCCTGCATTTCAACGTGTACTCGTGTGCTATACTCTGTATTAAATCAGGTTTCTTTGTATGACAGATGAGAATCATGTAGTTTCCCTCTTTTCAGTTTTCATGTTTATGAGTTGTGCTGAAGTATGCAATTTGTTGTATATACCTTTTCTTTTAAATAGTGGATTTGCCTAGTGATGACTATACAAAGACACATCTGATAAGTTGATTATAATTGAGCTGAGTGAGTGTTTTGTTTTTTTACATATACATGATTAAGCAGAATGGGCAATCACAGTTAAAGTGATCCCATTACAGGCCCAGTGTGGCCCAGAGGGTGGGTAGAGGTATATCTCTACTCTTCCATGACTGCGGCACTAGAAGGGGGTGAGTGGTCAGCAGCACGCCCAGGCCACACTTTACCCCCGGGAAAGATACGGTACCCATTTTACAGGAGACTGGGTGGGCCCCAGGGCCGGTCTGGATGGGCGGAAAATCTCGTCCCCACCGGGATTCAGTCCCGGACCATCCAGTCGCTATACTGCCTGAGCTACCCGGCCCACAATCACAGTTAAACAATGCTAGAAAAGTTCTTATGTTACAGACACAACTGCAGTGATGTCTTTGAACTTCAGCCACATATGTCGACTTTGTATGGAACGAGATGACACGTTAGTTCCACTTTTTGAAAAAGGAGGATATCTGCTTTTTAGAATCAAGACCCTAGCTCCAAAGTTGAAGGTTGGTTTTGTATTTTACCCACTTCTCTTGTTTTTCTGTTGCATTGTTTTGTTCCATTTTTCATTTTAGTATAATGACATACTTCAAGTAAAGCACATAGTATTTCATGCTTTGCAGAACCAAAGCACATTATGATTACACTGATCAACAGTCAAAAACTAACATTGATGAAATAAGTCTTTTATGACTATTTCGTGTCTACTGAACACGAATATAATATTAAGAATTGTAGTTTTGCTCTTGTTTCGAAGATACAGGAGTCTACATTCATGTACAATGCATTCTGATTTCAAATTAGGGTTTAAGCCATGAGTGACAATCACGGGTGTCTAATGCTGTGACTAGCGTACATGATAAGGTCATCAATCACGGGCGACTAGTATGAGATTTGGAGCTACCAAAGGTAAAGTCTGAACTGCTAGCATCCAGAATGAAACAATAGAAATATTTGGATGAAGGTGTGAAAATAACTCTGTATCATTATTGCCAAAAGAATCTGGAAGAATTCTTCACCATGGAGGGCACTCTAGTGGCATGCAAAGATGTGGATGGCTTATTCAAAGCATTAAACATGAGCTGCTGTTCAGATGAATGGAGGCTATTCATAGATTTCTCCAAAGTCCTAAAGCTGTTCTTCTGCACAATGGGAATGTGTTACCTTCCATTCCTGTTGCACATGCATTTGGAATTAAAGAAATTGATGATAGCATGAAGCAGTTACTGCAATACATAAAGTATGACACATACAAATGGAACATTGTCATTGCACTTTTGCTTGAGTGCAGCTCGGGTACACTAAATTTCCTTGTTTCCTGTGTGAGTGGGACAGCAGGGACAAGGCACACACTATGTCAAAAGGATACGGCCTGCCAGAAAAAATTTTGGAGCCAGGACACAAAAATGTAAAGCATCTTTCACTGGTTGAGTGTTTGAGGATTTTGTTCATGTCAAATTAGGCCCCATGAAGAACTTTGTGAAGGCTCTGGATCATAATGGTACAGCATTTCTGTACCTGCGACAAAAATTCCCCCTGCTTAGTGATGCCAAGATACGAGAGGGTGTTTCCACTGGTCCAGACATTCGCTCATGTCTTCGTGATGAGGTACTTGAACGCATCATTACGGATGATGAGCAGAGAGCATGGCATGCCTTCCGAGAGGTGGTTACAGGCTTGCTAGGAAAAAGAAGAGCAGATAACTACAAGGATCTTGTGGAAGAACTTCTATCCTCATATCAGAAACTGGGGTGTAATATGTCCGTGAAAATCCACTTTCTGAGTTCTCATTTGAACTTCTTTCCGGTGGTTCTGTGAGTGACGAGCATGGTGAAGGTTTCCACCAGGACACTGCAGCAATGGAGGGCAGATACAAAGGGAAATGGAGTCCATAAATGCTTGCTGATTATTGCTGGACCTTGATGCGTGATTCTCCAAATTCGACATTCAGTTGGCAGGTGAAGAAGGCCCGACTAAATGCACTAGAGCTATACACAACCTTCAACTTATGACATAGTACAGGTAAGAGACGATAGCTCGAAAACCGTAGCTAATGAAGCATTTTTATTATGATTTTCGTGTTCAGCACTTCAATTTACATAAGAATTGGCACATTTTGTTTCTGCTAACTGCAAAAAGTGGAATATGGTATATCAGTGTTATTTTTGGAACATAAACAATGATAAATGCCCATTAGCTTTATTAAGTCTGTCTGTATTCCTGTCTGCATGTAACAGCTTTTGATATCTGCTGAACCATTTTAATGAAATGTAACAAAGGGGAGTCTGCCAGCACATTCAATTTTGGTTAAAACTGGACAGTCACGGACATTGTGCAGGAAGACTACGTGCATTTCTTCTTGCATCTGAACTGTCACTGACTAAATATCTATCACAGCAGAAAATGTTTCCAGAAAACATTGTTCTGAAAAATGAAACACATTTGATTCCTAATATAGGCCTACCAACTGTGTAATGAATATTTGTTTCCTATAATTAGACAAAATGTGTTACATAATTTTGTAACTTCAGAACCATTGGATTTTTTATAAGTATTATGTTATAAGCCCTAGTATACATTTTACAAATATCTCAGTGCTCTTAAAGACCAGAAAATAGAAATGTTACCATGTATAAACTTCTAAACAGTGATTTATAGACCAGTGGATTGCAAAGGTATTTGTGTACACTTGTGTGTGCTTTTAGAATGGTTCTACACAGAGTCTGCTGTGGCAGATATATGAAACTCTGCAGTCGGTATTGTGTCATATTACTGGGCAGATCTCCAAACACATGTCATTACCATCTATTTTATTTGAGTTATTTTATTACTTGCATAACTTTCATTTGTGTGCTAGCTAAAGTTACGGTTTTGTACATCACGCATCAAAATCATATGCCTACAGGGCCAGCAGTTCTCCATACAGGGAATTTTCTTGGTTATTTTCAAGGTTGTGGTGTACTGACTGTTATGTACTACAAGATGGCATTAAAGTATACAGCACATAAGAGGACATACACAGCTGAAAGTATGGAGGAAGTATTACAGTTGATGAAAGATGAAGGATTGTCTATGTACAAAGTTAGTAAGCAGTACCATATATGATGGAGCACTCTGAAAGACTACTCAAAAAGAGTTTCTGGAGCATCCTAACAGCAAATATTGCAGAGCTGTTGGTAATACCTCCATATATTGTGAAGTAATTTGTAGAGTTTGGTTCAATAGCTAATCAGATAAGATAGATGGCCATTAAAGTCACTGTTTCAATTATGAAAGCCAGTTGGTGGATTGATGTTGGTGGTTTACATTCAGGGAATAACAAAATATGTAACTGAGGACAGCGAACAAAAGGTAGCCATCTGGAGAACTTTGACGGTGAACAGAACTCTGTAGTGACCTTTATGACATGATGAAAGTGATCACAGGTTTGTATACAAAAGACAGACCATGATGTCTCTAGAACTTCAGTTACACTGACTTTATTTGTGCCATATAGTCTGACAAGTAGCGAGGAAGTATGTATGTAAGCTAAGCTTTGGTGAGATAGGTATCATGGTAACTTTGTTGTGCTGCATAAATGCATAAGGAACCAGGATCCCACCTATGGCCATCTTCAGGGGTGTAAAAATGATGAATGAATGATTGTCTGAGACTCCATTTCCCTTGTTAATACACCCATCACCAAAAGACTGAGGAGTGATGATCCATTTGTATGCTTGTTACAGCACTACATTGAATGTGTTCATTCACACATACCTATAACTTTATTCATGGACTTACATGCTAGTCACATTACCCCTACAACCTTCCCAGTGACATCCATCTTGTGACCTGTCCCATTCATATTTCTCATCTTCTGCATTATGGACCACTAAAGGAAGGATGGAGGGAAGACTGAGTAGTATGATCTCAGTGGACTGTTGGCTGGTGTGTAACATGGTGCCTCTAAACCAGCTACAACATGTCACAACTCTGCAGAAACTGGCCTCTTCTGCTTTAAAAGGGATGCATTTTCAGTTGAAGTAATGGAGAAGAAGGATCCAAGTGACACTGACCTTAGAATCCCTTCAAAAAATACGGAAGTTGTCCATGTGCAAAGTGCTGTGCCTGCTATGATGTTTTCTCCAACTGAACACGCGAAACAACCTACATCCATGGCAAAAACATAAAACTGAAAAGCTTCTGTAGCCTGTAATTTATTAGATGGAATGCATTTGGATAAGGAGTGGTGCTAAATGAATTTTTGGTCCATTTTGTCAAGTGTGACATTACAAATGCCAAAATGTTATGAATCAACTTAATTGCATGTGAGATGGACACTGAAATTCAGATGACAGTAAATAATTATAACATGCCTGAGGAATACAGTGTTCAATAATGGTGATAATGAAATTAGACTTGTTGATGAAAAGTGCTGAACTAGATGTGTGGTGATATAAGAACAAGTCATTTACATGTACATCATGTTTTATAACCATTAGTAAAACTCCTTTGTATTTTATTGTGGAGTAGCTTTTTTGACACATAAAAATGAACTTTCATCCTATAACATGCGATGAAGGCACAGACAGGTAGTGGCTTAGCTCTACCCTTCCATGCCCCAGGCACTAGATGGGGATTGGTGATCAACACCATGCCCCAGCCCCTTTACCCCAGGAAAGACCTGGTACTCTTTGTGCACAAGTCTGGGTGGGCTTCGGGATCGATCTGAATGGGTACCAAAAAAATCTCAACACCACCAACTTTTGAATCCCAGACCATCCAGCCCATAGCAAGTTGCTATACTGACTGTGCTGTTCCAGCTGTCATTGTAGCCATGTAGTTAGATAAATATCACAAAGTTACAATTTTGGATCAAAGCAAATATTTCACTGTTTTAATTAAAAACAACTGAAGTCTGTATTCTGAATAAGTAATTTATAGAAAGTGATTACTATTTTACACACCCATAATGGGAAAATACATTATTAAATTTAGGAACACTGTCAAAAAATACTGTCCTGGAGTTTTCTGAACTTACTGTAATTTAGTAACAGAGGGGATACCAGTGTAGGTATGTTAACCAAGTTATCAGCCCATATAAAACACTTAACCTTTTGGTGCCGGAATTATTTTTTTTAATTTTAGCACAACCTGTATATAAAATGTGAATAATACAGGAACCAAATATGTTAGATTTATGAAACAAACTGCATTTTGAAGAGGAAAAAACGAAGAGTATAGACCATGTTTAAAATATTCAGTACTTATATTTGTTGAATAAATATATAAAATGTAATGTTTAGAGGTTAGCGGTGCAGTGTGACCACTGTAGTTGTTGTTAGGCGTCAAAGGGTTAACAGAGGTAGAATGAACAGATGGGCAGAGCAGTGACATCTGTAACGTGTGTTTTAGAGACCGTTGGTATCCTAGTTGATGAGAGACTATCTAGTTGTGTGGTTTCTCTGTGTCTCTGGGAAAATGCTAAGAGTAATGTGAAACAGATAATTACCATGTTCTTTAATCAACCATTGTTACCACTGAGATAGATTGTTTCATGTCCCAGTGGGGTGTGTAATGGGAGTTTTCAGCTTTTCCTTTCTCATGTCATTTGTACCTCTTTTTTTTTTTTTTTTATACCTTGTGAGCTTAAGAAGTACCACATCATCACACACATTTACCATATAATTATCATTTCTGGGCTTTCCATATCTATTCATGCTTATCACAAGCTTCTTCTTTTGTTCATCCTCCTCCTTCTTGGTTTATACATTTCATAGATATCAAAGCCTAGAGCATTTATATATCTTCCCCGTCTCCTTGGTGCTGACATATGATTTTGGCAGAACTTTCATGTCTCCACAGAGAACTCAAACACAAATGTGAAATTTGTGATTGTCTTTGGCTATGAATATTTGTCCTCTAGGATGTGATGCTGTGCAGTTTGGTAGGTAGATACCAGTGTTTCAGAGGAACCTGCTGCTGCCACATTCAGGACATCTCCTACCCTGAAAATGGAGGTGGCGGGTTCGTTTTAAATGTTTGTATCTATGTACTAAACTATACAGCATCACATCCCAGTTGTAGATGAATTTATCAAAAATGAAGATGGAATAAACTTTACTTACTGCCTGTACTTGCAAGTGTAGGTGCTGAGCCAGGATTTTAATCAAGTACTTGCAGTGGTGGAGCTAGGTTTTGTGACTTGAACAGTAACAATGGCCACCATTGACATAAATTACAAATTTAAAAAAAAAAAAAACCAAATATTTATTGAATTTCCTTGTATTTGTCCGAATAATTTAAAATATGTTGGTCACAGGCAACCAGTTTTTTAAATTTAAAATATTAATTTTGCGGCCCGTTGGACTCTGCTGCCTGAGGCAGCCATACCACTCTCCCCACCCTAGCTATGCCCTTGAGTATGTGGAGGTAATGTTCTGTTGGGGACCATATGGTATAGACACTCAAATAGTTGTGTATTGCTTTACCTGTACTATTTTGCTATATTACTGCTGACAGGACCTGTGATCTAATGAACCACAAATCTTCTGAATTCTTGTAGACATATATTGATCAGTTAACATAATATTACATAAACCTCAATAAAATGAATTATTAAAATTGCTGAGCATAATTTTGTGCAGTTGTTATGAGTGATTGCTATTCATATTCAGCTATTATTAGGAACAAGCTGTACTTTCACAGTGCTTGTATATTTATTTTGTTCAGAACATAAGAAGTTTACACAGCAACATGATCCAGTTCCATAAATATTAAATTAAGTCATCAGCCAGTCACTTCACCCTAATAATAAATAGACACTGCCAAATTCTCACCAGCAGATCAATTTCTTCAAAAGCATCAGTAGTCCAGCTCACCATGCAGACCTTAAACTATCACTTTCTTCCCATTCTCTCTGTAACTATGGAAACAAATGTCTCTTCTTTTAGTTTTCTTCAGGAGATGGTCTGCCATCACAAGTCTGCCAGCAGTGTGCTCAGCAGGTGAATACATCATATGACTTCAAGCTACGATGTGAAAGCACCGATTCAATATTAAGACAGTACCTCATTAAAATGCAACCAAACCATAAGGCAGGTATACAGGTATGTAGGTTTTCCATGATTATATTTCTAAATTTCATATTGCTACATTATTTTATGATAATGAAACACTGCAGCAGACTTTTTTTATGGTTTGAATTGTACACGTACCATAACTGAGGAACAGGGATCACCAGTATAACTTCCCTGTAATGAACATAATCACATGGATTGATACATAGGTAAATAGATATGCTGGGGAGAATATAACCATCTAATGTGCATGAGTTCTGCTGTTTATGAAATTTTAGGTTCTCACTGTGGTGTTGCTGAATATGCCAGGCTTCTAGGATGTGATGCTGTAATTACTACTTGCCAAAGACACCATGTCACATCCCAGGAGACTTGCATCTTCAGCTCTGTGCTTGGTCCTAGTGTGATACAAACTGTGTAGGACATTCCAATCTATATTTATATAATTCTTGCATCATCATAAAAGTAAGTAATCTTTGATAAAACTGTGAGCTGCTTTCTCCGGTCTGAAAGTCACCTCCTCTTACATACATTACATATTGCCTTAAACTTTACTCTGTTCATGGCATTTATGTAGATAACAGTTCTGTTCAAGCTTATGCATAGAATAGTCTCCTTCAAAATAAGTGTATGTATATTTTGGTGTGATTGCACTGTTATCACAAATACAAACTGAAGAACTCTTGCTTAAAAATTAATATTTTTCATGAATTCATTGTATCATCTCATAAAAGCTGCTGTACATAGTGAAAGAAATTCCTGATTTCTCTCCAAGCTTACACTGTGTACTGATTCTTCTTGTATGCTAGTTGATAGGTATTTGACTATCAGGTGAAATGAGAGCTATGGGCTGTACTGTGAAGACCTAAGTAGTGTTCAAATTAATTCTTTTAAACATCCACAAAACTGAAAATGTTGCAGGAAAAAGTTATTGTTAGTGGCATGAGGAGTCAGTGTTGAAGAGATTGAATATCCAGTCTTCAGTTCTGTCCTCTTTTTGCACATGGAACATAACTGGACAAGACTGGAACAGTTATGAAGGACTGCATGTTTTATGTATGATTACAAAGCACACCTTTCCACTTTTCCCACCCTAATTTGTGATGAAATAAACAATAATGTAGTCTTCCATGATCATACACTTTCAGGAAGATCCAGAAGCAAGTTTGCAGTCTATAGCTCAGACAAATAGTGACGATGAGGACTGGGAACCACTGTCTATCAAAATAGAAGTAAAGGAGTGAGTATTGATTCATCACAAATTTCTGTTCTGCCCCAAATCCTGTTCCATATAGGGGTTACAGTTTAGCCAAGTGTAATCAGAATAGGGCGATGGCTGAAGTAGAAATCCCCAGGAAAATCTGAAGAATACAGAAAACTTTGTATAATAGGGTGTGTGTTAGAGGTGAGTGGACAACTATCAGTTAATCTCCATAGTTCCAGTGAATGTTACTTATAATTGTGTTTTTCAAGAGTAACAGCATTCACTGGTATGTACAGACCAAGAATGTTGAAGAATGTTATGCTAGAGTTTACCTGGGAGATGGAGGGAGGAAAGTAGAATAAGATAACCTTCAGCAATGATTGTAGGTGTGGAAGTGTCTTTGCATCTATTGATTAGCATTGGGTTCGAGCCCTTAAGGTCCTGATGCACCTGGGCCTTAGAGACAGGCTCTTTGTGCCCCATAATCTAATATCAACTCAGGAGAGCCCTGTTTCCTTTACTAAAGTTCCAGATAGCCTCCAGAATTAAAATCTTAATGGCCTCCGGGTCCAAGAAAGGAACCCAGATATACTTTTCTTTTCTCTCAAAAGTCCCGACAAACAAACCCCCTCCAGGTTCCCCAACAGGGCCCCTATGGAGAGGGAGGCCCGCTTACAGGGCATTTTGCATATCTCTCAAAAACCTCATCTGTCAGATTCCTCAGTAAAGAAGCCGTCCCTCAAGGTCCCCTTCATGGAATCCCTCACAGGAGATGCCCCACCACTAGAGCCCTCCTTCATTCAACTATCAAAGTCCCCAGTATATGAGGCCCCCCTCCCACATACCAGGTTCCCCTTGGATGGAAAGGGGCCCCCATGGAGAGAGGTTCCCGTTTCCAGAATCTTTCTTAACGTATCTTCTAGGGTCCCCAGTGAAGGAGCTCCCCTAAGGCCCCCTCCACAGAGTCTCTGAAAGAGAGAGGCTCCATCCCCAGAGCCCCCTTCATCCAGCTCTCAAAGTCCCTGGTATACGAGCCCTCCACCTCGTTCCCCAGATGGGGCCCCTATGGAAAGAGATGCCCGTCTCCAGAACCTTTTCTACATACCCTTCAGGGTCCCCAACAAGGGAGCCCTCCCTCCAGGTTCCCTTCACAGAGCTCCCACGAAGAGAGAGACTGCATCTCCAGAGCCCCTTTCAACCATATCTCAAAGTCCCTGGTAGATGAGCCTACTCCAGGTTGCCCAACTGAGCCCCCGTGAATAGAGATGCCCATCCCCAGAGCCTTCCTTTCATAACCTTCAGGGCCCTTAGCAGAGGAGCCCCCCTCCAGGTTCCCCTAACAGAGCTCCTGTAGAGAGAGATGCCCCATTACCAGAGCACCCTTTCAACTATCTCTCAGAGTTCCTGGTGAGCAGACCCCCCATGATACTTAACAGGGCCCCTATGGAAAAAAGTGCCTTCGCAAGGCCCGGTAGACGAGCCCCCTACTAAATTCTCCAGCAGGGCCCCCACGGAGAATGATGTCCATCCCCTGAGCCCTCCTCCCCATGTCCTTCCGGCTCCACAGAAAGGAACCCCCACTAACAGCTCCTGCAAAGAGAGATGCTCCCTTTCTGGAGCCCTCCAACTATCTCTTAATATTCCCAGTCAACAGACTCCGCAGGTTCCCGAAGGGGCCCCTACAGAAAGAGACACCCATCTCCAGATTTATCTTCTACACCTTTACCTCAAAGTCCCCAGTAAATGAGCCCCCCTCCATGTTCCCCAACAGGGTCCCTATGGAGAGTGAAACTTCATCTCCAGAGCGAATGGTTTATTCCTTCATTTATATCTGTCAGAGTCCCCAATAAGGAGTCCTCCCACGAAAAAAACAGGGAAAACATTTGGTCACCATCCACAGAGCCCCATGTGGACAGAAGGCCTACATACAGTGGAGTGCGGCCTCATTCCCCAAGGGGATCGTTTATGACACTGCAGTCTGTACCCCAGTGCCATGCAGCCTTCAGCACAATACCTTCCACCTTGGCTTGGGTAGAGCAGAGCCCTGTTAGCCAGCGCGTGTCTTAGCAACTCTCATCAGGGTGTACCCTCCACAACTGTTACCCCCTCCAATGTGACCCAGGGTAGAGTAGGGTACGAATCCACGATACTCTGAGGTACAGACGAGGGGTTGAATTTATGGGAGGCATCTTTGCATCTTTACTGTTACTGACTTTTATGACAGTGAATAATAACTGTGTATGACAAGTAGGATAACTAATCAATATTTAGCAGAATCTTTTATTATTCTTAAATGTTTAGCAAAGTGTCAAACAAAAATAACTTAAATAATGAACTGTAGCAGAGGGGATAACAATGTGCATTAATATTTTTGTATTGGACTTCTGTGACTGACTGGACTGAACTGCAAAGCACAGTCACAGCTGACCCAGCACCCGTACAATACTACAACAGCACTTTTCAGATGAGTACTCCCCCTCCAAGTATGAAGTGTGTATGTGCATCATCTGTGACTTTTCAGCCATGTTCTACCAATAGGTTTATAGTTACAACTATATCCTTACAAGCTTGGGACTGGAGGGTTGCAAAAGCACTGTACTCTTACTATTCACAGAAAAAACTGTTTCATGTGTTATGATGCATGAATTAGTGTGCTTAAAATAAAAATCGGAATGTGAAGTCTGTAAAGATTTGGATGATGTCAGGCATGCCTTTTCACTTTAATGTACTAGATTTCTGACATTTATAAACTTCAGCCATGATAACGTGAGTCAAAAATTCATATTAATTGATAAGGTAGTTGTGTGAAATAAGGATTATAATAAATTAAGCATACTAAAAACCATAGGCATAATTTGGGGAGTGCAAGGGAGGACAGATGGCCCTCCAATATTTTTTCTATCTAAGAACAGTTTTCTCAAGCTTCTGAGTTGAGGAGGGGCAAATAAAATATAGAAATATATTCAAAATGATTATTTGAGTGGTGTAAATACAGCAAAGAATGAAAAACCCATATTTTACAGGATGCAGCTAGACATCTGAGTTCCTAACACTCATGATTTATTCACCCCCCGCCCCTCTCCATTGTTATTAGCCAAGTCACACCTATGCTGCATGCTGAAAATCACCATCTTGTTGTGTGTGAAAGCTGCTGGTAAGGTAGTATGTGCCTACTATAATTTTTGTAGCACATTGGTAAGCTGAAGGTTGAAAGTCCAATAATGGAGAGCGAAGCAGGCAGGAACGTGACGTTAGTATTATCAAATGAAGATGTCCTTGTGCATGCCATGAAATCACATGGGGTATTGGAGGTATAGTTCCACTCATACATAACCTCATTGACAGGTGAGTGGTCAGCTTCATGCCCCAGTTGCTTTACCCCCAGGGGAAGAGCCCATGGTACTGATGAATGCACAGCTGGGTGGGCCCAAGCAATAGCCTGGAGAGACTGGAGAAGAAAAAAATTTCTTACCCTTGCTGGGAATTGATTCATGATGCCTCACTTGTCCAGCATGTAGCCTAGTCACTATACCAACTATGCTACTATGCTTCACTCAGTTCATCATTCAGTCTATAGTCCATCTTACAACAGGTCCAGTACCTGTTCCAAAGTGAGTTCCCCACAGAGTACAAGCTAGTGATTCCTCGCTCAGTTTCCAATATTATTTCATTTCCTTATGGTCCTTCAGTAGCTGCTTACATCTTCTTTCTCATCTTCCCCTCACTTTTATCCTTCCTTTTGTCTTTCGATCAGTAACATGTTTCAGAAGGCAGTTCCTACACAAGATGCGACCAATACAATTAGCCTTCCTTCATTTTATTGTATGTAGGACATTCCTTACCTCACTCAGTATTATTCAAAAATTCAGAAGTGTAATAAGACAGGCAGTGTACATATAACATAATATTGAAGCATGTTTGCTTAACCATTGTTACTGAGGAAAAGAAACAAGTATTACACATGGAGTGTGTGTCTGTACCCTTAGTTATCAAGCATGAAAAGAGCATGCACCATATTATATCGTCATCTGTGGCCCATCTGGCTGTACCACATTTTTACACATTATCTCATAAACAGCACGATTTTTTTTGGGGGGGGGGGGGGGGTTTCTCCCTTTTCCCGTCTTCTTTTGTTTTTAACTATTTTTTTTGTTCTATTTTTATTCTAACAAATTCTTAAATTTA
>Ga0123355_10013584_pt1 | contig 12683 bp, 8 predicted proteins | sample TergutEmb28metaG_3_FD_89872 | JGI IMG/M metagenome (GOLD analysis project Ga0123355, IMG submission 89872) | Embiratermes neotenicus P1 segment gut microbial communities from Petit-Saut dam, French Guiana - Emb289 P1 | ecosystem: Host-associated > Arthropoda: Insects > Digestive system > Gut ...
ACAGCACCCCCCCCCCCCCCCCCCCCCCCCCCCCCCCCCCGGAAAAACCACACACCCACAAAACAAAAAACCCAAACAAAAAACAACAAAACACCCACACACAAAAAACAACACACAAAAAAAAAAAAAACCCCGCCCCACCCCCCCCCCCCCCCCCCCCCCCCCCCCCAATGGGGTTGGCAAGATACAGCCTCTGAAAATGAAGTACACTCTACAAGAAAAACCTGAACTGGTCCTCATACATGCAGAAGGTTTAAACCAGGCAGATTCCTATGAGAAATTCCACTGCCAACATCCAAAGAAGCCCATGGTCAACAAGGAACAGTATTAAAGTGTCGAAGTTGACGAATCATTTCATGCAAATGAAAGTGTGGTAGATTAAAAAAAAAAATTAAATTGACATCCATAGTCAACAAATGAAATTTATCACATGCAAATTTGATAAAAAGTCCCCATAGATCAATAACAGCAATGGGTCAAGAGGAGGGAATAAGTAACCTGATTGCCGCATAGATTTTAACCTTTGGGCACCATGCATCCTATATATTGGACAGGCATATTGCTAGTCCCCAGAGTGCGCTTTTTATATATTTAGTCAACAAATATATTACTTAATTATTTTTTTAGACTTTCACCATCTTCGTCTATTCCTCCACAAAATGTCATGTATTTCCTAATGTTACCTTTCTTGGTTCATAAAATAATCACACTGTACATAAATGGTGTGCTCAACTGTAAATGTCCAGCTCCAGGGCCAAAGGGTTAAAGCAGAAGTGTGAACCTTGTATGCGAAAACTACATGGGAAAGACTGCATCACACCTGAAGAGTTTTGTGACTGGAAAACATACCATTAGCATAAACTGTCCATTTATTCTGAGATCCTGTTTCGTGATAACACTACTTTTCATGTAAGTGGAATGGTAGATCACAACGGTTCCTGTTACCAAACCAGTGAGAAGAACACACACTGGCTGGAAGAGATCATGTTCAGAATGACTTGAAGGTATTTATATGGTGTGGCAACCACTGAAAGATATTACTCAGAAGGTACTTTCTACTGTCACCACAAATGAAGAAACACACATTACAGTGTTCAATCAGGTCTGACAGTCTTACTTAACTGATTCACCTCTTGTTGTCAGTACTTATGATTTCAGTAGAATGAAGCACCAACACATGTGGCCTTGACTACATATTAATCGTTAAATACCAGGTCACCAGGAAAATGAACTAGTCATCATGGACAAGTTGCACAGTCTCCTAGATAAACTGACCTGCTAACTCTGGAATTTTTTTGGTGGAGTTATTGGAAATGTGCTGTGTATGGCAAGCATACACATTATAAATAAGACACTGCAATGATGTATTTAAGAGGTATGTGACAAAATAATGATAGTCACTAGAAGTAAGAAACATTTAATTTATAACAGCAAAACACTAAATGGATTACAGCTTGAACATTGTTAAACGACATCTGTGATTTCAGGATTTTGTTACAACTGATAACGGTTGCAGCTGTTAAAAGAAGTGTTTACTGGTCTACCAATCATGTTCTAAGTATGCCAGAGATTTTGCACTACACAAGACAGGAAAATGTGCTTCGTAATTTTAACAACGTCAGTTACATACTAAAAACCATTCTGACAAATCTATACCCCTCTTTACCAATACTAAATGAACTTTGCCAATGATCAAAACTCTTAACATATCACCTGCATGAAAATGCAAACTAGTCAATTCTTGGATGCAAAACAAGAAAACATAAAACACACAGAGAAAAATTAATAGGTTTGCACAGAAACAAGTAAGGGTTAAAAATTCCAAACAGATTACATTATACAGACATAAAACAAGCAAATAAAAACAGTTCTGAAAATAAAAGTAAAGAAAAATAAGCAATTGTGGTTACCTGCTTCTCTGAACCATGTCCACAGCACTGGATATCAGTGGTGAATCCGGATAAGGAAGTCAAGTCAGGAAGAACACCTTCTCCCTCCCCCCAACAATATATTAAAAGTCAATAACCCAGCATTGTTCTAGGTAGCAATAATAACAACAATCAATCAAGAAGACAAAGAAGAAACAGGCAGCAAATTCAGACCTGTCAACAATTTGACGAGACAACAGACCAATATTGGTAAAAGGATAATACATAAATAGGTAGGGCAATGTGTGTGCTCCACTATGATTTAACATATACAAGGATATAAGGAGGAAATCAGACAATGAAGACTGGTATGACCATGTACCAAAATCAATAGAAACAAGTCACAAAGGTACGGTAAACATATTATGGAATCAAAAAATGCAAACCGGCCAAACCATACCTAACAATAAACCGGGCATCTTAACCCGTGCTAATGGAAAGAGAACCGGTAGGTTAATAGATACTGCATTTCAGGGGACAGAAATGTGATAAAGAAAGATATATATTATAAAATATACAGAAATTCGGCGCATGAGGATTGTGAAAGCAAACATGATACCAGTAATAAATGGGGCAACTGGAACCATTGAGATAACATACCATGAAAGCACGAAATTAAGGAACTACAAAAAACAGGCATACTGGGCACTGCACACATACTTCGGAAAGTACTAATGTAAAAGTATGAAACACATTTCACGTGCAAAAATAGCATTATGTGTAGAAGAAAATGTAAATAGAGAACAGCTGCAAACTATATACCCTAGAAATGTGGTTTGCTTATTTCAGGTATACAATTGTAAATTTGGTGGCGGTGCCGGTGGCTGGCGGTGGCGGTGGCGGTGGCGGTGGCGGTGGCAAAGGCGAAAATTTAAATGTGATCATACACATTTCTTGTATTATCCGCACAAGAGAGTAATCTAAACTTCTTCCTTCATACATTTTGTTCACTGAAACTCTAAATTCCACCCTAATGTTGTGCTTGTGTACACTCCTTACGTTAGGTAAACGTAGGCAGGTTCGTTGGTCCATTATTATCTTAAGACTATTTGCTACAATTGTTTTGAAAATGCCTTTTCTAATAAGTCCTGGGTCACACATTTATTACACTTGCATTCATTCATTCAAAAAAGAAAGGGTTATTGACGAATAAAGCAATTCAGAATTAGCTTCCTATATCACTCTAGTGCTATCTTAAAAAACCTTAAAACAAAGAGACACAGTGTACATTGACACGCAAAAGCAATATATTACATATTCTGTAGCCTTATTTATACAGCATGCAAAGCACATGGACCATATGATATTGCCATTTGCGGCTTAACTTCTCTTCCACAGTTTTTCCCATCATCTCATAAAGGGCATGATATCGGGAGAAATATTACTCAACATACAATGTGTGTTTTCATTTTCTCCACAACTTCTATCTAAAACATTTCTCATTCCAAGAATAATCAACGGGATTATCATAAACGTCCTCACGTATAGTACCCGTTTTTCTTGTCATATTTAATAAAACTTGAATTTTCTCCGCAGATTTTCGAAATATAGTATCAAATTTCATGAAAATCCGTCCAGTGGATCCGAGTTGTTCCACTTGGACGGACGGACGGACAGACAGACAGGCAGGCAGGCAGGCATAACGAAATTAATAATTGTTTTACGCAATTTCTCGAACGCGCCTAAAAAGGAAACTCATTTATCTGTAATTTGGAGAACACTTGGAAGAGAATTGTTTTCGTGACAGAAACCATTCCGTCAAATTCCAGCTTGAAACAATGAAGGTGTTTCAATACAATAAACACTAATGAATTTCTCAGAACTGTGAAGTAGCAGTATATAACTGTACTGTCTCCTGATTCGGGCAGCACTTGGACCGCAAGACCACGATCCGGCAGTGAAAACAACCAAACTCTTAGAATTCTTAGTATCGACATTGAACACTGAAAAATATTCACATTTCCCTTTACTTTTTCAAAGTAATATTATTAAGTAGTCACGGAATTTATTGTCCAGATATTATTACTTCTATCGTGTCATTCTTCCATATAAAAGAGATGATATTGCATCAAAGAAACACTAGAAATAGGAAACAAAAATAGCAGAAATAGATTCCTTAACAACATGAAAACAATGATTTGAAGTTTCCACTTAGTGACTGTTGAGAAAACAGGTCTCCTTAGTTACTGCGCAGGGTGGTTAGGTAATTTCTTCCCAAAGTTTCGTCCCTTCAAAACGTCGGGAATCAATTACCCAACAACGTGTCGCAACAATCCAGAAGTCCTGCTTCAACAATACGGAAAGAAAAAGTTTGCAACTAATCAAATCTTCCAGCACTGTCCATTTCTAGTGAGTAAGCGGCAGGCTTCCCGCTTGACCTAGCCGTATCTTTCACTGCAGTATTCTCTCTCTTTCTTTCTCGCTTGTTACACTGTCTTCTGTCTCTGTGTCACACACGCGCGGGCGCGCGTACACACTTCAAGCTGCATGTGTACCAAGGAATGCGCTATAAAAATTGTACTTAACACAAAGTACAAACTTTCTAAAAACCGAAGACTTGTAAGTTCCGTTTATAATAAAAAAAGGAGGTAATTTCCTCCATTCCAGTAGTATAGCGGTGCAATGCTAGCTCTACCGAAAAAATTGCCACTCTTGATATGATCTCTATGTACATACCTGTTTACCAGCAGCGAGATCCTCCACTGTGCACGTACGCAAGCAGTTACTTTATCCTTCCAAAACCCAGGTTAGTATCCCAAACCTTCTGTGATATAAGCTCAGACCATTCACACTGTGTCCTTTAAGACATGTGATTGAACAGACCTAACTGCCGCAAATGAATCACTACAACGTTAGACAAAGTAAATCACATGCTACATGCACCTGATGTCCACACTGCATGCCATGTCTTATTCCAAACAGACCCTCAACCCATACGGTACATTCACAGTGCTTGCTTACTGCACGCCTTTTCATCCGATTCATCAGAGCAGTCCGGGTTGTCATCACACATCCACGTGAGCGGAACACATTCGCCTCGCACGGCACGACATGTAAACTCTTCCGGGCTGCACACCTTCTCTTCTGGAAGCAACATAACAACATAATGCAGTCTTACATACACTATGAGCAATTCCTTTCAGTCAACATGGTGACGCAAGAAGGCTCTCTGTTACCCACCCATACCTGCAAGACCCACTCACCTGCTGAACAGAGAACAGCCCTGCCCTGTACAACATTTAGAAAGTGATGATCTTTCAAATTCCACACAGGCCAGGAATTTCTTTAGCCAGTAAATAAGTATAGTAGTAATCTGTCGGCGGAAGGGGGAGGGGGTGAAGAGACAAGCTGATAGGAGAAGCAGTGCATATTAGCACCAGGAGTTTTTTGTTTCAAAATCGTCTACCGTGACTGAAGCTACAAATGTAATACAGTAAACGTTTCTGGAAGTGGTTATCGCTGCCTACCCGTTCCAAAGTGAGTTTAGCAGCAACCAGGCCACCGCACACTACACCAAACTGAACAGAAAAAGGTCTCAGATGGTTTCGAGACTTAATATGTGATAATAGTAAATTTAAAGACTACCCCCATAATATCTTTAGAACAGTTCGTTGTGTTGCTGACATACATTAAAGCTGATTATGTGCTAACAACTCCCTACTTATCGTTTAAATAAGGATATTTATCGTTAAGTTATCAGTTTTATCTTTTAAGTGTTAATTCACATTTCCGAAAAAAATCAAAATTATTAATTTGAATAACATGGTAGTATCCACTACCCCTCCTCCAACCCAATCAGAAGGTTCCGCTGTTTATGACGTCAGACACCTGAGCCCCTGTATCTTCAACCTTAAAAGTCGAATCGTTAAACATATACAGTTTCTCAAACAAATACCAAGTAACGAGTAATCAGTCATTCCCAGTTAATAGGCGCTATGGGTTTCACATCCGAGGTTCGATTCCCGGCAGAGGTAAGAGATTTTCCTTTCCTAAAGCGTCCAGACCGGCGCAGGGGGCAAAGCAGCCTCCTGTTCAGTGGTTAGTGGAGTCTATTTCCCCGCCGGTAAAGTTACCATGGCGTGAATAAGACCACTTACCTCCATGTACTGTCGAGATTAGGAATGCGTACAGCTATACCTGTACTGCCCCATGAGATGCAAAGGAATAACTTTAAATTCACTATTTCGGTTCCTCTCAATTACATACACATTTCATTAAATTACATTATATTTCATTAAATTACACTACATTACATTAAAATGTATGCAGCTTTTCACCCGTCTCCTTCCAAACAGTACCTTAATACCGGTTGATCTGGTGTCCCAAGTACGAGTTCCGCTTCCGCCAAAGACAACCGAAATATCCCTCATGCAGTCTCCGTGCTTACTTTGGAGTTTGGGTAGACAAAAAATACGCGTTTCTTTTGAACATTTACGTAATTCCCTTCAGATCCATTCTTTTGGGATGTGACACTGTCGCTGGGCGAGTAGCTCCAGACGTTGCGAAAGGAGATAATGTTTTCATCGTCAGGGTCAAGCGGTCCAAGAAGATTCAAACAGTGTCACATCCCAGAAGACTGAATTCTTCAGCGATCTCGCAATATCTTTCAGATTTTAAATTCTCTTGGAGGATCCTTTTAACCAGCTTGTTCTAACAACGCCTAGCCGACCTGAAACAAGCTTTCATTAAGACGTAATTCAGAGAACAAGATTTTGGTGACATACTGCGCCTTTCTTTACCTTGGACATACAAATGTGTTGTATAAATTACGAATTCGTAATTAATTACCATCAACATAACTAATTTTATTGTATATATATATATATATATATATATATATATATATATGTTGCAACACGTTTCAGCCACTGCGTGGTCCCCTTCAGGCCGTTTAAAAACATAAAAACCAAAATTACAATAGCAACATTAGTTACGGGGTTACAAAATGTAAGTCAAAGAAGTTTTTAAAAACAAATAATATATATATATATATATATATATAGCATTTCGTAGTATACAATTGTCAGCGTTAATGTTTGTCTTCATAAAATGCGGCGTCTTTCTGAAGTGCTGCGTAATGGTATGTGGAATGTGTCCGTTGATATATTGGCGTGAAATATAATTTACTAGTCTGCTGGTACCGGTAGACGCGGAGAGGCTAGGCACAAACATTTACGTGTGGAAACCTCGCAAACCGTAGGAGCTAGGTATACTTCATGTACGCAGTTACTGTGGAAACCCCGCGACCAGGGCAGGCAAGGCACAACAATTTGCGTAGTTACCGTGGAAACCTCGCGACGCTGGCAGGCGTTTACGTAGTTACCGTGGAAACCTCAATTAGTTGCGTCCTTTATGTACCATCTGCGCCTCCGTAAGACTTACTTCTGTGCAGTGTCATTTTCTTTCATGTCATGGCGTTCCGTGAAACTCCAACTTTCAGCCTAGCGACGTTACCTGCCATCCGGTGGCGTTCCGTGAAACTCCAACTTTCAGCCTAGTGACGTTACCTGCCATCCGGTGGCGGTCCGTGATCTCCAAAGTAGAAGTGCGACAGGGCTGACATTTTGAAAGTATTTATAAGACATTCAGTCGTATTGTTCCTGAGCTTTTCTTTTCCGGTGTGTGCACGCCTGTTGTCAGGAGAAGACTCCATTTTGTCACATCAAAGCCTGAGAACTCAATCTGACACCATAATTAATGTTGCAACGGTATTTTGGGTTTCATTCACACGGCCTGAAGATAACCTCGTAATGGCTAAAACATGCATACGCTTTTATATTTAATATTGTAAAATTAGTTAAGTTGATTCAAATTTTCTGTTTCCGCCATGTGCACTGCATGACCTGCTCGTCTTATCTGGCCAGCGGGTTAAAATATTATCCACAAAGCCAGGGCTAGTTTAAGGCTTTCGCAGTGTACGAGGACAATTCCTAAATCAACCTCCGATTGGCTGGTTAAAAAAATACAAAACAGAGAACAAAACATGCGGCAGGTCCGGATTGTAAGGGTGGTCGAAAATCTCCCAGTTGAAGAGCTTGAGTAAAACACTTGTCCGAGCCGCGGTGTGGGGGCCGCGGGTTGTCGTGCAGGAGAACGACGCCTTTAGTGAGCATCCCGCGCTTTTTTTTTATCAACCTCCGAAGCTTATTCAGCGTTTCACAATAAACCTCTGACGTCATTGTGGCCCCTGGTGACATTAAGTCAAAAAATTCCCTTACGGTCCCAGAATACGTACCTCACAGCTGGTGGGAGCGGCGATGATAGTGTCCGTGTTTCATCGGTAATTACTCCTAAGCTACGCAGCGAAAACGTATGACGGTAGGCGTTCAGCGACTACAAACGTTACTTGTTACTACTGAGCGTGCGCTTTGGCGCTATGGCAACGTGTTTCTTTTTACCAACCAATCCGAGGTTGATTTTGGAATTACCCTCGTAGATGAGGCTAGATGGGCTGAAAAGGCTAGCTGTATTTCAGGTTTTGTTTCAAGCATATTTTTGTCTAAATTCTTACCCATATATCTGCACTGTCACTTCAGCACTGCGCGCAGGTAGGACTTACAGATTTGGTTTTGCACTGGACCCAGAAAATGTCTTAAGGAGGACCTGTAAAAAGGTAAAGGTAAAGCAGTCCCATTGCAGGCCTGGACAGGCCTAGAGGGTTCTTAGGAAGTTAAGGTTCTCAGATTTCGTGACAACGGCACGGAATGGTGGTAAGGTTGTCAGCCTTACGCACCGGCCGCCTTTACCCCAGGAAATACTCCTGGTACTCATTTCTGTTAGAGGTTGAGTCGACCCCAGGGCCACAGTGCGATCGGAAGGATTTTATGTCAATGAAAAATCCACTGACACCAGCTCGGATCAAACCAGCGACCTTCCGATTTGTAGCACAGCACCCTAACCACTGTGCTATCGCGGTCCCCCAAGGAGGACCTGTACAGGCACAAAATTTTGCAATGTTTCCTTCTAGCAGTGACGAAAGTCCCTCTATACGTCAAACATACGACGTGCATAATTTAATTTGCGTCACAATACGATACATTATCACTTCTACGTCATCAGCAGTATGCTTGAGCGATTTCGCATATTGGCTTTCGGGTGTTGCAAGGTTTTATGACACGGAATAGCCCTACAGGAAGGTTCGAAACAACATCATAAATTTAGAATTAAGTACATACACCATGAAAGGAACGGATGGGACAGCGTACCAAAATGTGGTGACAACCCTGTTGGTAAGCGCCAACAAGTTTGCTCCTGAATGAGCCTGAAGAATATCATTCACAACAGCAGCAGGAAATAGGCCTTCGACTTCAATTAGGGACGTCCCAGTCCGGAAACCAAGTTCTTTCGTGGTTACTCAATCCTCCAGACAAATGGCAGGACAACAGGTCTCCAAATTAGGCAAGGGCCTCCTTATTTCACGTCCATTCCAAGTCACGAATCATCCTACTATTCGACCATACGTACTGTGAGCTGATAGCGTCGTTAACTAAACCACATGTGATCGAAACATGTTTCTAGTATATATGTTGTCAGTGTGGGTTACTTGATGTGCAGTTGATGATGCGTCGTTACGTCAAACATACACAGGCCAGCGCTTCGGCGTCTTGATTTTATCATTCGATTTGCATTGAAGAGTGCAAGGCCATACTCTTCGACTCTGCTCAGTGTCGAGTGTTCAGGCAACACGGCACAAAAAAAACCTGCGTTGCTGTTCTTTTAAAGGCCCTGACATACCCGAAACAACTCATATATGGTTCAGTTATTTTTACGGGAAAAATCTGTTCCACGCTGGAATTACAATACGAATATCGAATTTGTTAGGCGGACGTAACATAGCGTGATTTATTAATCGAAATCACAAAAAAAAAAAACAACAACAACAACAACAACATGAACCACAGGAACCATAACAAGTGGGTGGGCCAAAACTTGGATCAAATGATAACGTTCCTGGCCTGTGTTCGGGAGGTTCCGGGTGCAATTCTAGTCCCGAAGGCCAGCTATTCTGACTCATAAATCATGTGATTTTTCTCCGCCCCTGCAGGCAAATTCTGGCTTTCCGTAATTAAGCCACGACAGCGTACATCAATGTGATTACCGGTTCATTATTTATGAAACCCACGGTTCGACTCTATATGGTCTGAGCTGCTGAAATCTAAAAATAAACTAAACTATATTCAACAGAGTCTTCTTGGGAAGGTAACATGTTATCTGCTACTCAAGAAATTCCCCGGATATTAAGGAACCCGAAGGATCATTACCGCCTTCACAAAGGCCCGCCATTCGCCCCCATTCTGAGCCATATCAGTCCAGCCCATGCCTCCCCATTCCACTTCCTGAAGTTCTATTTTAATATCATCTTCCCATCTACGCCTAGGTCTTCCAAGTGGTCTCCTTCCCTCAGGTTTCCCCACAAAAAAACCCTGTATGCAACTCTCCCCTCCACCATACACACTACGTGCCCAGCCAAAACGTCTGTGTTTCTCTTATAGTATCTATTCTTCCGCCCAGTATATTAACATCACCAACATAAACTAGAAGCTGATGTGTACCATTTAATTTCAAGCCCTCCTAGTGTACCTGAACCCCCCTAAAGGTTTATCACAAAGCAAAGATAAAAGGCAATGGCGACAAAGCATCTCCTTGTTTAAACTATTCTTAATTCGAAACATGTCACACAACTGTTTTCCTATCGGTTTCATTCACACACATTTTTATTAGCCTTGCCAGGTTCATGGGGATACCAAACTCAATGAGAATATTATACAAAACCTCCCTCCTTACTGGATTATAGGTTCTATTGAAGTCTATAAATAGCAGATGCACTGCTTCATTGTGTTCCCTTGGTCTTCCAAGTATGTCACGAATGAAGACTATACGATCAGTACTTGACCTGTTACGTCGAAATTCAAACTGATTATCCCCAATAATTTCCCCTGCATATGGAGTTAACTTTGAACGGAAGGATGTTGGATAAAATTCTGTAAGTAACTGACAAAAGTGATATGCCTTTATAATTACTCAGCCTGTTTTATCACCCCTAATGATCGACTCTTTCCACGGTTCACACAATTCCTTTTTCAAAATGGAATTAATAATTTTAGGGGTCTCAGAGCGAATTGACCTAACCCTTGTTTTAATCAATTCTGCTGGACTTTTATCAATACCTGGGGATTTGTGTCTTTTCAATAGCCATCACAGTCTCATGGGGTCAGGCTCCAGTGGCTCTGCTGTACGTGGTATGTGTTTCAGTCTAACATCATTAACTCCATGTACATTCAACAACTGACAGAAATGGTTCCTCCACCTAGCCAAAATACTGTAGCAGTCTGTAACCAAATCACCCTTCCCATCCTTAACTGTAGTACTTCTAGACTGGTAACTCTTCTTAATGTCAGAGATGCCCCTGTACAAGTCTCTGATATTTTTGTTCTTACTGTAAGTTACATGTTCAATAATGTAGCTTTCAGAGTCCTTTTTGTTCCTGAAAAGTCTACTAGCTTCATGTCTTACATTTTTTATATTATCTACATTTCTTTGGTTTTGATCCTGTAACCAGTGCATTTTACCCTGCTTCCTTTGATCCAAAGTCGCGAACCTTCTTCATCAAACCTGGTTTATGCTGCTAAAAGAGCTTTTAAATCAACATTTGTACTCTTGTACAGAGTAGGAAAAACATAGACGTGACCAAGGGGCTCAATGCTTGAGGTGTTTTTACTGTCCTTTTTTTTATTTTCGAGATAGGCATAAAACAAACACACAAATGGCAGGCCGCACGATTGCGAGAGTTTCACCGTCGGAACTACTTCACGGATTTCCATTAAAAGCCATACCGTGCGTTACGTATTAAAACTTAGTAGGAAAATTCATGTTGCTTGTTACCGGTGCAATATACCTTTACATTACGATATTAGTATGAGATTATCGCAATGGCGTCAGGAAGATTCAGGTTTTGTGGAATATCACGCTACCCACCATACCGGAATTGCTTCGCATGAGCCTGTACTATCAACAAGGATCTCAGGATCGCAAAATACAAACTTTACAGTCATCGGGACAAAATGGTAATTTTAAAATGATTTCTTCCTTCCCGTTAGATGCACAAGATAATTTAGCAGGAGAGGAAATATACCTGTAACGTAACATTGAGGCGAGATTGCGTACCCAAGACTGCTGTGAAAAAGCAAGAAAATTACATATTCTAAGTGGGTGTGTCCGTAGCCTTAGTTACCCAGTGCGCAATGCGCATGCTCCGTATTATACTCATCTGTTGCCTGTCCGGCTGAGCCATATTCCTCCACATTATGTCAAAAAGGCATGATTTTTTTTTTAAAGTCACTGAACATAAAATGAGTTTTCATTTTCTCTACACTTTGTCTAATACATTTCTCTATCTAACAAGAATGGCGCGAGACACTATCACAAATGTCCGTAGGTTATTCTTGTCAGACTTCAATGAAATTTGAATTTTGGACGGATTTTAGAAAAAATGCATATCAAATTACATGAAACCCCGTCCAGTGGGAGACGAGTATTTGCAAGCGTGCTGACGAACGGACATACAGACAGACATGACGAAGCTAGTAGTCGCTTTCTGCAATTCTGTGAACGCACCTACAACCAAAAGTAATACTTTTGTAATGCGCATTGGTAATGCACATTTGAAATTTTTGGTAGCTAAGAAACTTTTGTAATTTATGATTTGCCAACTTTGAAAATTGTGTAAAATGAGGAAACGACACGCTTTATTAGAAG
>Ga0123355_10013585_pt1 | contig 12682 bp, 12 predicted proteins | sample TergutEmb28metaG_3_FD_89872 | JGI IMG/M metagenome (GOLD analysis project Ga0123355, IMG submission 89872) | Embiratermes neotenicus P1 segment gut microbial communities from Petit-Saut dam, French Guiana - Emb289 P1 | ecosystem: Host-associated > Arthropoda: Insects > Digestive system > Gut ...
AAGAAGTAACCCTTGAAACAGGACAGCCGTTTGTGGTAACAACGCGGATTTCAGATTATGTAATGCTTCCTCTAGTTGAAATACTAGAGCTATTGGAACTGGATTTCAGCATAAACGAGTACGGAGTGCGTCTACCTGTCGAAATGCGCAGAATCACTTGGATTGAAGATTCCCAGATAATACCCATGGATTACATTCAAATAACAGACGGCGTGCCAGTGTTTACCCTCGAAGACCAACATGTGCCGTGGTTCTATCAATATCAACTACACCAACCGCACGAAGTCACACCCATGATAGTAGATGATGTTCTTTACATCAGTCATACGGATTTAGCACATATGCTATTTTTGCATTTCCGCATGGATAGGATATTCAGCCTTAGCCTTAACCGCGCATTATCCCAAATATATATAAGTGCGTTTCACCAAGACCATGCCGCCTTTCCAATTGAGGGTTTCATGGACTACAGAGTAAGTGTCTGGGGTGATGCACCCGTAACCAACACCGAAAACGGCAGAGTTGTGCTATACGACATAACCAGCAGTGGATACCGCGGCCCTCTACCCGAAGGCAGAACCTACCGAACAGTATGGCAATTTGACATGCGCAACACCCCCGACCAACTAGAAGCAACGCTATTCGTAAACGGCGAAACCCCCTACGAAGGCGAATTAGTGCCAACCTATACCAGAGACGGTCATCGTTATGTAGCCACCTTTGAAATAACTGCCAACGCCCCTATCTACACGCTAGAACTTCTACTAGACGACCCCCGAAATATAGCCGTAGTAGGTTTATACCTAAACATCTACCCAATATAGCCTTTCCAGTTTGACACAGATAAACACCTTGCTTTGCCGAAAATAGCAAACGCTTCTACGCGTTTTCGGCAAAGCAAGGTGTTTATTTGTGTTAAATGGAAAGGCGTAAGGTGCGTCGCATGTTAAGCATGTTAATTTTGTTTGTGGACGAAGCGATACTGTTGTTCGTTGCGAATCACAAAGCCTGTGTTGTTATACATATGCATCATTGATGAAGCCTACAAAATAGAACATTAGACCCCTTTAGAAACTAAACGAAAAGACCTATTAAAGCACTCTCTCGTTTACCGATATAACAAATTCCTCGACCTGCTTAAAATTAGGATTCGTTGGGAGACTTGAGTTTTTAACGGCGTATGCTAGTCTGTTTTCGTAATCGCTAACCAATTCAAAGAATTGGCATTGATACGTGCCGTCGTCATTCATGAATTTTCCGTTTCTGATGGAATTTAGCAAATCCAAATCGTTTTCGCGATGGGTGATTATTTCTTCCTTCTCGAAAACATCAATCGCCATTAAATAAAGCCTTATCAAGTGCATGGCGTGTTTGTTTAGATGCCGTTCGTCTTTTTTTCTGTTGCGGTGATTTAGTTTGCCATACGCTTTTACTACCTCATTCATTTCCGACCACATTGCCTTGTAATCTCTAAGGGGGTAGCCAGTTAAATTTATATCCATAAGAATTTCGGAATCCATGTCTGTTTTATTGGATTTTCCAATATAAATCTTTACCGCGCCCTCGTCGAAGGTTGCATATTTATCATTAAAACTCATCATGGCACTATTGATTGAGCCTAGAATGTGTTTTTCTTTTTCTGCTTCGGTTAAAGCGTCTCGTGCCACAGCGTTTTGCAGTCGCATAAGTTGTTGCGTCGCATAACCCACAAATGAATTTACTGCCCTGCGTGACAGAAACATCTTTCGGTTATCAATCAGTTCTTGCGCTATTGGACTGAACATCAAGTACTGTTCTGGTTTGCAACCAAGTAATTCAATGCAGTTTGGATTAACATTTAGTAGCAAGTTAATCAGTTTCTTGAAACTGTATATGGTGGTGTCGGTTTTTTCCTCCACTACTTGCTCAAAATTACTCAATCCCAACAAATCAGATTTTCGATTGAATGCACACCCACGAATATCTATATCCGAAGTTGGTGTAGCCGTTCCATAGGCATGGCTACCGCCATAGGTAAGAAAAACCAGTTGGTCTTTTAGATGTTCATTTGTAAATATAAATTTGTATTCTTCCGCGCTAATAATTTCTTTTATTGGCTTCACACTATTCCCCCTCAGGACTGAATAAAAAAACTATATAACACAGAATAAATATAGTCAAACCAACATGAACGCATATCAAGTACAATTCATAGAATGCATAAACAATCATGAAAAGAGGTCGTGCAAATGATGCAAATGGTGAAATTGCAGCGCGGCGATATATTTTACGCAAACCTAGATTTTTTAGACGGCTTGGAAAAAAAGGGTATCAACCCCGTTCTTATCTTGGATAACCCAATGAGCATTATGTACAAAACAACAGTAATCTGCGCTGTGGTTGCAGATATAAACAAACCAATGACAATAAGCACCAACATAATACATACAATAGACAAAAAAAGACTAAGAGAAAGGATAGACCACTTAGATAATATTGCTATGGCAGAGGTAGAAAAGGAACTTAAAATTATTCTTTGTCTTGGTGAAGCATAACCGCCAAAGCTTAGGGAGTGTTGCCATTGCAGAAATGGCAACACTCCCTATTCTCTTAAACGCTTACGCGAATCTCTAATATCTGCGATAAAGCCCAATTACCTTGCCTTGTACGTTGCACTCGCGGGTTATTATTGGTGCGAATGCCTTGTTTGCTGGGCTTAGGCGAATGTTTTCGCCGTCTCTGTGGAAGGTTTTTACTGTGGCGGAATCGTCTATGAGAGCGATTATAATATCGCCATCATTTGCGTCAGGTTGTTGGCGTACTAGAACTAGGTCACCATCGAAAATGCCTTCGTCAATCATGGAATCACCTTTTACGTGAAGCATGAAGCATGAGTCATTTTTTACATAATCTATGGGTATTGGGAAAGTGTCTTCTATGTTCTCTTCGGCTAAGATTGGCATACCTGCGGCTACGCGCCCAACTATGGGGACGTTTACTAATTCGCGAGAATTATAAAAATCTTCTTCCAGAATTTCCGTGGAGCGATTTTTTGTTGGTGAGCGACGAATATACCCCTTCTTTTCCAGCGTCTCAAGATGGGCGTGAACGGTTGAAGTGGAACTTAGACCAACAGCATCGCAGATTTCGCGTACAGTTGGCGGATAGCCGTTGCGTTTTATTTCGGATTTTAAAAAATCCAAGATGGTTTGTTGTTTTGCGGTAAGAACTTTGCTTTTCGCGACCATTAGAATCTCTCCTCGAAAAATTTTTCCTATGATACCATATACTTGCACAAATTGCAAACATTTGTGTGCTTTTGCATTTTGCGAGGGAGACTTGTATATATTGTACAAAGGGGGTTTTTGCGATGGTGCGGAATCCAACAGTTTTTTTATTTTTGGACGTGACGGATGCGAGTGAAATTTTACAACAGGCAGAGCGCACGCATCAAAGTGGGGCCGTTTTTTGCTTGGACGCAGAGAATGTGAAGGCTACAACAGCGCGGATTCAGGCGAACGAGGGCGGGCTTAATATCAAGCGCGTGAATATATATGTAGTCGCGACGGCAGAAGATTCGCAGGCTGGAGAGGCGCGAGATTGGGGCGTGAGATTGCGGGAGTTATTTTGCGAAGATTTCGCCGCAGTGGATTTGACGCTAGTGGTTCTGCTAAATGAATCGGAGCAAACGCCAAACACATACAAATTTTTAAATGCATCGGGCGAGTACGCGAACAGCTACGATAAATTTTTCATTCTAAGCGACCGCAACGAACGAGACGAAATTTTGCCCGAAAGCAAAAAAAATCTCCACGCAACGGTGGCGGCTCTTCCGCTTGTGAATGTATGTGAATCGCATTTCAACGAAATACTTGCTGCCAAGATTAACGAGCGCAACAAGGTTCTGTTTGCATCGGCAGGATTTTGGCAGAAGCCGCCGCCGCTTCATGAGGAAAATATCGCGTTGCACAGGCTTGCGGATATTTTATCGCATGAAATGGTGGAAGGCACACGCGACGGTCGCAACGCGGCAAGGTTGGAAAATCGAGTGATTTCCGCACGCGAAGAGGTAATCAGCAAGGTGACAAGCGTAGCCGCAAAACCGCTAAGAATCTGGGAATTATGGGGGCGAAACATAAAGGAAGCGGAAGACCTTCTGTACGGCAAGGAAGCCGAACGCTTCTTCAATCGCGCATTAGAAGCAGCGGCGCAAGCCCCAATCACCGAAGACATACAGAGCGAAATCACCCGCGATACAAAAAAACTTCGCCAAGCCGCTTCAGAAGAAGAGCAACTAAACCAAGCCATAACCGAAACAGAAAGCCGAATCCGCGTACTAAAAGACGAACTGGAACACGCCCAAGCAACAATAATCCGCGTAAAACTACGCCACGATATAGACTATGTAAAAGACCAAATAGGCGAATGCTATGTTATCCGCTTCAACCTGCATCATCACAAACAGACGCTAACACGTCTAACCGAAAAACACAGTCGCCTAAAATCCTATCTCGAATACATCGAAGGCGTAATCGAAACAATAAAAGCCCTACCCCTCCCAGAAGAAACAACCCAACCCACTCCAGAAGAAGCCTACGCATACATCACCACCCACGCAGAAATCCTAGCCCCATTAGCAATATCCCTACTGCGCGACGACGGTCTAATCCGCGAACAGCATCTACTACCAGACCCACGCAACAACTTCCGCCTACTAAGAATAATAGGCGGCTTCACCCCGCAAAATCTAACCCGTTGGAACTCCATGGAATCCGCCGCGAGGAAATCGGCAGCGGCGCAGCCGCATTTCGCCGACGACCTGCATTGCAAAGCTAACGCATACATCTCGAAGCCGTGAACAATTTCCTAGCCTATAAAAAAGCTCGCCAAAGCGAGTCTTTTTAAAGGTTTTGCAAATTTTGAAAGTTATTTGCTATAGCTTCGTTCAATGGCAAAGCAGTGTTGCTTGATGCTGTCAAAATTAATGAATGAGAAAAATGCTTGTGCTAGTTCGCCCGCATTTTCAGACTCCGCCTCAAACTTTTTTACATCTTCCATGGTTTCAAATGTTAAAAAGTCTGCCCAAGTGTTACCATCACAAAGTTGCTTCCATGAGATGTAGCCTTTTTGCTTTGAGATGTACTCGTTATTCAGTTTTTCCGCCGCCGCCAAAAATGCTGATACATCTGCGTCCTTGTTTAATTCAAAGGAGCAGTAAAAAACCGCATTGGACATATATATTACCACCTTCCGCTTATAATTTTTTGATTCATATTTTTTTCGACACGCCCTAAAGTTCTACGCGAATCACATTCCAAGATAACGCGCTAAGTGTTGCAGAAAGAATATTTCCGTTTACGCTTGCTTGTTGTGCCGCCTTTGGTGCGATTGGGCAAGCGTCTTTTGTGTTGGTTTGTTTTATATCATGCCCACTTATTTCGCTGAACTCCAGCACGTTTTTAATTTCAAAACCTTGCAACTCTGCTGAAAAATCTATGCTTTCATCTTTGGAGCGGTTTACGACGAAAATAACAACCTCGTTCTTTTGTGGGTTGTGAATTGCTACGGATTCTACATATGGAACGGCTTTGTACTCGTCGCAATCGTAGTCGGGAACTTCTAGGTTGTGGCGAAGCACCGTACCATGCCCATGATGCGCCGTTTGCATGAATGGATAGAATGTTGCTTGTTTCCATGCCGCGCCGTTTTTTTCTGTCATTATGGGGGCGATTACGTTTACTAATTGCGCTAGGCAGGCGATTTTTACGCGGTCGCTGTTTTTTAGCAAAGTGATTAGTAAACAGCCTAATAGTAATGCGTCCTCGAAATTATAAATGTCTTCCAGAATGGGTGGCGATTGTTGCCATGGTTCGTTTTTGCTGTCTTTGGCGTGGGAATGATACCAGATATTCCATTCGTCGAATGATAAATTTAACACCTTGTCACTGCGTTTTTTCGCTTTGATATAGTCGCATATTGCTACTACGCTTTTTATAAACCTGTCCATGCCCACCGACATTGCCAAGTAATTTTGCAAATCGTTTTTAGGATTGCCGTAGTAGCTGTGTAGTGATAGATAATCTACATGCTCGTAAGTGTGTTCCAACACCGTTGCTTCCCATGATGCAAATGTTGGCATTCCCAACCCCGAACTTCCGCATACCACCAGTTCTATTTCGGGGTCTACCCATTTCATTACCTTTGCCGCTTCTGCCGCCAAACGTCCGTATTCTTCGGCGGTTTTGCTTCCTATTTGCCAATTGCCGTCCATTTCATTGCCCAAGCACCATGTTTTTATTTTGAATGGAGCTTCTGCGCCGTGCTTGCGCCTTAGGTCGCTCCAGTATGTTCCGCTTGGGTGATTGCAGTATTCTACTATGTTTCTTGCGGCATCTATTCCTCGCGTTCCCAAGTTGATTGCCATGTTTACTTCCGAACCTACTTCCTTCGCCCAGTTCATAAACTCGTGCAGACCAACTTCGTTTGTTTCTACTGTTTTCCATGCGAGGTCTAATCTTTTTGGACGGGATTCCACTGGGCCGATTCCGTCTTCCCAATTATACCCCGATAGAAAATTCCCACCAGGGTAACGGATTATTGGTGTCTTTAACTCCTTCACAAGGGCTTTTACATCTTCGCGAAATCCGTTTTTATCCGCCGTCGCGTGAGTAGGCTCGTATATTCCAGAATACACCGCCCTGCCCATATGCTCCAGAAATGAACCGTACATTCGCGGGTCGATTTCGCTGATGGTAAATGCTTTGTTTACTGTCATTTTTGCTTTCATTTCGCATTGCTCCTTATAATCGCTATAGTCTTGGTTTGATTCCGTCGCCTTCGCAGATAGACCTGTATAGCAAAACTGCACGTTCATACTCTGGACGTATTACGCCATCTTTTACGGCATTGCTCTCTTTTAATGCTCTTTCGATTGCTGGGCGAACTTGTTCACGCACGTTTTTGTTTGCGGATTCAAGAAATTGAATCACTGTCATATCATTCGCCTTAACTGCTTTATATATTGGCTTGTGTGCGATACGAGAAAAATCTTCTGCCTCTTCTGGCGACCACTCGCCTACAAGACTATTAATAAAATTAGCCATTTTGTTTAGTTCTTGTTTTGTCATTTCCAGCAGCCTTTCGCATAATTCACACTTATAATCTTGGTTTGATTCCATCGCCTTCGCAGATAGACCTGTATAGCAAAACTGCACGTTCATACTCTGGTCGTATTACGCCATCTTTTACGGCATTATTCTCTTTTAATGCTCTTCCGATTGCTGGGAGAAGTTGCTCACGCACGTTTTTGTCTGCGGATTCAAGGAGTTGAATCACTGTCATATCATTCGCCTTAATTGCTTTATATATTGGTGTGTACGCGATACGGGAAAAAGCTTCTGATTCTTCTGGCAACCACTCGCCTACAAGGCTGTTTATAAAATCAACCATTTTGTTTAGTTCTTGTTTTGTCATTTCCAACCGCCTTTCGCATAATTCACACTATACAGGATTTTCCGACTTTTTCTTATAGTATTTCTTCCGTCGTTATTGATATTTTTTCCGTTCTTGTTTACACTAATCACAATCGGAGGTGCGGCATGATTAAAGTAGACTTTTGCGGATACAATCTAACCGAACTAGACGGATTCACTATACGCAGAACAGGCGGTAGTGGCGATTTTTTGTTCCTCTTATTAAAAACACCATTCTACATATATTCCGTAGAAACCATTACTACTCGCCCAATGGCGTGTATTCTGTTCCCACCAAACGAACCGCATCATTACAAAGCCGTGCAAACTTTCACAAACAGCTTTATTCATTTCACCCCCGATTACGATTTTCTTTCTATGTATAAAATCCCAACCGCAACCGTAATCTATCCAAAACGCCCTGATGTTATTAATCAAATCCTAAAACACATCGTAATAGAATCGGTAGACAAATCCCTGCATTACGAACAAAAAATAGACTGCCTCACCAATGAATTATTTATAGAAATTTCACGAGATATTAACAACATCGAACACAACAAACATGATATGTCGCTATATTCGCAGTTCCAAAAAATACGCCTATCCCTAATAAACCACTGCGAATCCGACTGGACTACCGAAAGCATTTGCAAACTAGCCCATATGGAAAAAAGTCAGTTCTATAGCTATTATGCTTCCTTCTTCAACACAACCCCCAAAGCCGACATCATTAGCGCGAGAATCGAAAAGGCAAAAAATCTTCTAACCAATCAAGAGTTAAAAGTAAACCAAGTAGCCGAAATTTGCGGCTTCAAAAATGCAAGCCATTTTACAAGGTGCTTTAAAAAGTACGTCAATTGCACCCCAAATGAGTTCAGCAGTTTTACCCTACGCTAAATTGTGGTAGAATAAATTATGGACATAATCTTGGATTTTTTGTAAAGGGGTAACACGATGATTATTTCACCCGACCAATCGCCACTAAAGCGTTACACATACGCAGATTATCTTACGTGGAACGATGGCGTTAATCGCGAATTAATTGATGGTATTCCGTATATTAAATACGAACAAATTGTTGATGGAAAACCATGTGCAATGGCCGCGCCAGCATCAGGACATCAGTTAATTTTTAGGGAGTTATTTTTGCGGCTGGGGAATTTTTTAAGCGGCAAACAATGTCAAGTTTTAAGCGCGCCTTTTGACGTGCGACTAAACGCATGTGACGACGATGACGAAGACGTAGTATTAGTATTCCAGCCAGATATATTTGTTGTCTGCGACAAAACCAAAATTGACAAAAAAGGTTGCAAGGGCGCGCCCGATATGGTTATTGAAATTCTTTCGCCAACCACGCGCAAGAAAGATAAACTCATTAAGATGCAGAAATACCAACAACATGGCGTGCGCGAATACTGGGCGGTAGACCCCGATGCAAGATGGGTAGATGTTTACTTGCTGGTAGAGGGCAGATATGTCATGTCTGGCTATGGTGAGGAAGACATTGCACCCGTAATGGTTTTACCAGATTGCGAAATTAATTTAACGGAAGTATTTGCACCATTAGATGATATAGAATAATAATTTCCAAACCGAATGCAAAGGAGCATTTAGACATGAGCGAAGTACACGAAGTACGAGATTTAAACACCCTACGCCATACGGCGGCGCATGTAATGGCGCAAGCGGTGAAGCGGCTGTTTCCAGATGTAAAGTTGGCAATAGGGCCATCTATAGAAGATGGGTTTTACTACGATTTTGACACACCAACGCCGTTCTCAACGCAAGACCTTGAGGCTATCGAAAAGGAAATGAAAAAAATCGTCAAAGAAAATCTACCGCTGGAATCCTTTACACTTTCCCGAGAGGAAGCATTTGCCTTTGTGGACAAACAAGGCGAGCCATACAAACGCGAATTGCTGGAAGGCTTAACCGAAGACGCAACTTTCTACAAGCAAGGCGATTTCGTTGACCTTTGCGCAGGGCCGCACATGCCACGCACGCGTGATGCAAAAGCATTCAAATTACTATCAACAGCAGGGGCATACTGGCGCGGGGACGAAAAAAACGCAATGCTTTCCAGAATTTACGGCACAGCGTTTTTCACAAAAGACGAGCTTGCCGCGCATTTGGAACGCCTTGAGGAAGCAAAAAAACGCGACCATAACAAAGTTGGGCGCGAGCTAGAGTATTTCACAACGGTAGACTATATAGGGCAGGGATTACCAATTCTAATGCCAAAAGGCGCGAAGGTAATGCAAATTCTGCAACGCTTCGTGGAAGACGAAGAATGCCGCCGTGGTTACATGCTCACAAAAACGCCGTCCATGGCAAAGCGCGACACCTATAAAGTTTCGGGGCATTGGGACAAATATCGCGACACAATGTTCATACTAGGCAACGAAGCCGATGCAGACGATGAATCCAAAGAAATGCTTGCCCTACGCCCAATGACCTGCCCATTCCAGTTCCAAGTATTCCTAAGCAAAACCCGCAGTTATCGCGACTTGCCAATGCGTTTTAACGAAACAGCCACATTGTTCCGTAATGAATCATCTGGGTCGATGCATGGGCTTATCCGTGTGCGCCAGTTCACGTTGTCCGAGGGGCATATTGCCTGCACTCCTGACCAAGTAGAAGATGAATTTAAAGGTTGCATAGACCTAGCAAAATTCATGCTGGAAAAAATAGGGCTTCTGGAAGATATAAGCTACCGCTTCTCAAAATGGGATGTAGCAAACAAAGACAAATATATCGGCACCGAAAGCCAATGGGAACATGTTCAAGGCTTCATGAAAAAAATTCTCGATAACTCTGGCATAGACTACGAAGAAGCCGACGGCGAAGCCGCGTTTTATGGCCCGAAACTGGACATTCAAATTAGAAACGTACACGGCAAGGAAGATACACTAATCACAATACAAATAGACTTCCAACTAGCCGAACGCTTCGGAATGGTGTACACAGATACCGACAGCAAAAAGCAATATCCATATATAATTCATCGCTCGTCAATAGGTTGTTATGAACGTACCCTTGCACTGCTAATCGAAAAATACGCAGGCGCAATGCCATTCTGGTTAGCACCAGTGCAAATTATGGTAATCCCCATAGCCGAACGCCACCAAGATGCCGCCTACGAAGTTCTAAAACAACTTAACGCAGCAGGCTTACGCGCAGAAGTTGACCCACGCAACGAAAAAATGGGATTCAAAATACGCGAAGCCCAAGTTCAAAAAATCCCTGTAATGCTAGTGCTGGGCGACAAAGAAGTAGAAGAAGGTAAAGTTTCCGTAAGAAGCCGCGCAAACGGCGATGAAGGTCAACAAGAACTATCAACACTAATTCCGAAATGGAAGGCGGAATCATCACATTGATTCCACTACCCGAACCATTCCTAAAACAAATGCAAGACTTGCTAAACGCCAATGAATACGAAGCGTTTAGCAAGTCTTATTTAGCAACGTCCAATCGAGGCATTCGTGTTAATCAACTAAAAATCCAAAAAAAGCAGGGTCAAGGGGACGCATCCCCTTGCAGGGGATTGGCGCGGGAAACGTTCGCTACGCTCACTGCGCCATTGGGAACCGCGTCCCCAAGGTCTAACCTTAATTCTCCTAACCTTAAATCTTTTGACCTTAACTCCCTAAACCTCCCCGTTCCATGGTGTAAAACAGGGCTTTATTATTTTGATGATGAACGTCCCGCTAAAAGTCTGGCGTATCACGCTGGGCTGTTTTATATTCAAGAACCTAGTGCTATGTGTCCCGCTGAGGTGCTGGGTGTGGAGCGGGGGCATAGGGTGCTTGATGTCTGTGCCGCGCCTGGAGGGAAGTCTGTTCAAATTGCGGGACACCTTGGGGGCGAGGGACTGCTGGTTTCTAATGATGCTAGTGCTACTAGGTGCAGGGCGTTGGTTAAGAATTTGGAGCGGGCGGGGGTTACAAATGCGGTGGTTGTGACGGAACAGCCCAAGAAACTTGCAGAGCGATTTGAGGGCTTTTTCGATAGAATTTTGGTTGACGCGCCTTGTTCGGGGGAAGGAATGTTTCGGCGGGATTCTGATGTTGTTAAAGCGTATACGGCGAATAAGCCCGAAGCATGTGCGGCGGTGCAAACGGAAATTCTGCGTTATGCGGCAACTATGCTGAAAGCGGGCGGGCGAATTGTTTACTCAACCTGCACATTCAACCCCATAGAAAACGAAGGCGTGATTGCCGCATTTTTAGAGCGGCATAAAGATTTTTCGTTGGTAAAAATTAACCATGACGCATTAGGAATTGAAGCGGGACGCGGTGAATGGATTTGCAACGATGACTTAAATTTAAACTACACCGCCAGAATATGGCCGCACCTAACCACAGGCGAAGGGCATTTCATTGCACTGTTGGAAGCGGCACAGCCGCTTTCCGCCGCTGACATGCATACGATGCCACACATACGCAACGAAGCCAGTTCCGCTTCCTCGAAATATAAAAAGGCGGCACAGCCGCTTTACTCCGATAACATGCATATGGTGCCACACATACGTCACGAAGCCAATTCTGCTTCCTCGAAATCTAAAAAAATAGCCGCATCAACTGGCGCGACTGCTTCCCCGCCGCGTGAGTTTTCGGAATTTTGCGAAGAGTTTCTGCGAATGGATTTCCCTATCGGCGCATATGTTTTGCATGGGGTTAATTTGTATTTTCAAAGCGTTCCACTGGATTTGCACGGTTTACGCGTAGCGCGTAGCGGCTGGCATTTAGGTGAGTGTTTAAAGGGGCGGTTTGTTCCTTCGCAGGCGTTGGCAATGGGTTTGTGCGAGGAGCAATCCCGTTATTCCGCAGAATTATCCGAAGTAGACGCGTTCAAATACATGCGCGGGGAATCTCTGCATTATGATGATTCGCAGGAAATTTCCAGCAGCAAGCCGTGGGTTTTAATTTGTCACGATGGTTTTCCGTTGGGCTGGGCGCGGCTAGTTCAAGGACGGCTAAAAAATAATTTGCCCGTGGGTTGGGCAATCAAAGTATAGCAAACGCGTTCTCAATCCATGATACAATGGGCTGTACCAATACGACAGCGGAAAAAACGAGAGAGGCGTAAGCCCAATGTCATTAAGATAAGGGAAAAAGCCAGCTCGCAAGCAAAAAGAGCAGGGTATCGGAAAAAGATGCCCCGCTCTTTTTTCGCGCTGTTTTATTAAAAATATTTTGTAAAACACTTGACAATTAGCCAAAAATTTG
>Ga0123355_10013586_pt1 | contig 12681 bp, 10 predicted proteins | sample TergutEmb28metaG_3_FD_89872 | JGI IMG/M metagenome (GOLD analysis project Ga0123355, IMG submission 89872) | Embiratermes neotenicus P1 segment gut microbial communities from Petit-Saut dam, French Guiana - Emb289 P1 | ecosystem: Host-associated > Arthropoda: Insects > Digestive system > Gut ...
AATCACAACCCCAAAAAAAAAAAAAAAAAAAAAAAAAAAGCACGGGGCTTTATATGAGAGGAAAAAGGAAAAAAAAAAAGTTTGTCTAAAAAATGTTTAGAAAAACTTTTTTTTTTTTTTTTTTTTTTACATCCTTATGATATGGGGTAGGTCCAATGTATGACTTGAGAAAAGCCAAAACAGCCTTCCGTTTCACGCCGAAAGAAGGAAGAGGCCTTAACCACCTAAGGAAGAGAAAAAAAAATGAAAACAGAAGCAGAAACAGGGACATTCTCTGTGTCCTGCGCTGAATGTAAAGTTGATCTGTTCGGAAGGATGGTGAAGGAAGTAAAGAAGTGTGGTGTTGTGTGTTGCATATGCTCACGAAAGCGAAACTTAAAGAAGGTAGATTTTGTTCAAACACAGCCAATAATCTGCTGCAGACGAATGTTCTGGATGAGTTAACTATCTTATTTAACGATACTGGATTTACATTCAGCCCGTAATCCCTACCATTCTAAATTAGTTTCCTTAGGGTATTCCACAAATTCTGCACAAAAGTGTCTGCCAGTAATAACTACACTAACCCACTCGTCCGGCTGAAGCCTTATTTCATCCGGTTGCAGCCCATCTCTTCCGGCTGAAACCTTATTTCATCCGGTTGCAGCCCATCTCGTCCGGCTGAAGCCTATTTCATCCGGCTGAAGCTTATCTCGTCCGGCCGAAGCCTATTTCATCCAGCTGCAGTCTATCTCGTCCGGCTGAAGCGTATATCCCCTGAGAAGAGATACGTCACACGCTTCAGCCGGACGAGATCCCGCTGGTCTTTATATTGTGGCTGATGTTTGTAGAGACAACCCAGATAATATAAACAACTACGAACCTCTACTATACGAGGCTCACTATTGCATGGTGTTGTTACTACAGCAATGTGGACTTATGCTTGTTAACTTGTGTATTCTAAAATTTTAATATTTTAAGAGCTTTAATTTTTAATTTTAATGATAAAAGTGAGGGCGACTAGCAGCTACAGTTGAACTTATGATTCTTTGTTGTTATTAAACTCCCTGAGGATGGCACCTTGCTGCCGAAATATGTAGGAACTGGAACGTAACATGAAGTACTTTATGGTTTGTATTTTATTGTATTTTACTTAGGGCATTTTGTTGACTAATATACTGAATGCAAGAAAATAAACGGTATGAGTAACATAAAATATATTCACACATACACTTATATACGTGTATATATATATATACAGGGTGCTGATAAGTCCTTAGCCCGAATTGATAATTCTTACGTGGATTTTAAACATATAAGTTGCCTTTCATCCCTCTAAAGTTTCTTGAGAGTCTGCAGCAAGCATATATTATTTGATCTGAGCGGTAGATTAGCTTCCAACGAGACTATTAATTCCGTCCTGCGACATCGGGAAGTAGGTCCGGCTAAGGACTTATCATCACCTCGGTATATATATATATATATATATATATATATACACACAGAAGGAAGTGGAAGTACCGTGCAGATAGAATGGATGACGACAGACACTCAGTGATGGTCTGCAAGAAAAACTTTACGATTTGAAATATGAAATTCAAGCAAAAGAAATTCTCTGATTTAGTTCACAGAAAGTGCACTTCGTCTGAATTACAGACACTAACCGATTACTATTGTGTAGCGGATTGGTCACTGTTTATGTTGATGATCGTACGATATTTAGAAAAGACCATTGGGACAAAATACGTCAAATCTGGTGGTATACTTTTAAGTTTCTTTGCGGAAATGTACGAAGAAGTCCATTGAGACAATGAAATTAGAATTTTGAAACTGCTGAATGTATAAGGCAACAAACTTATGTCTGGTTGAAAAACGTCGTTTCTCTTTCCAGAAGATAATGCTTGAATGGGTTAAATTACATGAAGCTATTTAGGGCAATCTACGTACTCATGGTATGCAAGGACGTGGTTGGCGTAATAGCTTAATACTGTTCCTGCGGACAGCTGCCTCCTTATGCTTGCAGTTAATGGCATTTGGTGTCAGGTTCCTCAGCAAATTGCTATTAATGACACTTGAATTTGGCTTATTTTCAGAACTTATCAAAATGGAAGCGTAAGAAGGAGGAAACTTTTAGAATCTCCTAACACAAAGAACAGTTTACTCACTTAGACTGCGACAGTCCTTATACATGTCTGTTGCATTTGCCTTGTCCAGTTTGTAGGTGTGTTGTTTTCAGTGCGTGTTATATCGACTGTTAACAATGGATAAAACACAGTATTATTTTGGAATAGTTTTGTTACTAGCTGAACTGGTAATTGTCATTCTAATGGCTGCAACAACAGGTTATCATTCGCACGCAAAAGCTACTGACAATATAGGAAACAATTATTATGGGGAAGTAAATATTCTCCTTAAAAAGCATCCTGGTAAGTGTAACGAAATGTGGAAACTGTTAATCCTTCATTGTTAAAGAAGATCAAAGAAGAAAACTGACCAGTAAAAGCTTACGAACTTACGTCAGTCCAGGTTTTAAGGTACGGATACCAACCCTGGGCTATATAAAGGGCTTGTAAAGGGGAAATTAAGATGTCAGAAATGAAATTCATACGTAAGGTTAAATTTAAATCTGTAAATTGTGTAATATAGTCGCGAGTTTTAGGGGTGTTAACGTAAGTCTGTCTGTCCGTCCTACCGTCTAACCGCGTGTATTTGATATTGAAGACTTCAATTAAATTTTGTACATAAAATCCAAATGTGTTTAAAAACGGACAAGAATACCGGGCACTTTACAGGAAGATCTAAGTAATTTGTTGTTAAGAGTGGTTTGTGCAGATCAACGACAATACAAAGTACAAATCACTGTTTACCGCTACTCATGTAACTCAAAAAAAAAAAAGTGGGAGTAATTTTTGCGTTTCCATAGCAACAATGGTTACGCGAACTCGCCATAATATTATGTTATACGTGCATTGCCAACCCTTATATTTTCGTTGCTGGAGACATAATCAGACGCTCCATAGCTTCACATCATCTGTGTGTTACCTTTCTTTACCTTTTTGCAGTTCGTCAGTTGACGTATGCACTTTTCTGGGATGTGGCGCTACGTCAGTGGATGATTTGTACCCGACGTTTCGAGACAGAGTGGCAGTCTCATATTCAAGGGCCAAAATGCCCAGTGACTTCCGAACCTGGAAGATTAGACATCCGGAGCCAGTCACCCGATGACTCAGCACCACATTTCAGAAGAGCAGAGACGTCATATGTAGTCGTAATACTAACAAACACAGTTTGTGACAAATGTGTAAATGTGCTGATGCCTACTGGGTCTGGTTATGTGCGCAGTATTCCAAGATGTTCATGTTATGGTGTTCATTGGATTTGGTTTCCTGATGACCTTCCTCAAGAGATACGGATTCAGTGCAATTGGCTTCAACTTGCTGATTGCTGCACTAAATGTTCAGTGGTCTATACTCTGCAGTGGCTTCTTCTCTCACGGGGGTGAAGGACACTACATTGACATCAGCATTACCAGGTAACGGTACAAGACTCATTATTTATAAAAACTCGGGCGTCTTGGACTTGGGCCAGACCTTCCGCGTTCGTTTCCCGACAAGGTAAAAGACATTTTTTTTTTCTGAAAATTTCAAGACTGGTTTTGGGGCCCTCCCAACCTCTTATTCTTAGGGTACGAACGGTTCGTATACCGGGGCTAAAGCAGCCAGGGTGTAAAGCAGACCACTCACACTCACCCCATCTAGTTCTGAGTATAAAAAATACGAGAGGGTGCTGATAAGTCTTTAGCCCGACCAGGAACGAAACAAGCTACAGCGACCAAACTCGGGATTTAACATACTCTCCATGAAGCTCAATACACCTCTTAGCCCGTTGCTCTAACTTTTGGAAACCACTCAAAAAAATCAGGAACTTGTCCGTCCAGCCAGGTCTCCGCGGCAGCAATGACCTCCGCGTCGGACGAAAAATGGCGACCTTTAAATTGTTTTTTTAGTCCAGGGAACAGGTGGTAGTCCAACGGGGCCGGATCCGGAAAATAGGGTGGGTGATCAAGACGTTGGAAGCCCAGGTAGGCCAGTTTCTTCTGGGTTGCAAGTTCCCAGTGAGCCGCGGCATTGTCGTAAAAGAACAAAACCCCGTTGGTGACCTTCCCGCGGCGTTTTTCCTTCAAAATGTCCTTCAATTGCGACAGCAGAGATGATTAATATTACGCGTTGATAACTTGGCCCTTTGGAAGATAATCAATGAGGAGGATGCCGTCTTGATCCCAAAAAAACTCGATGCGAGAACTTTTCCAGCAGATTTTTGCACTCGGAAGCAGACTAAAATACAGTGGATACATGGCCTAAGAAGCCAAAACTATGTAGATAATCCGAACAATGTAAGACGTGATGCCAGCAGACATTTCAGGAACAAAAAGAATGCATATCCAAAAGCTAAAATTGAGGAATTTGAAACTAACAGTAAGATCAAAATTATTAGGGACTTTTATAGGGGCATCAATGACTTTAAGAAGGGATACCAGCCTAGAACTAATACAGTGAAGATGACAAAGGTGATTTGGTTCCAGACTCCCACAGCATTTTGAATGTACATGGGGTTAATGATGTTAGGTAGACAGAAATACATACAACAGAACCACTAGTACCTGAGCCAAGTACTTCGGAGGTTGAGTTGGCTATTGAAAAGCTAAAAAATCATGAATCACCAGGTATTGATCAAATACCAAGAGAACTGATTAAAGCAGGAGGTAAGACAATTCACTGTGAGATTCATAAACTTATTATTTCTATTTAGAATAAGGAAGAATTACTTGAAGTGTGGAAGGAGTCGATCATAGTACCCATCTATAAGAAGGATGATAAAACAGATTGTAGTAATTATAGGGGCATATCACTTCTGTCACCTACATACAAAATTTTATCCAACATCCTGCTGTCAAAGTTAACTCCAAATGCAGAGGAAATTCTTGGGGATCATCAATGTTGATTTCGATACAGCAGGTCAACTGCTACTCATATATTCAGCATTCATCAAATACTTGAGAAAAAATGGGAATACAATGAAGCAGTGCATCCACTTTTTATAGATTTCAAGAAAGCTTATGATTCAGTCAGGAGAGAGAACTTATGTAATATTATCTTTGTTTTTTGTATCCCAATGAAATTGGTAAGGATAATAAAAATGTGTCTGACTGAATATAGCAGAGTCTGGGTAGGCAAGAATTTGTCCAACATGTTGCTTTTAGGAATGTTTTGAAACCAGGAGATGCTCTATGGCCATTGCTTTTCAACTTTGCTTTACTGTATGTCATTATGAGGGTTCAGGTAAACCAGGATGGCTTGAATTTAAATGGTACACACCAGCTTCTGGTTTATGCCGATGATGTTAATATATTGGGAGGAAGTGTACATTCTGTAAAGGAAAACGCAGAAGCTTTGATAGTGGCTAGTAAGCAGAATGAACTAGACGTAAATGTGGATAAAAGTAAGTACGTGGCCATGTCTTGAGATCAGAATGCAAGACAAAGTCACAGTATGAAAATTGATAATAGTTCCTTTGAAAGGGTGAAAGAGTTCAAACATTTGGGAATAACTTTAACATATCAAAATTCTATTCAGGAAGAATATAAGGGCAGACTGAAGTCACGGAATGCTTGCTATTATTCAGTGCAGAATCTTTTGTCTTTGAGTTTGCTATCCAAAAATTTAAAGATTAAGATATACAGAACAATAATTTTGCCAGTTGTTTTATATGGGTGTGAAACTTGGTCGCTGGCATTGAGGGAGGAATGTAGGCTGAGGGTGTTTGAGATTAGGGTGTTGAGGAGAATATATGGGCCTAAGAGGCATGAGGTAACAGGGGAGTGGAGGAAACTACATAAAGAGGAGCTTAATGATCTGTACTGTGCACCCAATATTGTGTAAGTGATAAAATCAAGAAGAATGAGATGGGCGGGGCATGTGGCACATATGGGGAAGGGGAGAGGCGTTTTGGTGGGGATACCTGAGGGAAAGAGACCACTAAGGAGACCCAGGCGCAGATGGAAGGATAATTTTAAGATGGATCTTCAGGAAGTGGGATGTGGAGGTATGGACTGGATCGAGCTGGCTCAGGATAGGACAGGTGGCAGGCACTTGTGAATACAGTAATGAACCTTCAGGTTCCATAAAATATGGGGAATTTCTTGATTCGTTGCAAACTGGTTAGCTTCTCAAGAAGGACTCTGCTCCATGGAGTAAGTAAGTAAGTAAGTAAGTAAATATTTAATAAGAAAATTTTCATGTTTAGACTAATTGAGACTACAAGAGACAGTGACATAAACTAATGGATATCTGATTTTACCTAAAATTATAAAACACACACCACTTTGGAAATTAAAAAAATTAAGCTTACTGAAGCTTAATGGATAATAGCCATATATGTTTTTATATGCTGGACATCAGTTTAGACAGATGAGAAGGATGCAGATCACAGAAATGTGTTTACACAGAGCAATCAAAGGATAGACACAGACTGATCACAAACGTAATGAACATGTTAAATAAGAAATGGAAGTCACACTTATGAACATAGCAATTAAAGATTATTGAAATACATTGGCAGAACAAGACTGAAAGAATGTCTAAAAATGGGATCACAAATCTCCTTTAACAATAAAAACCAAAGGGGTAAGGGATGGTAAGGCCATGTAACTACAACATGAAATGTACAGCGTTAATTTTTGTAAATATGTAAGCAGTTGTTTTGATGCTGCTGATGCTTGTAATACAACACACAGTATTAAAGAATTGGAATATCACTTTTGTCTCATTTTAGGATTTGAACAAATATTACTGCTAAATATTTTCTCTAAATTTAGTATTCATCCACTTTGTAACTTATGGAAGAAATGTAATGAAGTGAATTAATTATATGAAATTATTTTATCTGTTTTTAATGCAATTTTAGTGTTTAAAACTCAAAGTTGAATGATTTAAGTCCATGCTTTCCATTCTTGTCGAAACACACCTACATTTCTGTCTCATAAAACTAAGAATTTCTTTTTATTAGCAAGTTGCAGAGCTGAAGGAGCTAAAAGGATCACACAAGACAGTTTTTGTGGTTTCTGGTGAAGATTACAGAATAATGAATGGAAAGTTGAAGTGGAGAACGTGACATGTATATTATTTATTCACCACCTTTTAAACTTTCTACTGAGAAGTAATTTTTTTCCAGTTTTACTCTTTTTCTGCCTAACCTATTTTCCTCTTATATGAAGTTATAAAGCATGCAGCTAGTGCAAACAAATTTAACTTTATCATAAAAATTTAGTAATACATTCACTCATAGTTTTTCAGTAACATTTAATTTTGTATATATGTACTACTCATGAAGAAGAACGTTTACTTTGGTAATAAATCGCATGAAAGCACGTATAGTAGAACAAGTGTTACTTCTTTGTTTTGAGTAATAGAATTTAATTTTAAATGTGCTGTGAACAGAAATTTATTTTCACATGTTGCTTGAAAAATAGATTCTGAGACCGGCAGGTGAATATAAGAGCTGAGGAAACAAAAGACCAGCTCTCATATTCACTTCAACAGTTTAAACTTCTGAACCATCAAAGCCACAGGTTAGTGAAATGAACATAACTAAGTGGAACTGTTAAATGGACAGACAGCAGTGACATTGATCCTTTGGCACATATGTAAAGACACAATTCTTTTCAAATGTAACCCCTTCTTTGTGTGTTGATCAAATTCATTAAAAACGCAGTGTCACAAACTAGACGTTTTCTACACAAAACTGGTATATGTATCCACTAAATATCTCAGTTGCTGTGAGCCATCACTAGGCAGGCAATTACAAGGAAGGTAAGTACGCTTCAAAGTGCGTTAAAGCACAGTTATGTACTTAATGGTTCTTACAGGTGTTTTGATGGTTTTCTTACAATCAACACAGAAGCAGCAGCAGCAGCATTAATACTGATCACATTATTAGCAATTAATCAGTGCTGGATCCACCATTAGATTGAAAATAAATATTAACATTTAACATTCCTTGAATCTAATCTCATATTATGAGAATAATCTGTGTATGAATTGGCCACCCACAAGTCATACTATTAGTATGTATAAAGGTGATTTCTGCTGGTGAATATGGACATTCAACTGGATTAAATTCACTACAGTACTAGGAAAAGCCATGTTTTGAGAGCTCTAACTAAATTGTTTAACTATGAATTCATTCACTGGAGACAAATTGGTGACATTGTCTTACCCAGTAAAAATAATTTGTACATGGAGTTCGTTAAAATGTTTCATGTATTTCAGGCTCTTGTCAGCAGATCTGGCAACAGCGACATTGCTGATTTCATTTGGAGCTCTTCTTGGGAAAACAACACCTCTTCAGCTAGTAATAATGGGCCTCATAGAAACAGCTTTATTCGCTGCAAATGAACACTTGGGCCTCCATGTGTTCAAGGTGAGTAAATTAGTTATTTCAACTTCAGATCAACACCAGTGATGTATGATTGTCATTGAGCCAATTTTTATGAAACCTATGCTTACTCACAACTTTTCATAAAGGACTAATGTACCAAATTTTATCTAAATGTGGCCAATGATTTTGCTGCTGACAAAAGAGACAGACAGAAGTTTTTACACGTAATGCATTAGTATTACATCATAAAGAAAGCCTAACATGCTGATTATAAACACCATGTTCCTGTGTAGCATTCATGAATTGGCCTTTCTAATTAATGCATACTGTATGCTCTGTTCAAATCGAATCCCTGTTTGTAATGTAAATAAATTTTATTTTTTTTAAGGGTTAAGCAGTCAGTTATTTGTACCATATATTACACTATGATAGTAACCTGTCATTTTGCTTGTAATTCTGTGAGATGCTCATATCAGGCCAACCCTTATCCTAACAGGCTAAAGATTCTGGAGGATCAATTTTTGTCCATGCATTTGGGGCATACTTTGGCCTTGCAGTAAGCTTCATCCTGGGACATGGCAAGGCCATCAGTCAAGGACCAGGTTTAGAAAAAGAGGGTTCATCCTACAGTTCTGATATCTTTGCCATGATAGGTAAGTTATCAGGAGCCTTTATGCAAAAGGAGACTAAAAAATCTAATTTGTGTCACTTATTCTGGGCAAACTTAAGAAAAAAATATTTCTTTGAAGGTCTTGATACACTTGACATTTAAACGACAGTTATAACTACATGGAAGTCTACAGTGGAGAGTTAATAAACAACAGAATATTAAACTTTATGTTGTCTGTTCAGTCAAAGAAAAGGAATAACCAGGTTAGTGGAAACAATGTGGGAAAAAACCATTAACACAAACAGGAAGAAACAAGCTTGTATGTGTATTAATACCGGATTATGAAACAGGTACTGTGTTCCTTTGGTTATTCTGGCCAAGTTTTAACTCTGCATTGGTTGATGGTGACGACCAGCATCGAGCTGTGATCAACACATATCTCTCCCTGACTGCTTGCTGTGTCACAGTATTTGCTGTGTCATCAATTGTTAGTAAGGAGAAGAAGTTTGACATGGTGAGTTTTGTACTTTGATATATCCCTTCATCTGTGGAACAGGAAGTTTAAAATAATGAGCAAATTTAACAGATGGTAGTATATTAATAATCTCTGGCAAAGTAAACATCTGTTGCTGGTTGATTTACTCTTGTGTTATTTACTGCTACTTTTTCTGCTGTGTGTAATTCATACATAAGTGAGTTGATTGCAAATGAGGGAGTAGAAATGAAGGAACTCCCTTAAATCTCTTACCATTTTTCTGAAGGGACTGAAGAAAATCATGACACATCTCAGGTAAAATACTGAGCCTTTGGACCAGCATTCAAAATTGAACGCTTCCAAATGTGATGTTTGGAAGCTTTCAATTTGCACAACACAACACAGTAAACTGTAAGAATAGTTAGTTTTCAAATGCTCAAATTTAAAGTAAATTTACATGTCAGTATCAAAAATGTAGTTGCTTGTAACAAACTTTGATATTAATTCATAACAGTTAAACTAGGAACACTGTTTCAGTATTGGACACTTTTCATACAAATGTTATAATTTTACACTTGTTTTTCATTTGGTTCTTCAAGGGGGTAAAAAAAATTAACCACATGCTTAGAATACTGAATTTATCCTGCATTATTTTTTCCTTCTAATGGATTTTAGTCTCATGCATCTTGCAGTTTACTCCATCTACATAGTACTTACCATAATCAGCAGCAGATACTATACTTGCCATTCTGTTCTGAAACTCATTCTATATTCTTCCCTGAAGAAAAGAAACAATTTCACATGCACATAAAACAGCATGTAAAAGCAATTTTTTTTAACATCAAGGAAGAGTACAATGTGAAAGCCGTGTTATTCTGTGACAAAGGGTTAAGCTGGCTCAGAATAGAATCTAATGGCAGGTTATGATAGATACCATGATGACCCTTCATCCTCCATAAAATCAGATAATTTCTGTCAAACTTAGTAACTAAAAAGAGTTTATTTTTTGGTCAAAGAGAGGTTGGCCTACTGCACTATTTGCAGTACCATGATACATTCAGTTCATGATTATTTCTTTGTTGTACAATCAATTGTGCCATTTTTATTATTGGGAATTTTTTGAACATCTAGTAGCTTTATTTTTTCTGCACATAAATGTGTCAGTGTGAAGTTTCACATATTACTGGTGATCCCTGACCAATACAGCTGACAAACATATAAGCAATTAGCAAATGCCTTATCCCATAAAAATACCAAAATTTTAACAACCTTTAATAAGTAAACTTTAAGCTCGTGGTTCCGTGCATCATAATTCAATGTGAATAAAAAATCCAACAGATGCAACAGTACGCAGATATTTATTCACTGCAAAACTACTCGGTTTTGCAGTGAATAAATATCTGCATACTGTTGCATCTGTTGGATATTTATTCACTTTAATAAGTACCTGCTCACTAGGTGAGCAAATGTACATCTTCTGGGATGAAAATGCAAGCAGCATTAATCGGTATCTCGCTGTAATGTTGGGTTTGGTAATAGTAGTGTTCATGTACATTTAATGGTGGAAGACCACCCCTTGTAGGATGTGACAAGTTATATAGTTCACATTGTAAACTGCAGGTGCACATTCAGAATGCTACCCTTGCTGGTGGAGTTGCTATAGGGACAGCGTGTGATATGATGATCTACCCATTTGGCGCCCTGATAGTTGGTGTGGTAGCTGGCAGTCTCTCTGTCATTGGATATCATTATATACAGGTACTACAAAGTCTATGTACAAATTATTGTGTGTTGTAATGTTTTTATTGTACTTTTTAATTTGGTATGTGACAGCAGGTGATAATGAAGTGGAAATTAATGAATGTTTAATTATTATATGATGGCAGAGGTAGGTATATGTGTATGGAAAGAATAGACTATGACAGAAGAGTGGGAATTGCTTAGTGATTTGTTTTAGAATGTCCTTCACATTTTGTGATCTTCAGTAATTGTGTGGAATAATGTAAAATTGCATGTAGAATAATATGGATCTACCAGTTATAAGTTTGTGCTGAAGAATATATTGGGACCTACAAAATCAGATGTGAGTAATTTAGGAGACTATGTATCATAATCATAAAGAGGAACTTTGTGATTTATTAAAATCACCTAGTACTGCTAAGAGGGTAAATTGTCAAAAAATTACAATGAGCTTCAGATGTTGGCAGGATGGAGAAAAGAAGGAATGCATACCAAATGCTAGTAGGAAAGTCTCTTGAAAATGTCTATGTAGAACAACAAGAAGTATGTGAATGGACAACACTAAGGCATATCCTAGGTAGATAGATTTTGAAAATAGGAAGCGGCAGAATTGGCCTATTACCTTGTCCAGTGGGAGACGGTGGTTAAACTTTGGATTCTGCTGTTACAATCCTCAGTTATAAATTTTTAATCAAGTGATGACCCCAGTAATTATGTTGATTTATATTACACATCTTAGACAGAATTTCCTCACGTCTGTTGAAACTGAGTACAATCTCTTAGTCCTTTCTCTATGTTAAATGAGAAACCATACAAAATAAGAAAAATAAGTGTTTGTGTCCATTTTAATGGTCTATATATATATATATATATATATATACAGTCAAACCACTGTCATGCACAACACAATTTCAAACCTTCTGGTTACTAGTTTTGGATTTTCGATTACGCCATCATCAGACCTATTCATTTTCATTAGCCATACAAAAAGAACTTGTACCAGCATGTGGGTTTGAGATCTCATTCCCTTGCAATATACATCATAAAAACATATGTTAAAATACATAAATTCCACATGCAGATGTAAGTTTTTTGATAATGAATAGGCTTAATGATGGCTTAATTCAAAAGTTGAAACAAGTAACCTGAAGATTTGTAATTGTATTGTACATGACAGTGGTTTTAATACATATACAGTAAAACCTGTCAAGTTGACCACCTTCATAAGGTGACCACCTGCTGATGTTGACCACATATCGGTAGAACTGGCAAAGTCCTATGTAGTTTGCAAATACGACCACCTCCGTAACTTTTCCAACTTTATATGTTGGATACCTGTCTATGTTTCCCACGCGAAATGGAACCGAGGTACTGTTTATACCTGCCTATATTGACCATGGTAGTACTTCAGGCCAGTCATATTAGCAAGTCGTTATGTCTC